>Ga0302347_1000683_pt1 | contig 49177 bp, 47 predicted proteins | sample PhyWR1_FD_202178 | JGI IMG/M metagenome (GOLD analysis project Ga0302347, IMG submission 202178) | Leaf surface microbial communities from wheat plants in UC Gill Tract Community Farm, Albany, California, United States - DLSL W.R1 (v2)... | ecosystem: Host-associated > Plants > Phyllosphere >... | reverse complement strand
GGCCATCACGCAGGTCGTGATGTGGGCCGACGCCGCCCAGCGCGAAGCCAGCCGCAGCCATGTGGCGCGCCTGCTGCGCGACCACCATCAATCTCCACCCGACGACAGCACCACCCATCTGCGCTGCGACCTCGGTGCGTTTCGCCTGCGCTGGGAGCTGCACACCGAGTTCGTTTCCTGGACCTTCACCGTGGCACTGGACGACGCCAGCGAACTCGACGCGCGCGCGCCGCGCAGCGCGCTGTCCCAGGTGCCGCGCGAATGGCTTGCGGCCCTGCCGGGCCAGTGCCTGAGCAGCCTGCACCTCTGGGCGCTCACGCCCGCCCAGGAGCAGGGCCAGCGCCTGGTGCGCCACATGCTGCACGAGGAGAACGTCGTCGCTTCGGCCGTGGTCGACGGCGCGGCGCAGCTGTTCACCGATTTTTCCATTCACGCCGACGGCAGCTCGCGCATGCTGGTGTTTGTCCAGGAGCCGATGTCGCCGCAGCGCTTGGGCCGGCTGGTGCAGCGCCTGCTCGAGATCGAGGCCTACCGCATGGCCGCGCTGCTGGGCCTGCCGGCCGCGCGGCGCGCGGCCGAAGTGCTGGCCACCGCCGAGCGCGACCTCGCCGAGCTGGCCCAGGCGATACGCCTGGCCGACCGCGACAGCGAGCCGCTGCTGCTCGACCGCCTCACGCGGCTCGCGGGCCAGGTCGAGAGCGAATACGCGGCCACGCACTCGCGCTTTTCGGCGAGCATGGCCTATTTCGAGCTGGTCGACCGGCGCATCCACGACATCAGCGAAACGCGGCTGCCGGGCATGCAGACCATCCAGCAATTCATGGACCGGCGGCTGTCGCCCGCGCGCAGCACCTGCGAATGGGCCACGCGCCGGCAGAACGCGCTGTCCGAGCGGGTGTCGCGCGTGAGCCAGTTGCTGCGCACCCGCGTCGACATCGAGCAGCAGCAAAGCAGCCAGGCGCTGCTGGGCACGATGAACCACCGCCAGGGCATGCAGCTGAAACTCCAGTCCACCGTCGAAGGCCTGTCGGTCGCGGCCATCACCTATTACATCGTGGGCCTGGTCAGCTACCTGGCCAAGGGCGCGCAGAAGATAGGCTGGCCCTGGTCGCCGGAGTCGACGGCGGCGGTGGCGATTCCGGTCGTGGCGCTGGGCGTATGGTGGTCGTTGCGGCGGCTGCACCACAAGCTTTTTCACGGCCGCGGTTGAACCCGGGCGCAACTATATTCAATGACAGGCGCGACCCGAGGGCGCGCGATTTTTCAACGGCAACGGAGGTTTTCCATGGATTTGGGTATTGCAGGCAAGTGGGCGCTGGTATGCGGCGCGAGCAAGGGTCTGGGCTATGGCTGCGCGCAGGCGCTGGCCGGTGAAGGCGTGAACCTGGTGATCAACGCGCGCAACCCCGAGGCGCTGGCCGAAGCCGCGGCGCGCCTGGCGGCGCTGCCGGGCGCGGGCAAGGTGATTGCCGCCGCCGCCGACATCACCACGCCCGAAGGCCGCGCAGCGGTGCTGTCGGCCGCGGGTGGCCCGGGCGTGGACTTCGACATCGTCGTGACCAATGCCGGCGGCCCGCCACCGGGTGATTTCCGCGACTGGGACCGCGACGCCTGGATCAAGGCCGTGGACGCCAACATGCTCACGCCCATCGAGCTGATCAAGGCCACCGTCGACGGCATGGCCGCGCGCGGCTTCGGGCGCATCGTCAACATCACGTCGAGCGCCGTGAAGGCACCGATCGACATCCTGGGCCTGTCGAACGGCGCGCGCAGCGGCCTGACCGGTTTTGTCGCCGGCGCAGCGCGCAGCTCGATCGCGGGCAAGGGCGTGACCATCAACAACCTGCTGCCGGGCAAGTTCGCCACCGACCGCCTGCAGGGCACGATGCAGGCCGCGGCCAGCAAGACCGGCAAGAGCATCGACGAGATCAGCGAAGCCAGCATGAAGCAGATTCCCGCGCGCCGCTTCGGCAATGCCCAGGAATTCGGCGCGATCTGCGCTTTCCTGTGCAGCCAGCATGCGGGCTATATGACGGGCCAGAACATCCTTCCGGATGGCGGCCTGTACCCAGGCAGCTTCTAAGCACCAGCAGCCCGGTCTTTGCACCGGGCTTTTTCATCCCCAGGCTTTTGAGGAGACGATGGCTATGAACATGGCAGTACAAATCGCCGCGCCCGGCGGACCCGAGCAATTGCAACTGGTCGAGGTCGCGGTAGGAGAGCCCGGTCCGGGCGAAGTGCGCATACGCCACAAGGCGATAGGGCTCAACTACATCGATGTCTATCAGCGCAGCGGCCTGTATCCGCTGGCCATGCCCCTGAACCTGGGCATGGAAGGCGCGGGCGTGATCGAGGCCGTGGGGCCGGGCGTTGCGCATCTGCAGGTCGGCGACCGCGCGGCCTACACCAGCAATCCGCCGGGCTCGTACTGCGAAGCGCGCGTCATGCCCGCCGATCGCGTCTGCCGCCTGCCGGACGACATCGATTTCGAGACCGGCGCGGCAATGATGCTCAAGGGACTCACGGCGCAATACCTGCTCAAGAAGGTCAAGCCGGTCGAAGGCCTGGAAGCCGGAGACTTCGTGCTGTTTCATGCGGCCGCGGGCGGCGTGGGCCTGATTGCCTGCCAATGGGCGCGCGCCCTGGGCCTGCAGTTGATTGCCACGGCCGGCAGCGACGAGAAATGCCAGCTCGCGCTGGCCAACGGCGCGGCCCATGCCATCAACTACCGCAGCGAGAATTTCGCCGAGCGCGTGCAGGAGATCACGGCCGGCGCGGGCGTCAAGGTGGTCTACGACTCGGTCGGCAAGGACACCTGGGAAGGCTCGCTGCAGTGCCTGCGCACTTTCGGCCTGATGGTCTGCTTCGGCAATGCCTCGGGGCCGGTGCCGGTGTTCGCGCCTTCGCTGCTCGCCGCGCGCTCGCTGTACATCACGCGCCAGACGGTCTACAACCACATCGCCACGCGCGCATCCTGCCAGGCCATGGCCGACGACCTGTTCGCCGTGGTGCAAAGCGGCGCCGTGAAGATCCATATCGCCCAGCGCTATGCGCTGCGCGACATCCAGCAGGCCCACCGCGACCTCGAGGCGCGCAAGACCACGGGCTCGACCATCCTGACCCTATGAGCGCCTTGCCGGTTCCCGAATGGGTGGCGCGCACGCGCGCCATCGCCTGCGCCGCGCCGCTGCAGCCGCGCGAGACGCTGCATGTCGCGGGCCATGCCGTGGGTTCGGTGCAGCGCGGCCTGCTGCCCGATCTGGGCCTGGACAATCTGCGCGCCATGGGCATAGCGCTGATGCAGCGGGACGGCGCCTGGTGGCTGCAGGCCGAAGCGGGCGACAGCGCCACGCTGGCGCTCAACCGCCTGGCCCAGGTGCTGCGCGCCGACGGCCGCTGCGGGCCCTGGCGCGATGAGCAACTGGCGGTGCGCAACGCCCAGGGCGAGTCCATCGCCACCGTGGAGCGCGGCGCGGTGCGCGTGCTGGGCCTTGCCACGCTGGCCGTGCATCTGGTCGGCGTCGCGCCCGACGGACGGTTATGGGTGCAGCAGCGCGCGGCCGACAAGGCGATGTTTCCCAACCGCTGGGACACGCTGATGGGCGGCATGGTGTCGGCCCGGGACGATCTCGATACCGCGCTGGCGCGCGAGACCTGGGAAGAGGCCGGACTGCGGCTGGACGCGCTGCACGAGCTGCGCCATGGCGGATTCTTTGAACTCAACCAGCCCAGCGACGAAGGCGACGGCTGCGGCTATATCCGCGAGCGCATCCACTGGTATGTGGCGACCGTGCCCGACGGCGTGCAGCCCGACAACCAGGACGGCGAAGTCCAGGGATTTGCGCTGCTGCCGGCCGATCAGGTCCAGGCCTGGGCGGCGCAGGAGCGCTTCACGCCCGAGGCGGCGCTGGTCTGGGCGGGATATTGGGGCTGGTAGACAGCCCCGACCGGTTCATTCCTGCTTTGCCAGCGGCTTCTCACGCAATCGGCTGGGCGCGAGCGCTCCGGCCGATTCGAGGATGGGATAGGCCACAGAGCACAGCAGCGAGTTGATGCGCTTGAGTTCGCTGATCATGTCGATGTGCAGCGAGCTGGTCTCTATGCTGGGCATGGTGTTGTCCGACAGCCGCGCGAGGTGGGAGGCCGAGTAGGCGAGCTCCAGGTCGCGAAAGCGCGCTTTTTCCTCGAGAAGCTTCTGCGCGTCGCGCACATTGCCCGTGAGGAAGACGCTCATCGCCAGCCGCAGGTTGTCGAGCAGGCGCGCGTGCAGGTCGTTGATTTCCTGCATGCCGGCCGCCGAGAACTGCCGGCCCTTCTTGATCTTCTTGGCTTCGATGTCCTGCAGCACGCGCTCGATCAAATCGCCGATCTGCTCCATGTTGATGGTGAAGCTGATGACTTCGGTCCAGCGCTGGCCTTCCTTCTCGTCGAGCTCGGCGCGCGAGATCTTGGTCATGTAGTACTTGATGGCCGAATACAGCTCGTCGACGGTGTCGTCGAGATGGCGCAGCTCCGCCGACAGCTTGAGGTCGTCGTTGACCAGCACCTTGTGCATGCCTATCAGCATGGCTTCGACGATGTCGGCCTGGTGCAGCGCTTCGCGCGCGGCGCAGGAAATCGCCAGCGAGGGCGTGGACAGCGCCGAGGCGTCGAGGTGGCGCGGACGCAGCGGATTGCCCGAGCCCGGCGCGGGCTTGGGCAGCAGCGTGGTCACCCATTTGGCGACCATGTTGGTCATGCCTATGAAGAACAGCGTGTTGAAGATGTTGAACGCGAGGTGGAACAGCACCACGTTGCTTGCGCCGTCGCCGATGAGGGGACGCACATGCTGCATCCACGGGCCTATGGCCGGCAAGGCCAGCGCCACGCCCATGATCTTGAACAGCATGTTGCCCACGGTCACCTGGCGCACTTCGACGCTGGACTTGGCCGTGGTCAGCACCGCGACCAGGCCACTGCCCAGGTTCGCGCCCAGCGCCAGGCCCAGCGCGACTTCGAGCGGCACGGCGCCGGAGCTTGCCATGGCGGCGATCAGCAGCACGATGGCCAGGCTCGAATAGGCCATGACCGCGAGCACCGCGCCCATCAGCAGTTCGAGGAAGATATCGCTGGTCATCGAGCCCAGCAGCGTGCGTATGACGTTGGACTCGACCAGCGGCTCGGTGGCCTCGACCACCAGGCGCAGCGCCAGCAGCATCACGCCCAGGCCGATCAGCACGCGGCCTATGCGCCCTGGCGTGCTGTCCTGGCGCGTGATGAACAGCACCACGCCGACGAAGATCAATAGAGGCGAGAGCCAGGACAGGTCGGTGGCGAACAGCACCGACATCATTGCCGTGCCCACGTCGGCGCCGCGCATCACGGCCAGCGCCGAGGGCAGGGTGATCAGCCCCTGGCCCACGAAGGACGAGGTCATCAGCGAGGTCGCGGTGCTGGACTGCACCAGCGCGGTCACACCGATGCCCGAGAGCACCGCGGAGACGCGGTTGCCCATGCTGCGGGCAAGGAGGTTGCGCAGGTTCGCACCGAAGACGCGCAAGACCCCGGTTCGAACCATGTGGGTGCCCCACACGAGCAGTGCAACGGCGGCCAGTAGGTTGAGTAAGTGTTTCATGGGCAGAACCAAGCACTATAGCGCGGTGGCCGAGTCTGTGCCGCGAGAGTGGTTGAAATGGCGCGTTTTCGCGCGTTTATGCGCGTTTTGCCTACATTATGTGCGATTTGAGCACTCTTTTTCCTTGCGAAGCTACGGGTAAACCCGTGGCTCCCGCCGGCTTGCGGGGTGCCTGCCTGCTGCCTGGGCAAAAAAAACGGCCTGTGCCAGGGGCGCAGGCCGGTGCACGATCAGGCGCCGCTCTTCCTGCGCATGCGGCGCAGCTCGTCAAGAATCAGCAGCACCGCGCCTATGCTGATCGCCATGTCGGCCACATTGAACGCCGGAAAGTGCGAAGCCCCCCAGTAGAAGTCCAGAAAGTCGACCACATAGCCGTGCTGCAGGCGATCGACCACATTGCCGATCGCACCGCCCAGGATGCTGGCCAGCGCCAGGCCCAGCAGGCGCTGGCCGCGATGGGCGTGCAGCTGCCAGACGATGACCACCGTGGCGACCACGCCTATGCCCGTGAACAGCCAGCGCTGCCAGCCGCCGGCGTCGGCCAGGAACGAGAACGCCGCGCCGGTGTTGTGCGCGCGCACGATGTTGAAGAAGCCCGTGATCGGCGTGAAATCACCGAGCTGGTAGTAGGCCAGGATCCACTGCTTGGTGATCTGATCGACCACGATCAGCAGCAGCGCCCAGGCCAGCCACGGCCAGATGGCCGGGCGCGCCGTGGTGGGAATGGCGCTGGCCATCAGGCGATCTTCCGGTCTTCGCCGGCGCCATGCAGATTGCTGTCGCAGCGGCCGCACAGCGTCGGGTGGGCGGGGTTGACGCCCACGTCCTCGCGGTAATGCCAGCAGCGCTCGCACTTTTCATGGGCGCTGGGCGCGACCGTCGATTGCAGCGCCGCACCGGACTCAGCGGCCACGGCCTGCGCGGCCGAGGTGATCAGCACGAACTTCAGGTCGTCGCCCAGGCTTTGCAGCAGCGCCAGGTCTTCGGGCTCGGCGGCCAGCGTGACTTCGGCCTGCAGCGACGAGCCGACCTGGCCCGTGGTGCGCACGGCTTCGATGTCCTTGTTCACCAGATCGCGGATCTCGCGGATGCGCGCCCACTTGGCGAGCAGCGCGGCGTCGCCCGCGGGCAGGTCGCTGAACTTTTCCAGGAAGATGGTTTCGCTGTCGCCGAAGATCTTCCAGGCTTCCTCGGCCGTGAACGACAGGAACGGCGCCATCCAGCGCAGCATCGCATGCGTGATCTGCCACAGCGCGGTCTGCGCCGAGCGGCGCGCCAGGCTCTTGGGCGCGCTGGTGTAGAGCCGGTCCTTGAGCACGTCGAGGTAGAAGCCGCCCAGGTCTTCCGAGCAGTACAGCTGCAGCTTCGCGACCGCGGGATGGAACTCGTAGTCGTGGTAGTGGCCGATGATCTCCGTCTGCAGTTCGTGGGCGCGCGCCAGCGCGTAGCGGTCGATCTCGAGCATCTGCTCGAAAGGCACGGCATCCTGCGCCGGGTCGAAGTCGCTGACGTTGGCCAGCAGGAAGCGCAGCGTGTTGCGGATGCGGCGGTAGGCATCGACCACGCGCGCCAGGATCTTGTCGTCGATCGCCAGGTCGCCCGAGTAATCGGTGGAAGCCACCCACAGGCGGATGATTTCCGCGCCCAGCTTGCTTGATACGTCCTGCGGCGCCACCGTGTTGCCCAGCGACTTGCTCATCTTCTTGCCCTGGCCGTCGACGGTGAAGCCGTGCGTCACCAGACCGCGGTAGGGCGCGCGGCCGTAGATGGCCGAGGCCAGCAGCAGCGAGGAGTGGAACCAGCCGCGGTGCTGGTCATGGCCTTCGAGGTACAGGTCGGCTTCGGGGCCGCTGTCATGGTGCATTTCGCCATGGGTGCCGCGCATCACATGCCAGAAGGTCGAGCCCGAGTCGAACCAGACTTCGAGAATGTCGGTGCTCTTGGTGTACTGGGCGGCTTCCTCGGCGCCGAGGATTTCCTCGGTGCTCACACGGCTCCAGGCCTCGATGCCGCCTTCCTCGATCATGGCCGCGGCCTGGTCGATGATTTCCATGGTGCGCGGATGCAGTTCACCCGAGTCCACATGCAGGAAGAACGGCAGGGGCACGCCCCAGCTGCGCTGGCGCGAGATGCACCAGTCGGGCCGCCCGGCAATCATCGCGCGCAGGCGTTCCTTGCCGTTCTCGGGGTAGAACTGGGTCTGCTCGATGGCCGCCAGCGCGGTCTCGCGCAGCGTGCCCGGCGCCTTGTCCTTGGTGAACACGCCTTCGCCCTCGTCCATGCGCACGAACCACTGGGCCGCGGCGCGGTAGATCACCGGCGTCTTGTGGCGCCAGCAATGCGGGTAGCTGTGGGTGATGGTCTGGCTGTCGAGCAGGCGGCCGGCTTCGCGCAGCGTCTCGATGATGACCGGCGCGGCCTTCCAGATGTGCTGGCCCGCGAACAGCGGCAGTTCGGGCGCGTAGACGCCGTTGCCCTGCACGGGGTTGAGGATGTTGTCGTACTCCATGCCGTTGCTGACGCAGGAGTTGAAGTCATCCACGCCATAGGCGGGCGCCGAGTGCACGATACCCGTGCCGTCGTCGGCCGTGGCGTAGTCGGCCAGATACACCGGCGACAGGCGGTCGTAGCCCGCATCGACTTCGGCCAGCGGATGGCGGAAGTTCAGGTGGTCGAGCTTTTCGCCCAGGGCGGTGCCGATCACGTTGCCGCTCAGCGCCCAGCGTTCCAGGCACTTGTCCACCAGCGCGCTGGCGACGATCAGCAGGCCGCGCTCGGTGTCGACCAGGCTGTATTCCAGCGCCGGGTTGACGTTGAGCGCCTGGTTCGCGGGGATGGTCCAGGCGGTCGTGGTCCAGATGACGATGTAGGCGGTCTTGGAAAGCGGCGGCAGGCCGAAGGCCGCGGCCAGCTTTTCGGGCTCGGCCGTGGGGAACATCACGTCCAGCGTCTGGCTCTTCTTGTCGGCGTATTCGATCTCGAACTCGGCCAGCGACGAGCCGCAGTCGAAGCACCAGTACACGGGCTTGAGGCCGCGGTACACGTAGCCGCGCTCCATGACGCGCTTGAGCGCGCGCAGTTCGCCGGCCTCGTTGGCGTAGTTCATTGTCTTGTACGGATGGTCCCAGTCGCCGAGCACGCCCAGGCGCTTGAAGTCGACCATCTGCTGGGCGATCTGCGCGGTCGCGAAAGCGCGGCTCTTGGCCTGCATCTCGTCGCGCGGTAGGTTGCGTCCGTGCATCTTCTCGATCGCGTTCTCGATCGGCAGGCCGTGGCAGTCCCAGCCCGGCACGTAAAGCGCGTCAAAGCCTTCGAGCTGGCGGCTCTTGACGATCATGTCCTTGAGCACCTTGTTGGCGGCGTGGCCGATGTGGATCTGGCCGTTGGCATACGGCGGGCCGTCGTGCAGGATGAACTTGGGCGCGCCGCAGCGCGCGTCGCGCAGCTTCTTGTAGATGCCCTTGTCTTCCCATTCCTTGGTCCAGCCGGCTTCCCGCTTGGGCAGGTCGCCGCGCATGGGGAACGGGGTGTCGGGCATGTTCAGGGTGCTGCGATAGCTGCTCGCAGCGGCGGGGGTGTTTTTGGCTTGATCGGACATGGAAACCTTCAAAGCGAAGCGTTGCCCGGGGAAGTGGCCCGGGCATGGAAAGCGGGGCGGGAGTGGAGCACGGGCGACCTGCCCGGGCTCCTGCAGCGCAGGGCGCGCGTCAAATTCGATCGCGAGTCGTCTGGCGACGGGTTTCGGTGTACGTGGGCGCAGGCAAAGCGGCAAACAGCGCGCGCGCGTCGTCACAGTCCTTGGCAATCCCCGCGGTCAGGGCTTGCAGACTGTCGTACTTCAGCTCGTCATGCAGTTTGTGCAGAAGTTCCACGCGGATGATTTTACCGTATGCCCCTTCAGCCCCCAGGTGGGCGGGCCAATCGAGGCAGTGGGTTTCGAGCAGCACGCGTCCGCCGTTGACGTCGCTGGGGTCCAGCGAAGGACGCACGCCCAGGTTGGCCACGCCCTGCAGCGGCTGCTCGGACAGGCCATGCACATGCACCGCGAAGATCCCGCCGGCCGCCGGCTTCCAGTGCGCGAAGCGCAGGTTCAGCGTGCGGAAGCCGTCGCTTGCGCCCGGGCTTGACTCGGCAAGCTGGCGTCCCAGCTTGCGGCCGTGCAGCACATGGCCGGAGATCGTGTAGGGATGGCCCAGCAGGCGCGCGGCTTCGTCCATCCGGCCCGCGGCCAGGGCCTCGCGCACCGCCGAGCTCGACACGCGCAGGCCGTGCACTTCGTAGCTGTTCATGCGCGCCACGTCGAAGCCGCTGCGCTGGCCCGCGGCGTCGAGCATTGCGTAGTCGCCGGCGCGCTTGGCGCCAAAGCAGAAATCGTCGCCGACCAGCACATAGCGCGCGCCCAGACCGGCGAGCAGCACTTCGTCGATGAAGGCCTGGGGCGACTGGCTGGCCAGCCGCTGGTTGAACGGCAGTACCACCACCTGGTCCACACCGCAGCGCTCGAGTGCTTCGAGCTTGTCGCGCAGCGTGCAGATGCGCGCCGGCGCGAGCCCGGGCTGGTGGAGCACCTTGGCGAAATAGTCGCGCGGATGGGGCTCGAAGGTGAGCACGCAGGTGGCGACGCCGCGCTGCCGGGCTTCGCCCGCGAGCAGGGACAGCATGGCCTGGTGACCCCGGTGGACACCGTCGAAATTGCCAATCGTCAGGGCACAGGCGGGTTCACGCCCCGAGTGCTGGAAGCCGCGGAAGATCTTCATCAATATGCTTTGGTTCTGCGAGCGGTGCGCGCCTGTGCATCCAGCGCGGCCTACGGGTTTTCGCTCAAAGCGAGTATATTGCCTGAGACAGGTGGGCCCAGACCGGCGGGTTGTTCCCTGCGGGCCCACGTTCCTTGGCGATGGTGATTGCAAAGGAGGCATGTTGTGAAGGTGCTGAAATTGTCCGCGCAAGGGCTGCCCCAGTCCTGGCTCACGCTTGAACAGGCGGTTCTCTATTACGCCGCCGACGCCGTGCGCTGGGAGTCCGGGGCAGAGATCGCCTGTTTCCGCGGCGGCCACAACGCGCGCACCGGCCTGCAGTCGGTGATACACGTCAACAGCATCATCGGCACGCGCGGCATGCCCGCCATCAATCCGCATGCGCTCAAGCCCGGCCTCACCAACAGCAAGCTCTTTGCGCGCGACCGCTGCGTCTGCGCCTACTGCGGCCAGCTGTTCGACGACAGCGAGCTCACGCGCGAACATATCCTGCCCCAGGCCGCGCGCGGCCAGGACCACTGGATGAACGTGGTCACCGCCTGCCGCCCCTGCAACCACCGCAAGGGCGCGCGCACGCCCGAGCAGGCGCGCATGCCGCTGCTCTATGCCCCCTATGTGCCCAGCCTCTGGGAAGACTTCATCCTGCGCAACCGCCGCATTCTGGCCGACCAGATGGAATTCCTGACCGCGCATCTGCCCAAGACTTCACGCATGCGCTTGGGGCATGAGATGGAAGCCTTGGCTTAGGAATCCTTGCCCTGGGGAACCAATGCCTCGGCAAAGTGCCGCGCGGGCGCGGGCAGGTCGGCAAAGCGCGTTGCATACAGGTTGAGGTCGCGTTCTGCCCAGGCGTCGGTCAGCGGCACGGCGTGCAGTTCGCGCGTCTCGCCCAGGCGCTGGTAGGCGCCTTCAGGCATCACGCCCACGCCCAGCCCGCATTCGATCATGCGGCACATCGCGCTCAGGCTGTCGACTTCGATGCGCTGGCGCAGCATGCGCCGGCCCGAGCGCGCTTCGCGGTCCAGCGTTTCCTGCACGATGGAGCTGTCGCGCAGGCCGACCTGGGCATAGTCGAGCGCTTCTTCATACGCCAGCTGCGCATGGCGCGCCAGCGCATGGCCGCGCGGCATGATCAGCACCATGCGCTCGCGTCGGTAGGGCATGGATTCAAGGCCTTCGGCTTCGTCGCAGGGGCTGCACACGCCCAGGTCGGCGAGATGATCGCGCACCGCGCGCGCCACATTGCGGCTGGTTGCCTGGCGCAGGTCGATGCGGATGTCGGGGTGGCGCTGGGCGAACTGCGCGATGTGCTCGGGCAGGAACTGCTCCACGGCCGAAGCGTTGGCGCTCAGCCGCACCAGGCCGCGCACGCCGCGCGCGTATTCGATCAGGTCGTCGCGCAGGTGTTCCACGTCGAGCAGGATGGTGCGCGCGTGTTCGAGCAGCAGCTGGCCTGCGGGCGTGGCGCGCACGCCGCGCGCATGGCGCAGCAGCAGCGGCGTGCGCGCCAGCGATTCGAGTTCGGCAATGCGCTTGCTCACGGCCGAAGCCACCATGCCGCCATGCTCGGCGGCGCGCGCGATGCTGCCGCACTCGCAGATCAGCACGAAAAGATCGAGCGAAGCGAGGTCGATCTGGCGCAGAAAGCTGCGCGAGGAGGTGAAGTCGGATAGGGACATGCGGCATGAGCCATCGCGGATGGGAACGGCTGTAGGAATTTTAGCCACTTCTGGTTGGACCGCTGGCTTCTTACCATGGCGTTTTGCCCACGGATACGTTCATGCTTCTTTCCGACTCCGACGCCCCGCGCGTTGCCCAGGCCCTGGTGGGGCTGGGCGCGGTGCGCATTGCCGCGCACCAGCCGTTCTTCTATACATCGGGCTGGGCCAGCCCGGTCTATGTGGACGCGCAAGTCCTGATGTCGGATGTCGCGCTGCGCGGCTCAATCATGGACCTCGCGGCGCGCAGCGTGCGGCCGGTGATCGCCGCGCGCGGCATCAATGCCATCGTGGGCACGGAAAGCTCGGGCATAGCGTTTGCGGCATGGCTGGCCGAACGCCTGGAACTGCCCATGCTCTACCTGCGCAAGCGCCCCGTGGGCTGGGACATCACGGCCCAGCTCGAAGGCCGGCTGCCCGCCGACGCCAGGGTGCTGCTGGTCGACGACGTGACCACCGACGGCCGCTCCAAGGCCGGCACCGTCGCGGCGCTGCGCCGCGCGGGCCCGGTGGTCGAAGATGTGCTGGTGCTGCTCGACTACGCGCTCTACGCCCAGGAAGCCAGCACGCTGGCCGAGCATGGCCTGTCGCTGCACGCGCTGGCCACCTGGAAGCATCTGCATGAAGCGCTGCTCGCCAGCGGACAGCTCAGCAGCGCCCAACAAGCGACGCTGGCCGACTTCTCGGCCTCGCCCGTGGCCTGGTCGCTGCGCAACGGAGGCACAGGCGCATGATGGACTGCACCACCGTGACCGACACCCGCGCTCTGGCCGAAGCGCTGCTCGCCGAGATCCGCGCAGCCACGCGCGACGGCCTGGGCGTGACGCGCGAAAGCTATGGCCAGGGCGAGAACACCGCGCTGCGCATTCTCGCGGCCAAGGCCGCTGAACTCGATCTGCGCTGCGAGACCGACCGTGCGGGCAATCTCTGGCTGAGCCTGCCCGAAGACCAGCGCGACGCGCCTTTCCTGGTGGTCGGCTCGCACGCCGACTCCGTGCCGCAGGGCGGCAATTTCGACGGCCTGGCCGGCATCGTCGCCGGCATGCTGATACTGGTCGGCCTGCGCGGGCGCCATGAGGATGCGCTGCCGGTGCGCGTGCTCGCGCTGCGCGGCGAGGAAAGCGCCTGGTACGGCAAGGCCTATCTGGGCTCGCTGTCGCTGCTGGGCAAGCTGCCTGTGGCCACGCTGGCGCGCCCGCGCCGCGACGGTCTCGACACGCTGAGCGAAGCCATGACGCGCTGCGGCGCCGACGTCGCGGCAATCGGCCGCGGCGAAGCGCTGATCGACATCGCCGACATCGCCGCCTACCTCGAAGTGCATATCGAGCAGGGCCCCATCATGGTCAACCGCGGCTGGCCCGTGGCGCTGGTCACGGGCATACGCGGCAACGTGCGCCACAACCTGATCCGCTGCATTGGCGAGTCCGGCCATTCGGGCGCCGTGCCGCGCTGGCTGCGCAAGGACGCGCTGCTCGCGGTCGCCGAACTGCTGTCGCGCATGGACGAACACTGGCGCGTGCTGCTGCAGATGGGCATGGACATGGTGATGACCACGGGCATCTGCTCGACCTCGCCGCAGTCGCATGCGGTCTCGGTCATTCCCGGTGAAGTCGCCTTCAGCTTCGAGGTGCGCAGCCAGGACACGCAGACGCTGGAGCGCTTCTATACCCTGATGCGCGAGGAATGCGCGGCGATCGAGCGCGCGCGCAACGTGCGTTTCGAATTCGATGACCGCCTGTTCACCGAGCCGGCGATCATGGATGCGGGCTGGCTTGACCGTATGCAGGCCGCTGCCGCCCCGGGCGAGAAGCTCGAGCGCATTGCCAGCGGCGCCGGCCATGACGCAGCGGTGTTTGCCAATGCGGGCGTGCCTTCGGGCATGGTGTTCATACGCAACGACAACGGCTCGCACAATCCGCATGAAGCCATGGACATAGACGACTTCCTGCTGGGCGTCGAATTGCTGACGCGGGCGATGACGGCCAAGGCCTGAAGTCCGGGCCCTGGTGCCGCCGTCAGCGCCTTTGCCGGCAGCGGCTTCCGATATGATGGCTCCATCCTTTTCAAGGCTTACCGCGAGAGAGGAAGGAGCTACCCGTGATGCCGACTCCCACGTCATCTGTTGCGCTGCGCTGGCGTCGGCTGCTGGGTGGCTGCGTGGCGGCCTTGGGCGCATGCTGCGCGCTGGCACAGCCCGCAGCCCCGCTGAGTTTTGTCGAAGCACAGACCGCGCTGCTCGAGCGCTCCGACCAGCTGGCCGCAGCGCACAGCGCCGTGGACAGCGCGCGCCTGCGCCGCCAGGGCGTCGATGGTCTGGGCGGTCCCTCGGTGTCGGTCACGGGCATGGCCTACCGCTATTCGGTCAATGCCGATATCAATCTCGATCCCGCGCGCCGCATGCTCGACGGCGCGCTGGGCATGCTGCCTCCTGAGTTGGGGCAGCTGCTGCCCGGTACGCCGCAGCTGCCCTCCAATGTCGGGCTGCAGCGCGAGAAGAACAATGCGTCGGCCAATCTGTCGCTGATCTGGCCGCTGTACCTGGGCGGCGTGTCGGACGCCGTGCGCTCGGGGCTAGACGGCGCCACCGACGAGGCGCTGGCCGACGCCGCCAGCAGCCGCGAATCGCTGCAGTCGCTGCTAGTCCAGCGCTACTTCGGCGCGCAGCTCGCCGAGCGCGCCGCACAGTTGCGCCTGCGCGCGCTGGACGCGGTGCGCCAGCACGACAGCGCCGCGCAAGGCATGCTCCAGGTCGGCGTGATCGCCAAGGTGGAGCGGCTGCAGGCCCAGGCGGCGCTGGCCGATGCCGAGCAGCAGGCGCGCAAGGCGCGCGACGACGCCCAGCTCGCGGCCACGGCGCTGGCGCGCACCGTCAAGGCCCAGGCCCTGGTGCAGCCCACGTCGCCGCTGTTCGTCAGCAGCCGGCCGCTGGCGCCGCTCGCGGAGTTCGTGGCCGCCGCCCAGCAGCTGCATCCCGGTCTCGACAAGGTGCAGGCCAAGCGGCGCCAGGCCGAATCGCTGCACGACGCCCAGGAAGCCTTGCGCAAGCCCCAGGTGCTGGCCTTTGGCCTGCACGAACTTGCGACCAGCGGCAAGCCCAACTGGGTCGCGGGTGTGGCCGTGCGCTGGACGCTGTGGGACAGCCTGGACCGCGATGCGCTCGCGGCGTCGTCGCTGCGCAAGATCGACCAGGCCGAATCGATGCAGGCCCAGGTGCGCAGCGACCTCGCGCTGCTGGTCGAAAAGAACTGGCTGGGCGTGGAGCAGGCGCGGCGCCAGTACCTGGCGCAGCAGGCGCAGGAAGACCTGGCGCGCGAGCTGCTGCGCCTGCGCGAAGCCGGACTCAAGGAAGGCACGAGCACCGTTCTTGACCTGATCGACGCCCAGACCAATCTCGCCAAGGTGCAGACCCAGCGCGCGGAAAGCGCCAATCTGTATGTGCAGGCATTGGCTGCCCTGCTCGAAAGCTCGGGCCAGAGCGATGCCTTCGCGCGCTACATGGCCCAGGCCGACATCCAAATTCCCGCCGACGCACCATGACCTCTACTCCATCCGAACCCCAATCTGCGGCGCCTGCGGCGTCGCGCGCCAAGCGTCCCGTGCTGGCCGTCGTGCTGGTGCTGCTGGTGGTGCTGCTGATTGCCTGGGGGTTCTGGCGCGCGGCCCAGCCCGCGCCGCTGTATTTCCAGGGGCAGATGGAAGCGCGCGAGTCGGACATCGCCTCCAAGGTCACGGCGCGCATCTCCAAGGTGCTGGTCAAGGACGGCCAGAAGATCCAGCCCGGCGACCTGCTGATCGAACTCGACAGCCCCGAAGTGCGCGCCAAGCTGGCCCAGGCCGAAGCCGCGCGCGACGCGGCCCAGGCCGTGGCCGACAAGGCCCAGGCCGGTGCCCGGCCGCAGGAAGTGCAGATGGCTCGCCTGAGCTGGCAGCGCGCCCAGGCCGCGGCCGAGCTGGCCGAGACGTCCTACAGGCGCGTGCAAAGCCTCTACGACCAGGGCCTGGTCGCGGCGCAAAAGCGCGACGAGGCCTTCGCCAACCACCGCGCCTCGCGCGACCAGGCGCTGGCCGCCAAGGCGCAGTTCGACATGGCCGCGTCCGGCGCGCGCACCGAGGACAAGAGCGCCGCCCAGGCCCAGGCGCGCCAGGTGCAGGGCGTGGTCGCGGAAGTCGAGGCGGCCAGCGCCGAGACGCAGCTGCGCAGCCCCGTGGGCGGCGAAGTCGGCCAGATACTGGCCAAGGAAGGCGAGCTGTCGCCGCAGGGCGTGGCCCTGGTCACCGTGGTCGATCTGAGCGACCAGTGGTTGGTTCTGAACGTGCGCGAAGACCATCTCGCGCGCTTCGCCCAGGGCAGCCGCTTCTCGGCGCGCCTGCCTGCGCTGGACAACCGCCAGGCCGAGTTCGAGGTGTTCTACCTGGGCGTGCTGCCCGACTTCGCGACCTGGCGCGCGACGCGCGCCGGCCAGGGTTTCGACGCGCGCACGTTCGAGGTGCGCGCCCGGCCTGCCGCGCCCATTGAAGGCGCGCGCCCGGGCATGAGTGTCGTGGTCGAGGAAAGCCGCTGAGGCGGATGATGGGCCCGCTGCTTGCCAGCCTGCGGCGCGAAGCAAGGCTGCTGCGCGCGCGTCCCTGGGACCTGGCCATGATCAGCTGGGTGCCGCTGCTGTCGGTGCTGCTGCTGGCCTGGATCTTCTCGGCGGGTCTGCCGCAGCGGCTGCCGATCACCGTTTGGGACCAGGACCACAGCAGCGTCTCGCGCCAGCTGGTGCGCTTTCTGGAGGCGACGCCGGGGCTGGCGGTGCGCTCGCAGGCGCTCAATGCGTCCGAGGCGCAATGGGAGCTGCAGTCCATGGCATCCTATGCCGTGGTGCAGATTCCGCCGGGCTTCGCGCGCGCTGTGAAGCGCGGCCACGCGGCCAATGTGGTGCTGCTGCACAACGCCCAGCTCGCCACGCATTCGAGCCTGATACAGCGCGACCTGCGCCAGGTGGTCGGCGTGCTGTCGGCGGGCATAGAGATGCAGGCGCGCGCCAAGCGCGGCGACCCGCAGCAGGTGCTGCGCGTGCGCATGGAGCCGGTGCAGACCAATCTGGTGTCCTTGTTCAACATCTCGACCAATTACGAGCAGTTCCTCGCTGCGGCGCTGATTCCGGCGCTGCTGCATATCCTCGCGATGACCGCGGGCGCCTGGTCGGTGGGGCGCGAGCTGCGCGACCGCACGCTGGGCGACTGGCTGCAGGCGGCCGCGGGCCCGCGGACCGCGGGCTGGTCGGTGCTGCTGGGCGCGCTGACGGGCAAGCTGGTTCTTCCCTGGCTGAGCCTGAGCGCCTGCGGCTGGACAGGCTTGCTGTGGCTTACGCTGGGGCGCGGCTGGGCCGTGGCCGGCAGCCTGGCGTGGGTCGGCCTGGGCCTGGCGGCGCTGGTCGCCGTGAGCCTGGCCGCGGGCGCGCTGCTGGCTGCGCTGACGCTGTCGCTGCGCACCGCGCTGTCGGGCGCGGGCCTGCTGTCGGCGCCCGCGTTTGCGTTCAGCGGCGTGGGCTTTCCGCTGCTGGCCATGCCGGCCGCGGCGCGCGGCTGGGCGGTCTCCATGCCCTACACCCACTATGCGCGGCTGCAGATCGAGCAGTTCCAGATGGGCGCGCCCGTGGTGCAGAGCCTGCCCATCGTGTGTTCGCTGGCGCTGGCCACGCTGGTGCTGTTGCTGCTGGCGACGGCGGGCCTGGCCAGGGGCCTGCGCAGTCCCGACAAATGGGGCGGGCGCTGAGCATGGCGCGGCAATCTTCTTTCGTTCGCAGTGTCATCGGCACGCTGCGCGCGGCGTTCGGCGATGTCGGCGTGCTGCTGCTGCTGGTCGGCGCTCCCATGCTGTACGGTTTCTTCTACCCCTGGTTCTATGCCGATGAAGTGGTGCAGCGCGTTCCGGTCGCCGTGGTGCAGCTGGACGGCAGCGGCCTGGCGCGCCAGACGCTGCGCTTTGCCCAGGCCAGTCCGCGCATCGCCGTGACGCTGGTGACCGGCGATGAAGCCGCGGCACAGCAGGCGCTGCTGCGCGGCGAGGTCATGGGCTATGCGGTGCTGCCCGCCGACTTCAAACGCAAGGTGGTGCGCAGCGAGAAGGTCGTGGTGCCGGTCTATGCGAACGGTGCCTATCCGCTGGTCGCCAAGCAGGTGCAGTACGGCTTTGCCGAAGCCGTGGGCACGGTTTCGGCGGGCATAGAGCTCAAGCGCCTGGGCGCCAGCGGGCAGAGCAGCCTGCAGGCCGCAAGCAGCCGGTCGCCGGTCAACCTGCAGCTGCAGGCGCTGTTCAATCCCACCGAAGGCTACGGCAGCTTCGTGGTCGCGGCGGTCGCGGTGCTGATACTGCAGCAGACCCTGCTGATGGGCGGCGCGCTGCTGGTCGGCACCTGGCGCGAGCGCGGCGAGGCCGCGGCGCCGGCATCGGTCTGGCTGGGCCGGCTGCTCGCGCTGTGCCTGATAGGCTGGCTGTCGGGCCTGTACTACTTCGGCTGGATCTTCGTCTGGCACGACTTCCCGCGCGGTGGCAATCCGCTGGGCGCCCTGGCGCTGCTCGCGGTCTTCGTCCCCGCGGTCGTGGGGCTGTCGGCGCTGGCCGGCCGAAGCCCTGCCCACCGCACTGCAATGGCTGCGCTGGCTGTCGCCCAGCACGGCGGGCATACAGGCTTCGCTGCGGCTGAACCAGGCCGGCGCTCCGCTGCAGGCCGCGCTCTGGTATTTGAGCGTGCTGCTGGCTTTGGCGCTGTGCAGCTGGCTGGCCGTGCTGTGGCTGGGGCGCAGGAAGGCCGGGCGCTAGCCGCGGCGCGGCGCGGCCAGCCGCGCGATCTGCCGGTCCTGCCAGCGCGCCAGCGTCAGCAGCGCGGCCAGCGCGCCCAGCAGGGCAAACGCCATGTCCGATTGCGTGTCCCAGGGATCGCCCTGCGTGCCCAGGAATTCGTCCGCGCCCTGGCCCAGCGCCAGCGCCGCGGCCCATTCGATCAGCTCGTAGCTGGCGCTGATGGCCAGCACGATGCAGACGACCACAAAGGCCAGCATCTTCCTGCCCTGGACATAGCCGCCGCGCAGCAGGATCTCGCGCGCCACCAGCGCCGGTATGAAGCCCTGGGCAAAGTGGCCTATCTTGTCGTAGGGGTTGCGCGACAGATCGAGCCACGACTGCAGCTCGAAGCCGAACGGCACGCGCGCATAGGAATAGGTGCCGCCGACGATCAGCACCAGCGCATGCAGGCCTATGCAGGCATAGAGCAGGGGGGTGAGCGGGAAACGCCTGCGCGTGGCCCAGAGCATCGGCAGCGCAATCAGCACGGGCGCGACTTCCAGCCACCAGGTGGTGCGGTCGAACGGATTGAGCGACGAGATCGCGAGGGCAATCAGGCAGAACAAGGTCAGCGCGGATAAATGCTTCAAGGCCGAATTTCCCATTCCCATTGCGCGTCCTGTCTGTGAAGTGACCTGTGCCGCAGAGCATGCGCAGGCCGCGCCATCTCTATCCAGAGAAGCGCGCATGGCCTTGTGCTCTGCTCAATAATGCCCGGCTATGCAAAAAATGCCGAAGGCGTGCCCGTCGGAGATTGCATTCTAGTATCCGTTTTTTCCAGACTGCACCCCCCGCAATGATCGTTCGCGAGCGCCCGGCCGGCTTCCGGCTTTTCCTCATCTTGCGGGGCTCTGTGTTGCAGCGCATTCGCCTGTCCCTGGCCATCAACACGCTGCTGGCCATTCTCGTGACGCTGGCCCACGGCAGTCTGTTTTCCGTGAAGATCACGCTGACGCCGATTCCCTTCACGCTGATCGGCCTGCCGCTGGCGATCTTCCTGGGTTTTCGCAACAACACCGCCTACGACCGCTACTGGGAAGGGCGCAAGCTCTGGGGCGAGATGGTGATACAGACGCGCACGCTCGCGCGCCAGTGCCTGGGCCTGATACGCCTGCCGCAAGCCGTTGATGCCGGCCGGCGCGACAGCGACGTGCGCGTGCGCATGATCCACCGCGCTATCGCCTACGCGCATGCGCTGCGCCTGCAACTGCGCGACCAGCCGCAAACCGACGACCTGCAGCGCTGGCTCACGGCCGAGGAGTGGCAGGCGCTGCGGCGCAAGCCCGTGGGCCGGCGCGCCGATGCGCTGATGATGACCATGGGCCAGGAGCTGGGCGACTGCGTGCGCCGCGGCGAGATCGACCCCTGCCTGGCGACGCGCTTCGACACCACGCTGACCGAGATGCTGGGCGCCGCGGCCTCGTGCGAACGCATACGCCACACGCCCATGCCGTTTTCCTATGCGCTGCTGCTGCATCGCACGGCCTATATGTATTGCTTCCTGCTGCCGTTCGGCCTGGTCGACATCACGGGCTTCATGACGCCGTTCGTCGTCGCCATCGTCGCTTACACGTTCTTCGGCCTCGACGCGCTGGGCGATGAACTCGAAGAGCCGTTCGGCATGGAAAGCAACGACCTGCCGCTGGACACGATCTGCCGCGGCATAGAGATCACGCTGCTCGACGCCTTGAACGCCCCCGACATTCCCGAGCCGCTGCGCCCGGTCAACTATCTGCTGACCTGAGGCCGCGGCCTGCGCGCTTCAAGCGCTACCCGGCGAGCGCGCCGATGATCGGCACCTGCGGCGCGGCCCCGGCCGGCAGATGGCCTGTGAGACGGGGATCGGCCTGCACTTCGATGCGCACCGCATAGGGGGTGAAGCCGGCGTTGATATAGAAGCGCAGCGCCGAAGGGTGGTCGTAGGTGCAGGTATGGACCCACATGCGCTCGATGGGGCGCGACCAGGCCAGCGCAATCGCCTGCTGCATCAGCGCGCGGCCCAGGCCTTGGCCGGTGCACTCGGGCGTGAGGCCCAGAAAGCTCAGTTCGCAGGCGAGCGGCGTGCGGAAATCGAGTTCCAGCAGGCCCACGTCTTCATCGTCGCGGCGAACGATGCGCACCACGACATCGGGGTCGTTCAGAATGTCTGCCAGCTCGTCGTCGGCCATGAACAGCCGCGAGTACCAGAGCCAGTCGGCGCCGACCTTGCGAAACAGCGCGCGGTAGGCATCGAGGCTGCCATGCGCCAGCGGCGCGAGCGCGAACCCTGGGGGCAGAGCGTGATCGGCGGGCGCGGGGCGGGCGCGCATTTCGAGATCGGTGACAACGCTGGCCACATGGCCGGCAGCGACGTCGGTATAGCCAAGGGGAACGGTGCTCATGGGTGGCAAGCGCTGCATCCCGGCTTGAACGACAGGGAAAGAAGAGGTTTGGTCATGCCGAAACATTAGCACGGCATGGTGTGCACGCTGGCGCCCGCCCATGCAGGCAGCGCGCCAGGGTGCAGACACAGGCTAGGCAAACACGCCGGCCGTCTCCTGCATTCCCGCCGAGACTTCGCCCAGATGGTGCAGGCTGTCGCCGAACGTCATTTCCAGCTGGGTCAGGCGCTTGAAGTAGTGGCTCACGATGTATTCGTCGGTCACGCCTATGCCGCCGTGCAGCTGCACCGCCTGCTGACCCACGAAGCGCATCGCCTGGCCCAGCTGCACGCGCGCGCGCGCCATCGCCAGGTGGCGCTCGGCGGCCGGAGCGGTCATCTTCAGGCTCGCGTAATAGCTCATCGAACGTGCGAGCTCGAGCTGCATCTTCATGTCGGCAACGCGATGGCGCAGCGCCTGGAAGCTCGCGATCACCACGCCGAACTGCTTGCGCTGGTTCATGTAGTCGACCGTGATGTGCAGCGTCTGCTCCATCGCGCCCACGGCTTCGGCACACAGCGCGGCATTGGCCACGTCGGAGGCCAGCGTCAGCGCCGTGAGGCCATGCTGGGTCAGCAGCGTGGCCGGTGTATTTGTGCACTGCAGCTCGGCTGCGCGGCCGCCGTCCTGTGTGCCATAGCCGCGCAGCGCCACGCCGCTGGCGCCGCGCTCCACCAGGAACAGCGCGATCTGGCCGTTGAGCTGTGCGGGCACGAGGAAAGCGTCGGCGTGGTCGCCCACGGGTACCAGGCTCTTGTGCGCGTTGACCACATGGCCTGTGCCGCTGGCGGTTGCCGTGGCGCTGCAGACGTCGAGACGATGGCGCGCCTTGCGCTCCTGGTGGGCCAGCACCACCAGCGCTTCGCCGCCGGCGATCTTCGGCAGCCACTGCGCCTGGGCGTCGGCCGGCGCGTACTGGCTCAGCACGGCGCTGGCGACCACGGCCTGGGCCAGCGGCTCCAGCACGATGCCCCGGCCCAGCTCTTCCATTGCCACCATCACGTCGATCGGGCCCTGGCCCAGGCCGCCATGGGCTTCGGGCACGGCCAGCGCCGTCAGGCCCAGCTCGGCAAGCTCGTTGTAGGCGGCGCGTGAAAAGCCGCCTTCGGCCACGATTTCACGCCGGCGCTCGAAGGTATAGGCCTTGCTCACCCAGCGGCGCACGGCGTCGCGCAGTTGCTGCTGGTCTTCGGAAAAATTGAAATCCATGATGTCTCCTCAGCCGAACACTGTTTGAGCGACGATATTGCGCTGGACTTCATTGCTGCCGCCATAGATGGTGGTCTTGCGCATGTTGAAGTAGGTCGAGGCCAGCGGCGCGTTGGCCGCTTCGCCGCCGGGGAAGTCGCCCTGCCAGCCGGCTTCCATCGCTTCCTCGATGAACGGCAGGCTGAACGGGCCCGCGGCCAGCATCATCAGCTCGCTGTAGCGCTGCTGGATCTCGCTGCCCTTGATCTTCAGCAGGCCCGCGATATCGAGCGGGTTCTTGCCCGAGGTCTCGGCCGAGAGCACGCGCAGCACCATCATTTCCAGCGCGATCACATCGATTTCGAGCAACGCGATCTGGTCGCGGAAACGCTGGTCTTCCCATACGCCTTCGGCCTTGGCGATGCGCTTGAGGCGCTCGAGCTCGCGCTTGGAGCGGTTCACGTCGGCAATGTTGGTGCGCTCGTGCGACAGCAGGTGCTTGGCATAGGTCCAGCCCTGGTTCTCCTCGCCAATCAGGTTCTCGACCGGCACCTTGACGTCGTCGAAGAAGACTTCGTTGACTTCGCATTCGCCGTCCAGCAGCTTGATCGGGCGCACGCTCACGCCCGGCGATTTCATGTCGATCAGCAGGAAGGAAATGCCGGTCTGCGGCTTGCCCTCGGTGCTGGTGCGCACCAGGCAGAAGATCCATTCGCCGTACTGGCCCAGCGTCGTCCAGGTCTTCTGGCCGTTGACCAGATAGTGGTCGCCCTGGCGTTCGGCGCGGGTCTTGACCGACGCCAGGTCCGAGCCCGAGCCCGGCTCGCTGTAGCCCTGGCTCCACCAGACTTCGCCGCTGGCGATGCCCGGCAGAAAGCGCTGCTGCTGCTCGGCATTGCCGAAAGCCATGATCACCGGCGCAACCATCACCGGGCCGAAGGGAATCACGCGCGGCGCACAGGCCAGCGCGCATTCTTCCTCGAACAGATGCTTTTGCACCGCGGTCCAGCCCGGACCGCCGAAGGCCGTGGGCCAGCCATGGCCCAGCCAGCCGCGGCTGCCCAGTATCTTGGCCCAGCGCTGCAGGTCGTCGCGCGACAGCCTCAAAGCGTTGCGCACCTTGTGCGCGATGTCCTCGGGAAGATTGCTGCGGACCCAGGCGCGAATCTCTTCGCGGAAGGCCTGCTCTTCAGGGGTGAATGCGAGATCCATGCGTCAGTCTCCTGTGATGGGAGATTTGTAGCACGCCCGTGCTTTTTTGTGCTGTCCGCAGCGGGACACCCGGCGCCGGGCTTGTCGCGCGCTGCTCAATCCTGCGTCGGTGCGGACGTCGGCTCCACGCCCAGCTGCTGGCACAGCGCATGGAGTTGCGCTTCGAGCTGCTCCACGCGCGCTTCTAGCGCCGCAATGCGCTGCTCGGCTGCGCTGCTGGTCGCAGCGCGCGCGGCCGGCGCCGCGGGCAGGGCCGACAGATCGATGGGGCCGCTGAGCAGCGTTGCCCAGCGCGGCTCGCGCGCGCCCGGCGCACGCGGCAGCAGCACCACCAGCGGGCCGCCTTTTTCCTCGCTGCGCTCCTGCAGTTCGTCGAGGAAGGCCTCGACCGAGGAAATATCGGCAAAGCGGTGCCAGCGCTCGGCGTTCAGCCGCAGCTCGGCCGCGGTCTGCGGGCCGCGCAGCAGCAGCAGCGACAGCAGCACCGCCGACTGCTCGGGCACGCCCACGCCGCGCGGGAAGTTGTGCTCCCAGCGCTGGGTGCGGTTGCCGCTCACGGGCGTCACCAGGCTCTGGCGCAGCAGATCGTCGAGCGCCTGCTGCACATCGCCTTCATCGAGTTCCATGACGGGATCGCGGCTGCTTTTCTGGTTGCAGCCGTTGACCAGGGCATTGATGGACAGCGGATAGCTGTCGGGAACCGTGCGGGCCTTTTCCATCAGCGTGGCAAGCACGCGCGCCTGGACGGGATTCAACGGGGTGGAGCGTGGGTCAAAGGGCATGGATGAGACAATCGGTGGCAATGAAAAACATCGTGATTTTGATCTCTGGCGGCGGCTCCAACATGGCAGCCATCGTGCAGACCGCCCGGCAACAGGACTGGGCCCTGACCTTGAACGCGCGCGTCGCCGCGGTCATCAGCAACAAGGCCGACGCCAAGGGCCTGGAATTTGCGCGTCAGCATGGCATTGCCACCGACGTGCTCGACCACAAGACCTTTGCGAGCCGCGAAGCGTTCGACGCGCGCCTGAGCGAAGTCATAGACCAGTACCAGCCCGCGCTGGTGGTGCTGGCCGGCTTCATGCGCATTCTGACACCAGGCTTCGTGAACCATTATGCGGGCCGGCTGGTCAACATCCATCCTTCGCTGCTGCCGGCCTTCACCGGCCTGCACACGCACCAGCGCGCGATCGACGCGGGCTGCAAGTTTGCCGGCGCCACGGTGCATGAAGTCACGGCCGAGCTGGACGTAGGCCCCATCCTGGAGCAGGCCGTGGTGCCGGTGCTGCCGGATGACACGGCGCAGACGCTGGCCGCGCGCGTGCTGGTGCAGGAGCACGCGATCTATCCGCTGGCAGTCGCGAACTGGCTCAGAAAGCAGGGCTGAAGCGTTCGCTCTGGCCTCAAGGTCAGAGCGTCATGCGCGCGCCGCGCTTTCGGCTTCGGGCGAGTAATCGCCCAGCCGCGTGAACCGCAACTGGCGCCGGCCGTCGATTTCCACGCTTTCGCCGAACATCGCCGCGGGCCGCACCCACAGGCCGCGCGCGCCGTAGAGCGCGCGATACAGCGTCATGGCTTCGAGCGTTTCGCTGTGGCGCACCATGTCTATCACCTGGTAGAGCCCGCCCTTGTAGTGGCGGTAGAGGCCGGGCGGCGTGGCGTTGAGCGGGGGCAGGTCGGAGTCGGTGGCGGTCATTGTCGGCATTCGTACTGAAACGCGCACAGTACCAGCGAATGCCGGGGACACTCCGCAAATGGGACAATCGCTCCCATGCATCCCAACGCCCTCCTTGATGCTTGCTCCGAACTGGTCAAGCGCACCCTGACATTTGAACACCCGGCCGACGCCGTGGTGTCCCGCTTTTTCCGTGAAAACCGTGGACTGGGCCAGCGCGAACGCGCCGCCCTGGCCGAAACGGCCTACACCGTGCTGCGCAAGAAACTGCTGTTCGAAAGCCTTGCGCGTTCGGGCAGCGGCCCGCGCGAGCGCCGCCTGGCGATCCTGGGCTACCACGGCCCGCGCGACTTCCTCAAGGCCGCGCTCAACGACCAGGAAATCGCCTGGCTGGCCCAGTGCGACGCGGTCAAGCCTGAAGAACTGATGGAGCCGCACCGCCACAACCTGCCGGCCTGGCTGGTCGAGCCGCTCAAGGCCCAGCTGGGCGACGGCTTCTGGCCGCTGGCGCAAAGCATGGAAGAGGGCGCTCCGCTCGACCTGCGCGTCAACGCGTTGAAGGACAAGCGCGCCGATGTGCAAAAAGAGCTGCTCAAGGCCGGCATACGCTCGGTGCCCACGCCGTTCTCCCCCTGGGGCCTGCGCGTCGAAGGTAAGCCTGCGCTGACGCGCTATGACGTGTTCACGCGCGGCGCCATCGAAGTCCAGGACGAAGGCTCGCAGCTGCTGGCCCTGTTGCTGGACGCCAAGCGCGGCGAGATGGTGGTCGATTTCTGCGCGGGCGCGGGCGGCAAGACGCTGGCCATAGGCGCGAGCATGCGCAGCACGGGCCGTCTGTATGCGTTTGACGTGTCGGGCCACCGCCTCGAAGCGCTCAAGCCGCGCCTGGCGCGCAGCGGGCTGTCGAACGTGCATCCCGCGGCGATCGCGCATGAGCGCGACGAGCGCGTCAAGCGCCTGTCGGGCAAGATCGACCGCGTGCTGGTCGATGCGCCCTGCTCGGGCCTGGGCACGCTGCGCCGCAATCCCGATCTCAAGTGGCGCCAATCCGAAGAGGCGATTGCCGAGCTGACCGTCAAGCAGGCATCCATTCTCGACAGCGCGGCGCGCCTGGTGAAGTCGGGCGGACGCCTGGTCTACGCGACCTGCTCCATCCTGCCCGAGGAAAACGAGGCGATCGCCGAAGCGTTCAGCGCGGCCCACCCCGACTTTGTTCCGCTCGAAGCCGCGGAACTGCTGGAGCAGCTCAAGGTGGCCGCGGCGGCCAGCCTGTGCAGCGGCGGCGAGTCGGGTGGCCGCTACCTGCGCATGTGGCCGCATCTGCATCAAACCGACGGCTTCTTCGCCGCGGTCTGGGTGCGCAAGTAGCCTCTTGTTGCCAATGACCTGTAAGTGCGGGTAATTGGCAGGCATCCTCCACGGGCCTGGCCCTAAAATGAAACACCGCTTTTTCAGGCGGTGTTGCTTTTTGGGAAGGTCGTGCCATGTGGAATTTCAATGGAGCGTTCTCGGGCGCGATGCTCGACTGGCTGGGCCATGGGCTGCTGCGCCTTTCCTGGTGGCAACTGCTGCTGGTCGCACTGGCCACCACCCACCTCACCATCGTCGCCGTCACGGTCTTCCTGCACCGCTGCCAGACCCATCGCGCGCTGGAGCTAGGCCCCATCCCGTCGCACATCTTCCGCTTCTGGCTGTGGCTGTCCACGGGCATGGTCACGCGCGAATGGGTCGCGGTACACCGCAAGCACCACGCCAAATGCGAAACGCCCGACGATCCGCACAGCCCGCAGCAGCGCGGCCTGCGCACCGTGCTGTGGCGCGGCGCCGAGCTCTACCGCAGCGAAACCACCAATGCGCAGACCTTGCGCACCTATGGCCAGGGCACGCCGGATGACTGGCTAGAGCGCCGCGTCTACGGCCGCTTTCCGGGCCTGGGCATCGCGCTGCTGCTGGCGATCTACCTGCTGCTGTTCGGCTTCGCTGGGCTGGCGCTGTGGGCGGTGCAGATGGCCTGGATTCCATTCTGGGCCGCGGGCGTGGTCAACGGCATAGGCCACTACTGGGGCTACCGCAACTTCGAGGTCAAGGACGCGAGCCGCAATATTTCGCCCTGGGGCCTGCTGATCGGCGGTGAAGAGCTGCACAACAACCACCATACCTATCCGACCGCGGCCAAGTTCTCGGTCAAGCGCCATGAGTTCGATATCGGCTGGTTCTACATCCGGTTGCTGCAGCGCCTGGGATGGGCGCGCGTCAAGAAGCTGCCGCCGCGCTGGCAGGAAGGCGAAGTGCGCGCCGAAGCCGATGAAGCCACGCTTGAGGCCTTGATTGCCCACCGCTACGAAGCCATGGCGCGCTATGCGCGCGGCCTGCGCGCGGCCTGCGCGGCCGAAGTCGAGAGTCTCAAGGCGCGGCGCGCCGACCGCGAGCAGGTCTCGCTGCTCAAGTCCGTGCGGCGCTCCCTGGTGCGTGACCAGGAGCGGCTGCCGCAGCGCGCGCGCGCGCAGATCGATCAGGTGCGCGCCGCGCATCCGGTCATAGACCAGATGCTGACCATGCGCGAGGAACTGCGCCAGCTGTGGCTCAACACTTCGCACACGCGCGAGCAGCTCACGGCCGATCTGCGCGCCTGGTGCCGCAAGGCCGAGGCCAGCAATATCCGCGTGCTGCAGGAATTCTCCATCGCGCTGCGCGCGGTGCGCGTCTGACTACGGCGCCGTGACCAGGCCCTGACCCACATCGGATTCATCGGTGTTGGCGACAAACACGTTCTTGCGCGCATTCGATATCAGCCGTGCCGAGACATTGCGTGCCGTGGGCTTGATGTCCGCCTGGCGCAGGAACTGCCACCACAGCGCGGCAACGCCGGCCACATGCGGGCAGGCCATGCTGGTGCCGCTGATGGTGCGCAGTCCGCCTCCGGGCCAGGCCGAGGTGATGTCGACACCGGGTGCGGACAGCCGCGCCTGGATGTTGGAGAAGTCCGCGACCATGAACTTGCCGTCGGTGCGCCCGACGGCCGCCACCGAGATCACATCGTCCGCCGAGGCCGGCAGCGAGGTCGCGATGCGGTATTCGCGCTTGAGCGCGCGCCGGCTTTCGTTGCCGGCCGCGGCAATCACCAGCGGGGCGACGCCAAACGCCGCCTGGGCCTTGAGCACGGCCATGATGGCATCGAACATGCGCAGATTGCCGCCATAGGCTTCGAGCGCCGTGGATGTCGCCAGGTCCAGCGGCCAGCCGTCGGCCATGAGGCGCGAGACCATTCCGGGAAAGTCAAAGCCCAGCGACATCGAGATGATGTCGGCCTGCTGCTCCATCGCCCAGGTGAGCGCGTGGAACACCATCTCCGACTGGCCCGCGCCATCGTCGCCCAGCACCTTGCCTATCAGCGCGCGCTCCACGCCGCGCGCCACGCCCACGCGCTGCTGGCCGTCGTTGCGCCCGAAGATGGTGCCCGCGCAATGCGTTCCATGGCCGTTGCGGTCGCCATTGCCGTGGTCGCTGAAGTCCTTCTCGACCAGCGTCATGCCGGCAAACGCGGGATGGTCGCGGTCTATGCCGGTATCGAGCACGGCAATGCTCACGCCGGCGCCGTCGTAGCGGCTCTTGTCGGCACGCACCGCCCGTATGCCCCAGTTGCTGGCCAGCGCCGTGCGCGGCAGCACGGGCTTCAACTCGACCGGGCTGATGAGCCGCGTGGGCATGGTGGGCACCACCAATTGCACCTGGGGATCGTTCTTGAGCTCACTGACTGCATGTTCGGGCAGGTGTTCGGTGGACACCGCGGGCAGAGCGCTTTCCAGCGAGAGTATGCCGGTGTCGAGTTCACGTTTGCTGATGCGGCGCTGATAGACGTATTTCAGAATGATGTAGCGTTTCATTTGCGCTCCACGGGGCGGTCTGCAGCAGCCGAATGACCTCCCATTCACAGCTGTGTCTGCCGATCAGCGATAGTGTGCGCTCACTTGGATGGGGCTGCAATACGGAGCACAGGAGGGTGTGCCCTAGTTGCCGGGGAGTGCAATGCAGTGTGTGCGCCAATGAAAAAAGGACACCGAGGTGTCCTTTTTCAAGAAGCTTGAGAGCGTGCAGCCTGAGCCGCGGCCACTCTCGGGAAGCGCTTACTTGAGCTTCATTTCCTTGTACTCGACATGCTTGCGAGCCTTGGGATCGAACTTCATGATCAACATCTTTTCAGGCATTGTCTTCTTGTTCTTGGTAGTGGTGTAGAAGTGACCGGTACCCGCAGTGGATTCCAGCTTGATCTTGTCGCGTCCGCCTTTAGATGCCATGGTATTTCTCCTTCAGGGAATTAGGCTTGGCCACGGGCACGCAGGTCTGCGAGCACGGCGTCGATACCGTTCTTGTCGATCAGGCGCAGAGCAGCGCTGGACACGCGCAGGCGCACCCAACGGTTCTCGGTTTCCACCCAGAAACGACGGTACTGCAGGTTAGGCAGGAAACGACGCTTGGTCTTGTTGTTGGCGTGGGAAACATTGTTTCCCACCATGGGCTTCTTGCCCGTTACATCACATACGCGTGCCATGAGGACACTCCGATAGTTTTTTACAGCCGTGGTCACCGAGCCCTGCACAGTTGCGCAGGTCGTGTCCATGGCCTCACCTCGCCAGAATTCGGGTGGCGGTAACCCGTCGCTGAACCTGTGGCAAGCCTTGCACGCCCCCTGTGGAGCATGCTCAAATTCAGCAAAGCCTGCGATTATAGGCGCCGCGCCTTGGCGCGTGCCAGCGAAAGACCTTATTCCTGTTCGAGGAAGCGTTGTGCGTCGAGCGCGGCCATGCAGCCCGTGCCGGCGCTGGTGATGGCCTGACGGTAGACATGGTCCTGCACGTCGCCCGCGGCGAACACGCCGGGAACGCTGGTCTGCGTGGCAAAGCCCTTGAGGCCGCCTTGCGTGACGATGTAGCCGTTTTCCATTTCCAGCTGGCCCTGGAAGATGTCGGTGTTGGGCGAGTGACCGATGGCGATGAAGCAGCCTTGCAGCGCGATGTCTTCGGTATGGCCGTCCTGCGTGCTCTTGAGGCGTATGCCGGTCACGCCGGATTGGTCGCCCAGCACTTCGTCCAGCGTGAAATGGGTCTTGAGCTCGATCTTGCCGGCCTTGACTTTCTCGTGCAGCTTGTCGACCAGGATGGGCTCGGCCTTGAACTTGTCGCGGCGGTGGACCAGCGTGACCTTGCTGGCGATGTTGGACAGATACAACGCTTCTTCGACGGCCGTGTTGCCGCCGCCGACCACGCAGACCGGCTGCTCGCGGTAGAAGAAACCGTCACAGGTCGCGCAGCCCGAAACGCCGCGGCCCATGAAGGCCTCTTCGGAAGGCAGGCCCAGGTACTTGGCCGAAGCGCCGGTGGCGATGATCAGCGCATCGCAGGTATAGGTGCCCGAGTCGCCGGTCAGCGTGAACGGGCGCTGGCTGAAGTCGACCTTGTTGATATGGTCGAAAACGATTTGCGTCTGGAAGCGCTCGGCATGCTGCTGGAAGCGCTGCATCAGTTCGGGGCCTTGCACGCCCATCACGTCGGCCGGCCAGTTGTCCACGTCGGTGGTCGTCATCAGCTGGCCGCCCTGGGCCATGCCGGTCACGAGCAGCGGCTTGAGGTTCGCACGGGCGGCATAGATGGCGGCGGAATAGCCTGCGGGGCCGGAGCCGAGAATCAGAACTTTGGCGTGTTGCGTAGTGGACATGGTTGCACTCATGGAAAACATGCCGACGGTCGGCATGTGGAGGTAGACAGATGGTGGAGTATCTCCCGCACGCGGAGTTTCCGTGTGCGTGGCGCTTCAATCACCGGCATTGTAAAAAATCATCAAATGCTTGAAATTTGAACGTCTTGTTGCAAGTGTCTGCGTTCTCCCACACGGCAAGTCCTGTGCGCGGGCGGGCGGTGGGGTAAGCTCCCGCTTGCGTATGACTTACACATTGAATGCCCTGAACGGTTCCTCAGGGAAATCATCCACCCGCACCGGCCTGGCCCGCTTCGGCCATGAAGTCAGCCTCATCGTGGGGCTGCTGGCGCTGGTGTTCCTGCTGCTGTCGCTGCTGAGCTATTCGCCGCAGGACCCGGCATGGTCGACCTCGGGCGCGCTCGAAGGGGGCTGGGTGCACAACTGGTTCGGGCGCTCGGGCGCCTGGCTCGCCGACACCTGCTATTTCGGCTTCGGCTTCTCGGTCTGGTGGCTGGTGCTGGCCGCCGTGAGCAATTGGCTGGGCTCGCTGCTGCGCTGGACGCGCGGCGGCGTCGCGCCGGCCGACCCGCTGTGGCTGCGCCGCCTGCGCTTCTGGGGCGGGCTGGCGCTGCTGCTGATGGCCAGCACTTCGCTGGAATGGTCGCGCATGTACCGTTTCGAATCGCTGCTGCCCGGGCACGCGGGCGGCGTCGTCGGCTATGTGTTCGGCTTGCACGGCATGCAATGGCTGGGCTTCACCGGCTCGGGCCTGGCCGGCATCGTGCTGCTGGTGCTGGGCACGGCGCTGGTGTTCGGCTTTTCCTGGGGTCAGCTCGCCGAGCGCATGGGCAAGCGCATCTATTCCATGGTGCGCGTGAGCCGCGCCCAGCATGAGAAAGCCAAGGACGTCGCCGTGGGCCGCAAGGCCGCGCGCGCGCGCCAGGTCGATGTGCAGGAAGAGCGCACCGAAAGCGTCGAGAGCCATCCGCTGCCGGTGCAGATCATCGAGCCGGTCATGGAGGCCGCGGCCGCGCCCAGCGAGCGCGTGATCAAGGAAAAGCAAAAGCCGCTGTTCCACGAGCTGCCCGACACCAAGCTGCCCCAGGTCGAACTGCTCGATGCCGCGCAGCAGCGCCAGGAAACCGTCTCGCCCGATACGCTGGAAATGACCAGCCGCATGATAGAGAAGAAGCTCAAGGATTTCGGCGTCGAGGTGCGCGTGGTCGCGGCCATGCCCGGCCCGGTCATCACGCGCTACGAGATCGAGCCGGCGACCGGCGTCAAGGGCTCGCAGGTCGTGGGCCTGGGCAAGGATCTCGCGCGCTCGCTGTCGCTGGTCTCGGTGCGCGTGGTCGAAACCATTCCCGGCAAGAACTACATGGCGCTGGAGCTGCCCAACGCCAAGCGCCAGTCGATACGCCTGTCCGAAGTGCTGGGCTCCAAGGTCTACCACGATGCCAAGAGCATGCTGACCATGGGCCTGGGCAAGGACATCGTCGGCAATCCCGTGGTCGCCGACCTGGCCAAGATGCCGCATGTGCTGGTCGCGGGCACCACCGGTTCGGGCAAGTCGGTGGGGATCAACGCCATGATCCTGTCGCTGCTCTACAAGGCCGAGGCGCGCGACGTGCGCCTGCTGATGATCGATCCCAAGATGCTCGAAATGTCGGTCTACGAAGGCATTCCGCACCTGCTGTGCCCCGTGGTCACCGACATGAAGCAAGCGGCCAACGGCCTGACCTGGTGCGTGGCCGAAATGGAGCGCCGCTACAAGCTGATGAGCAAGCTGGGCGTGCGCAATCTTGCGGGCTACAACGCAAAAATCGACGAAGCCAGAGCCAAGGAAAGCTTCATCTACAACCCGTTCAGCCTCACGCCCGAGTCGCCCGAGCCGCTGGACCGCCTGCCGCACATCGTGATCGTGATCGATGAGCTTGCCGACCTGATGATGGTGGTCGGCAAGAAGATCGAGGAGCTGATCGCGCGTCTGGCGCAGAAGGCGCGCGCCGCGGGCATCCACCTGATTCTCGCCACCCAGCGCCCCAGCGTGGACGTGATCACCGGCCTGATCAAGGCCAACATCCCGACCCGCATTGCCTTCCAGGTCAGCAGCAAGATCGACAGCCGCACCGTGCTCGACCAGATGGGCGCCGAAGCGCTGCTGGGCATGGGCGACATGCTCTACATGGCCAGCGGCACCGGCCTGCCGATACGCGTGCACGGCGCTTTCGTCAGCGATGAGGAAGTGCACCGCGTCGTCAACTACCTCAAGGAACAGGGCGAGCCCGACTATATCGAAGGCGTGCTCGAAGGCGGCGTCGTCGATGGCGATGGCGAAATCGGTGGCGATGGGGATGGAAACGGCGAAAAAGACCCCATGTATGACCAAGCTGTCGAAGTGGTCCTCAAGGACCGCAAGGCCAGCATCTCGTACGTGCAGCGCAAGCTGCGCATAGGCTACAACCGCTCGGCGCGCCTGCTGGAAGACATGGAAAAAGCCGGTCTGGTGAGCTCGCTCACGACCAGCGGACAGCGCGAGGTGCTGGTGCCGGCGCGCAATGAATAGGTGCTTGCGCCATAGGATGGAGAGTGTATGAAGCGATTTGTGACCAGTATCTTGTTGGTGGCCGCAGCCGGCCTGGCCCAGGCCGACGGCCTGCAAAGCCTCGAGGCGTTCATGCAGGGCGCGCAGGCGGGCAAGGCCGACTTCACGCAGACCGTGACGGCACCGGCCAAGGACGGCCAGGCGGCGCGCAGCAAGACTTCGAGCGGCCAGTTCTCGTTCCAGCGGCCAGGCCGTTTCAAGTTCGAATACCGCAAGCCGTTCGAGCAGGTGATCGTCGCCGACGGCAAGACGCTGTGGATGTACGACGCCGACCTGAATCAGGTCACGCAGCGCGCCCAGGCCAAGGTGCTCGACGCCACGCCCGCGGCCATTCTCGCCTCGGCGGCCAGCGTCCAGGCATTGCGTGCCGATTTCGACCTCAAGGCCGCGCCCGACCAGGACGGCCTGCAATGGGTGGAGGCCTTGCCCAAGGCCAAGGACGGCCAGCTCAAGAGCGTGCGCGTGGGCTTTGCGGGCGACAAGCTTGCGGCCGTCGACATGCTCGACAGCTTTGGCCAGCGCTCGCTGATGCGCTTCACGGGCGTGCAGACCAGCGCCAGCCTGCCCGCGGAAACCTTCAAGTTCGTCGCGCCCAAGGGCGCTGACGTGCTCGCGCCTTAAACCGTTCTCAGGCGCGCGCGCGCACCGGCTGCAGCCTGTCCATCAGCGCGCAGGCCATCAATGTGGCGGCCACGGGCAGCAGCCAGCCCAGGCCCATCGCGGTGCCCGGCAATTGTTCCAGCCATTGCGGCGTCCAGCCGCTCATGCCTATGGCCTGCAAGGCGTTGAGCAGGCCAAACACCAGCGCAACCAGCATCACCGGCACGAACACGCGCGGCGCCGACTTCCACATGCCTGACAGCAGGCTCAGGCAGACCAGTGCGATCGCCATGGGGTAGATCGCCACCAGCACCGGCACCGCGACCGTGATCAACTTCTCCAGCCCCTGGTTGGAGAACAGCAGGCTCACCAGGCTCAGCGCGACCACCATGCCGCGATAGGACGATCCCGGGACCAGGTCGCTGAAATAGGTGGCGCAGGCGCTGACCAGGCCCACGCCCGTGGTCAGGCAGGCCAGAATGATCACCGCCGCGAGCAGCACCATGCCGGCCGTGCCGAAAGTGTGCTGCACGTATGCCGTCAGGATCTGCACGCCGCTGCTGGCATCGGGAACCATGGAGCCGCTGTGCGCGCCCAGGTGCATCAGCGAGATGTAGACCAGGCACAGCCCCAGGGCTGCGATCATGCCCGCGATGATTGCGTAGCGCGTCTGCAGGCGCGCATCGGTCACGCCCGTGTCCTTGATGGCGTTGACGATCACGATGCCGAACACCAGCGCACCCAGCGCATCCATGGTCTGGTAGCCCTGGGTGAAGCCTTCGGCCAGCGCGGCCTGCTGGTAGTCGCCTGTACTGGCAAGCATGCTGCCCGCGGGCAGCAAAAACGCCGCACCGCCAAGCACGGCCAGCGCCAGGATCAGCACCGGGGTGATGATCTTGCCGACGTTGTCCATCAGCTTGCCGGGAAACAGCGCCAGCAGCATGACCAGCGCGAAATAGCCGCAGGTGTAGCCGAGCAGCGCGCCGGCGCCATGGCCCACGAATGGCGCCAGGCCCATTTCAAACGAAACGGTGGCGGTGCGCGGCGTGGCGAACAACGGGCCTATGGTCAGATAGACTGCAACCCCGAGCAGCGTGCCGCCGACGCGGCCCAGCGGTGCGGTGATCGCATCCATGCCGCCGCCCACGCGCGCCAGCGCGACCACGGTCAGCAGCGGCAGGCCCACGCCCGTGAGCAGAAATCCCAGCGCCGCGCTCCACAGGTGCTCACCCGCGGCCAGGCCCACCATGGGCGGGAAAATGATGTTGCCAGCCCCCAGGAAGAGCGCAAAGGTCAGGAAGCCAAGCGCGATCAGGTCGCGCGTCTGTAGGGTCTGCATAAGAAGGAATTTGTTCCGGATGCTGTCTGCCGGTGCACGAAAAGGGTTGGATTCTAAGTGGGCGCCCACTGGTTGGTAGGACAAGGGCGGCATGGCCTGTCGGCGGGCCCAGGTTTGACCGGGCCTATTGTCTGCGCTGCGTGCCTGCACGCCGGCAAGCGGCTAAGCTTGGTGGCACAGCTTCGCTGCTGCGTTCCATTACTGCCATGCATATTTCTCTTCACTGCTACTTACCTGCGGCCCTGCACCTGGAGGCAAGCCATGCCTGACCTTTTCACGCAGGATCCGGTGGCGCCGCTGGCCGAAGCCCTCAGGCCCAGGACGCTGGACGACGTCGTCGGTCAGTCGCACCTGTTGGGCGAAGGCAAGCCGCTGCGCCTGGCGTTCCAGTCGGGCAAGCCGCATTCGATGATCTTCTGGGGGCCGCCCGGCGTGGGCAAGACCACGTTGGCGCGTCTTACGGCAACCGCGTTCAAGTGCGAGTTCATCGCGCTGTCGGCGGTGTTCTCCGGCGTCAAGGACATACGCGCCGCGATGGAGCAGGCCCAGCAGAACCTCGCGATGGGCAAGCACACCATCCTGTTCGTCGACGAAATCCACCGCTTCAACAAGTCCCAGCAGGATGCGCTGCTGCCCTATGCCGAAAGCGGCCTGGTCACGTTCATAGGCGCGACCACCGAGAACCCGTCGTTCGAAGTCAACTCGGCCTTGTTGTCGCGCGCCCAGGTCTATGTGCTCAAGTCGCTGACCGACGACGAACTCAAGCTGCTGCTGCAGCGCACCCAGGAAAAGGCGCTGGGCGAGCTGTCATTCGACGACCAGGCGACCGATACCATCATTGGCTATGCCGATGGCGATGCACGCCGCTTCCTGAACCTGCTGGAGCAGACCGGCACCGCGGCCAAGACTTCGGGCATCACGCGCATCACGGCCGAGTTTCTCGAGAACGCGCTGACCCTGAACGCGCGGCGCTTCGACAAGGGCGGCGACAACTTCTACGACCAGATCTCGGCGCTGCACAAATCGGTGCGCGGCTCCCACCCCGATGCCGCGCTCTATTGGCTCACGCGCATGCTCGACGGCGGCGCCGACGCGCGCTATCTGTCGCGGCGCATCGTGCGCATGGCCTGGGAAGACATAGGCCTGGCCGACCCGCGCGCCATGCAGATCGCCAATGATGCCGCGCTGACCTACGAGCGGCTGGGCAGCCCCGAAGGCGAGCTGGCGCTGGGCCAGGCGGTGATCTATCTGGCGATCGCGGCCAAGAGCAATGCAGGCTACAACGCCTACAACCAGGCCAAGGCCTTCGTGAAGCAGGACAAGAGCCGCGAAGTGCCGGTGCATCTGCGCAACGCGCCCACCAAGCTGATGAAGGAGCTGGGTTACGGCCACGAATACCGCTATGCGCACGACGAGCCCAATGCCTATGCGGCCGGTGAAACCTATCTGCCCGACGGCCTGGCCGAGCCCGGCTGGTACCGGCCCGTGCCGCGCGGCCTGGAAAGCAAGATTGGCGAGAAGCTGGCGCTGCTGAGGAAATGGGACGAGGAAGCCGGTGAAAAGTAGGCCTCAACCCGGGCCCAGGGTGCTGGCGCCAAGGAAATGGGGCAGGGCCGAGGCCATCAGCGCGATGCCCGAGCTGGTGAGCAGCAGCAGCACCATCTGGCGAAAACGCGCTTCGCTCAGCCGCACATAGAGCTTCGCGCCCAGCAGCGTGGGCACCAGCATTGCCGGGGCAACGATGGCGAAAAAGGGCAGCATGTCGCGGGTGACGATGCCGGTGGCGAGATAGGTGCCCATGGTGACCAGCAGCATGGACAGGTTGAAGTTCTGGATCACCGCGCGCTGCGCGTCCTTGTCGAAGCCCTTGAGCGTGCACCACAGCGTGGGCACGGCGCCGGTCATGCCGCCGATTCCGCCCATCACGCCGCCCACCATGCCGGCCACGGCATCGCCCAGGCGACCGCCGGCCTTCCATCGGGGCAGCTTGCCGGCAAACAGCATGCAGGGACACCAGATCACCAGCAGCGTGCCCAGCAGCAGCTTGAACCAATGGATGCTCAGATGCGGAAGAACCGCCACGCCCAATGGAACGCCTGCCAGGCCGCCGAGCACGAACGGCAGCAGCAGCTTCCAGTCAAAGCCGCGCCGCACGCTCAACGCGGCAATGATCTGGCCGGTCAGCGCGCCGAACACCGTCAGTGCTGCGGCCAGTCGCGGCTCCAGCGTCCAGACCCAGAAGGACATCGCCACCATGCCAAAGGCAAAGCCCGACAGCCCCTGCACAAAGCCCGCAGCGATCGCTCCCACGGCCGCCCAGACATAGACCTGTTCCATTGTTCTCTCCCCTTGTCTTGATGGGGGTGATTGTCCGGCTGGCTCATAAGTAGATAATTTGGAATTCATATATATCGATATGAATTTTCTTATGTCGTCACGCATTTCGGATCTACCCGCCACGGGACTGGCCCAGCGCCTGGCCACGCGCCTTCGGATGAAGCACCTGCTGCTGCTGCAGGCGATCCGCGCGCACCGCTCGCTGACCCGGGTGGCCGAGCAGATGGCGACCAGCCAGCCCGCCGTGACCCAGAGCCTGGCGGAGCTCGAGGCGCTGTTTGGCGCGCCGCTGTTCCAGCGCACTTCGCAGGGCATGGTGCCCACGCCGACCGGGGAGCTGGTGCTGTCGCGCTGCGAGACCATGCTGGCCGATCTGCGGCACTGGGCCGACGACATCGAGGCCGTGGGCCAGGGACGCGCGGCGCACCTGCATGTGGGCGTGATTCCTTTCCTGCCGGGCAAGCTGCTCGCGGCGGCCATAGCGCGCACCCGCGCGCAAGGCCGGGAAGTCACGGTCACGCTGTATGAAGACACCAGCGACCAACTGCTGCAGAAGCTGCGCGCGCACGCGCTTGACTGCGTGATCGGCCGCACATCGGCGGTGCTCGACATGTCGCAGCTGCGCCATGAGATCCTGTATGCGCAGGAACCCCGCCTCATTGCCCACCGCCGCCTGGCGGCGCGGCTGGCGCGGCGGCCGCTGCAGTGGAATGAGCTGACCGGGCTGGATTGGGTGCTGGGGCCGCGCAGCACGCCCATGCGCGAGCAGATCACCGATTTTTTCTTGCGCGCCGGCGTCAAGCCGCCGCCGCCGTTTGTCGAAAGCCTGTCGGCCAAGCTGATTGGCGAGCTGGTGGCCGCCAATGAGCGCGCGGTGTCCATCGTGCCTCTCGATGTGGCCGAGGAACTGGTGCGCATTGCGGGCGTGGCCATTGTGGCGCATCGTTTTGACTGGAGCCTGCCGCCGATCACGCTGTTCCGGCGCGAGTCGGGCGCTGAATACGACGAGGTGAATGTGTTTGCGGCAGCGCTGCGTTCGGTCAGCGCCTCCATTGCAACGCAAGCGCCGAGCCGGGTGCAGCCCGCGCAGGTTTCCCATTTGCCTTGAACTTTCACTTCCAGGATTGCGCTGAACCGCTTCGGTTTGCATTAAATGCACTCGCGAATCGATTCGACCCTGCGCGATTCAACGTGTTTTTTTGCGATTTTTTTCGGTTGTGCGCAATCTGGCACAAATCGTGCAACGGCTTATGACATATTTTCGTCTTTTGAGTGAAAATCTACGCTGAAGCCTGTCACATTCGGGGTGTTCCACGCCGACCCTTTCTGGCTTTTTCGGGCTGTTGGTTTTATGACTAACAGCGCCGCAAGCCGCAGCCCGCCTTGATATTCAGCTCCCGGCGCCGAGGGCGGCAAGGTTTGCGCAAGCGCTCATTCATCGCATATGCGTTCGATTACGAGACTATTACATTGCCCGGAGTACACTTCGCCCCGTTGACGCCGGCAAGCCCCTGCCCAGCATTCGTGTGTGTGTATGTTCGCCTGCGTGCCCGTCAGAAACCCTGGTAAGGAATCCCATGCTATTTGGCAAGCTGCTGCCACGCGAAGGTAATTTTTTTGAAATGTTCAACCAGCACGCGGATCGCATTGTCGAAGCCGCGCATGCGTTCTCGCAGCTGGTGGCGAACTACAACGACCTGCATCTGCGTGAAAAGTATGGACAGGACGTCGACAACGCCGAGCGCGCTGCCGACCGTGTGACCCACGACGTGAACAAGGCCTTGCACCGGACCTTCATCACGCCCCTGGACCGTGAGCAGATCCACTCGCTGATCAACACCATGGACGACGTTGCCGACCTGATCCAGGACTCGGCTGAAACCATGGCGCTTTATGACGTGCGTCATATGACAGACGAAATCAAGCGCCTGACCGACCTGAACGTCAGGTGCTGCGAGCGCGTGCGCGATGCCGTCAAGATGCTGGACCGCATCTCCGACGCCAACACCGCCGAAGCCGCGCTCAAGACCTGCGAGGAAATCGACCGCCTCGAATCCGATGCCGACCGCGTGATGCGCTCGGCCATGAGCAAGCTGTTCCGTGAAGAGCCCGATGTGCGTGAAGTGATCAAGCTCAAGGCGATCTACGAACTGCTCGAAACCATCACCGACAAGTGTGAGGACGTGGCCAATCACATCGAGGGCATCGTCCTCGAGAATTCCTGATACGGCGCGGAGTCCTGAAATAATGGAAACCGTACAAGCCGCCCTCTGGGTCGTGGTCTTGCTGGTGGCGCTGGCCTTGCTGTTCGATTTCATGAACGGCTTTCACGACGCGGCCAACTCGATTGCGACCGTCGTCTCCACCGGCGTGCTCAAACCCGCGCAGGCCGTGGTCTTTGCCGCCTTCTTCAATGTCGTCGCGATCTTCGTGTTCCACCTGAGCGTTGCCGCGACGGTGGGCAAGGGCATTGTGCAGCCGGGCATCGTCGACACCCATGTGGTGTTCGGCGCGCTCGTCGGCGCGATCGCCTGGAACCTGATCACCTGGTACTACGGCATTCCCAGCAGCTCCTCGCATGCGCTGATCGGCGGCATCGTCGGTGCAGTGATTGCCAAGGCGGGTGCTGGCTCGCTGATCGCCAGCGGCATCTGGAAGACCGTGGCCTTCATCTTTGTGTCGCCGCTGCTGGGCTATCTGCTCGGTTCGCTGATGATGGTGCTGGTCGCCTGGATCTGCCGCCGCGCCAGACCCAACAAGGTCGACAAGTGGTTCCGGCGTCTGCAGCTGGTTTCGGCCGGTGCCTACAGCCTGGGCCACGGCGGCAATGATGCGCAAAAGACCATTGGCATCATCTGGCTGCTGCTGATCGCCACCGGCTACACCAGCGTCAACGACGCTTCGCCACCTACCTGGACCATCATTTCCTGCTACATCGCCATTGGCCTGGGCACGATGTTCGGTGGCTGGCGCATCGTCAAGACCATGGGCCAGAAAATCACCAAGCTCAAGCCCGTCGGCGGCTTCTGCGCCGAAAGCGGTGGCGCGCTGACGCTGTTCATCGCCACGGCCATGGGCGTGCCGGTCTCGACCACGCACACCATCACCGGTGCCATCGTGGGCGTGGGCTCGACCCAGCGTGCCAGCGCGGTGCGCTGGGGCGTGGCCGGCAACATCATCTGGGCCTGGGTGCTGACCATTCCGGCCAGCGCGTTTGTCGCCTCGATTGCCTACTGGGTCAGCCTGCAGATCTTCTGATCTTGCGTCGCACCCTTATGAAAGCCGTCGTCCTCTGGGGCGGCGGCTTTTTTCATTTCAGTTCTGCGGCTGGGAAATCCTGCGCGCTTCCTCGATCTGATACTCGAAGTAATGCTGAAAGCTGTAGGCCAGGCTGGCCATGAGCACCGTGGCACCCATCATCAGCGACAGACCTATGCCGAACACCGTGAACCAATGGGTGCGGCCTGGGACGGCGTCGGCGCTCGCGCCAGGGTTGAAGCGCGCGTTCCAGGCGTCGGCCGGCATCAGTCCGTACAGGATGGCGCGCAGCGCGCAGCCGGCAATGGTGAAGCCCAGCAGCGGAATCAGCAGCCAGCTGAGTTGGTCATCCTGGCCCAGTTGCTGCACGCGCTGAATGCCATAGATGCCCAGCGCCGTGGGCAGCGGCAGCAGCCAGCCGCGCCAGTCGCCCAGGCCGAACAGGTAGAAACGGTGCAGGCCCAGCGGCCCGCCGAGGAAGGCCAACCAGGCGGCCAGGGTCTTGCTTTTCATGCGGCCATTATTGGTGCGAAGCCCCGGCCCGACTAGCCCGGGATTACGCCTTGTCGACCGGCGCCGTGGTGTCGCCTTCGCCCAGCGTCTTTTCCATCAGCACGATGTCGAGCCAGCGGTCGAATTTCCAGCCCATGGAGCGCATCACGCCGATTTCGCTGAAGCCGGCCGCGCGGTGCACGCCGATGGAGCCGGCGTTGGCCGAGTCGCCGATCACCGCCAGCAGCTTGCGCACGCCCGCGGCCTGCGCCTGGTCGCAAAGCGCCTGCAGCAGCAACCGGCCCACGCCCTGGCCGCGTGCGGAATCCGCCACATAGATCGAGTCCTCGGCCGAGAAGCGGTAGGCGGGCCGCGGCTTGAACCAGTTGGCGTAGCTGAAGCCCAGGACCCGGCCGTCGTCACCTTCGGCCACGAGGTAGGGCAGGCCGCGCGAAAGCACATCGGCGCGGCGTGCAGTCATGTCCTGCTCGTTGGGTGGGTCAATCTCGAAAGTGCCCGTGCCATGCAGCACGTGGTGGCGGTAGATCGCGGTGATCGCAGGGATGTCTGACTCGTGGCTGGTGCGGATATTAGGCATAAATGAAAGAAGTCGATATAATCGTGAGCTTTGCTGCGTGTCGCTGGCCGGGTGGCCATGTCGCGTGTCTCAACGTGGCAGAAAACATTGCAGCAATTGCTGCAAACCACCCAAAGGATAAATTATGGTCGTCATTCGACTTTCTCGCGGCGGCTCCAAGGCCCGTCCTTTCTATAACATCGTTGTGGCTGACAAGCGCACCCGCCGTGATGGCGCCTTCATCGAGCGTCTGGGTTTCTACAACCCAACCGCACGTGGCGGCGAAGAAGGTCTGCGCATTGCGCAAGACCGTCTGACGTACTGGAAGAGCGTGGGCGCACAATCGTCGCCTACGGTGGACCGCCTGATCAAGCAAGCCTCCAAGGCAGCTGCTTAATCTGACGCTTCCCTGAAGGCGGGTTCCGTGGCTTATGCTTGCGGAACCCGCCTTTTTTTGTTTATCAAGATCTAGCACCATGGCCCTTTTTCCTGTCTTCGAACCCGCTCAACTGCCTGCCGACGCCGTAGAGGTCGGCCGCATTGCGGACGCCTGGGGTGTCAAGGGATGGTTCAAGGTGCTGCCTTTCAGTGCCGACGCCGAAGTGCTGCTGTCTTCCAAGCAATGGTTTCTGCAGCCGTCCGAGCGCGGCGCGCGCACGTTCACCGGCACCGTGCTGATGCCGGTCAAGCAGTCGCGCGAGCATTCGGGCTCCATTGTCGCCACCGCCGAGGCCGTGGTCGACCGCACGGCGGCCGAAGCGCTCAAGGGCGCACGCATTTTTGTCTCGCGCGCCGAGTTTCCCCAGGCCGCCGAAGACGAGTACTACTGGGTCGACCTGCTGGGCCTGGACGTGATCAACCGCGAAGGCCTGGTGCTGGGCCAGGTCAAGGACCTGATGTCGACCGGCCCGCAGACCGTGCTGGTGATTGCCTACGAGGAAGATGGGAAAACGCTGGAGCGCATGATCCCGTTTGTGTCGGCCTATGTGGACAAGGTCGAACTGTCGGAGCGTCGCATCACGGTCGACTGGCAAACGGATTATTGATGGCCTGTGTTTCGTTGACGCTGCCCATGCCGTGCAGGAAGGGTCCAAGCCATGCGTTTTGACATCATCACCTTGTTTCCGGAGCTGTTCGCGCCGTTTCTCGCCAGCGGCGTCACGCGCCGCGCCTATTCCTCGGAGCAGGTCAAGGTACGGCTGTGGAATCCGCGCGATTTCGCTCAGGGCAATTACCGCCGCGTCGACGACCGGCCGTTCGGCGGCGGCCCGGGCATGGTGATGATGGCCGAGCCGCTGCAGGCCTGCCTGGATGCCATCCGTGCCGACCGCGCAGAAGGCCCGGACGCACAGGCGCCGCTGGTGCTGTTCTCGCCCATTGGCAAGAAGCTCGACCACCCCTCGGTGGAGCATTGGGCGCAAGGCCCGGGCGCGATCCTGCTGTGCGGCCGCTATGAAGGCATTGACCAGCGTTTCATCGACACCCATGTGAACGCGCAGATCAGCCTGGGCGACTTCGTGCTGTCCGGCGGCGAAATCGCTGCCATGGCACTGCTCGACGCGGTCACGCGGCTGCAGCCCGGCGTGCTCAACGACGAAGGCAGTCACCAGCTCGACAGCTTCAACCCCAGCCTCAACGGCCTGCTCGACTGCCCGCATTACACGCGTCCCGAAGTCTGGCAGGGCCAGGAAGTGCCGCCGGTGCTGATGTCGGGCCACCACGCGCTGATCGAGCGCTGGCGCCGCGACCAGAGCCTGGAGATCACGGCGCGCAACCGGCCCGATCTGCTGGCCCAGGCGCGCGAAGCCGGGCATCTGACCCGCAAGGACGAAGCAGTTTTGGCAAAAATAGCAGACGGGCTATAATCGAGGGCTGTCGATCCTCTGCCGGCCGCTGCATTCGAGGAGCCCGAGCTCATAGCTCTGGGCAAGCAATGCAGCCATACAGCACCAATCCCGGTGCTTGCCAATTGTGGCGCGGACAAGATCGTTGGATGTAACCATGAATCTGATCCAGACTCTTGAGCAGGAAGAAATTGCCCGCTTGAACAAGACCATCCCCCCGTTTGCTCCTGGTGACACCGTCATCGTGAGCGTGAACGTGGTTGAAGGCGCGCGCAAGCGTGTGCAGGCCTACGAAGGCGTCGTGATTGCCAAGCGCAACCGCGGCCTCAACAGCGGCTTCACTGTTCGCAAGATCTCCAGCGGTGAAGGCGTGGAGCGTACGTTCCAGACGTATAGCCCGCTGATCGCCGGTATCGAAGTCAAGCGCCGCGGTGACGTGCGCCGTGCCAAGCTGTACTACCTGCGCGAGCGCAGCGGCAAGTCGGCACGTATCAAGGAAAAGCTGCCAGCTCGCAAGACGGCAGCCGCGCCTGCAGCAGCAGCGCCCGCTACCGCCGCCTGAATCGCCTAGGCGCTTCGGGAAAGCCGCTACAGTTCGCTGTAGCGGCTTTTTTATTTTTGCGGGCGCTCCGCATTTTTTCCGGGACAGGTCTGTGCTCCCTTCTACCTCGGTTTCTCCCCGCCCCAGCCTCCTGGCGCCGGGCTTCGATCCGCGTTCGGTGCCGGTGCTGGCGGTGGACAGCCATCTGCCCGCCGTGCCCGCAAGCGCGCAGACGGCGCAGGCGCTGCGCCACCGCTTCGCGGCGCCGCCGTTGTGGTCGCCCGAGATCGAACGCGAACGCCGCTTGTCCGATCGCGCGCCGGCCGAAGCTGCGGTGCTGATCGCCATCGTGCAGCGCGCCGAGCCCATGGTGCTGCTGACCGAGCGCACGCTCCATCTGTCCGCGCATTCGGGCCAGGTGGCGTTTCCGGGCGGCAAGCGCGACCCCGAGGATGCGGATGCGACCGCGACGGCGCTGCGCGAAGCCCAGGAAGAGGTCGGCCTGGACCCGGCGCTGGTCGAAGTGCTGGGCAATCTGCCGCCCTACGTGACCGGCACCGGCTTTGTCGTGACGCCGGTCGTGGGCCTGGTGCCGGCCGATGCGCGCTACCAGCCCAACCCCTATGAGGTGGCGGACCTGTTCGAGGTGCCGCTGGCCTTCGTGCTCGACCCCGCCAACCACCAGCGCCATGCGCTCGATCGCCCCGAAGGACGGCGCGAATGGTTGTCCATGCCCTACCAGGACGGCGCCGTGCAGCGCTATATCTGGGGCGCCACCGCGGGCATGTTGCGCAACTTCTATCGCTTCATGCAGGCTTGAAAAGCTCCGACCCTGGCGAGTTGAGGTCCACCTGTTGCAGAGGCAAAGTATGATGGCCGCATGAGTTTCTTCGCCATCCTGTTTGCCTTGCTGATCGAGCAGGCCCGCCCGCTGGCCCGCAGCAATGCCGTTCACGCCGGATTGCGCGCCTGGACCGTCTCCGTGCGCCGCAATTTCGATGCAGGCCAGTCGTATCACGGCTGGGTCGCCTGGGGCCTTGCCGTGCTGGCTCCGGCGTTGCTCGCCCTGGGCGTGCACCTGTTGCTGACGTGGCTTGTGGGCTGGCCGCTGGCCCTGGTCTGGAATGTTGCCGTGCTCTACGTGACGCTGGGCTTTCGGCAGTTCAGCCACCATTTCACGCGCATCCGCGATGCGCTCGAAGGGGCCGATGAATTCACCGCGCGCGAAGAACTCGCCCAATGGCAGCAGGTCGACACCACCGAGGTGCCGCGCAGCCAGGTGGTGCGCCATGTGATCGAGTACTCGGTGCTCGCGGCCCACCGCCATGTGTTCGGCGTGCTGTTCTGGTATTCGGCGCTCGCGGCGCTGGGCCTGGGGCCCATGGGTGCGGTGCTGTACCGTTCGGCCGAGTTCGTGTCGCGCTACTGGTCGCGCCAGGGCTTCATGGGCGCCCAGCCCGTGAGCGAGCGCCTGCAAAGCGCGGCGCGCCAGGCCTGGATGTGGATCGACTGGCTGCCCGCGCGCCTCACGGCGCTGAGCTTCGCGGTGGTCGGCAGCTTCGAGGAAGCGATCGACGGCTGGCGCTTCCATGCGCAGCGCTTTCCCAACGACAACGACGGCGTGCTGCTGGCCGCCACGGCGGGCGCGATCAACGTGCGCCTGGGCGGCGAAGCGCTGAAGGCGCGCGAGGACGCATCGCTGATGCCGGGCTTCGATGGCGAGGCCGACTTCGACGACAGCGACTCCACACCGGGCCGCCTGCCCGAGCTGAGCCACCTGCGCAGCGTGGTGGGCCTGGTCTGGCGCTCGGTGGTGGTGTGGCTGCTGCTGCTGGCACTGCTGACGCTGGCGCGCCTGCTGGGCTAGTTCCCTGCGCCCCCAATGGGGCGCTTTTCAGTAGCGCCGCTCGGCGCTCAGTTCCTCGAACAGGTCCTGGTAGATCCGGTAGCGGTTGGCGCTGATGTGGTGCGGGCTGTCCTTGGCGTCGACTTCGGCCATCACCGCGCAGCCTGGCTCATGCAGATGGGTGCAGTTGTAGAACTTGCAGTCGGCCGCGCGTGCGCCTATGTCGGGCATGCAGCGCGCGAGGTCCATGGGGCCGATGTGGTGCAGGCCGAACTCCTGGAATCCCGGCGAGTCGAGCAGCGCGGTCTGGCGCTCCTCGTCGACCCAGTACCAGGTGGTGCTGGTCGTGGTGTGCTTGCCCGAGTTCAAGGCCTGGGAGATTTCACCGGTCTGCGCGCGCGCGCCGGGTATCAGCAGGTTGATCAGCGTGCTCTTGCCCGAGCCCGAGGGGCCCAGCACCAGCGTGGCCTTGCCCTTGAGGTGCTGCATCAGCGCCGCGCGGTCGGTCTCGCTCGATTCGGTCAGCGACAGCGGCAGCACGCCGTAGTTGAGCTGGTCGCTGCCGTGGCGCATGTGGCGGTAGGGCAGCAGCCGTTCCCAGGCGCGCGCGAACGGCTCGACCAGATCGCTCTTGTTGAGCGCGATCAGCGGCGTGATGTGCGAGGCTTCGGCGGCAATCAGCGCGCGCGCGAGCTGGCTTTCGGAAAACACCGGGTCGGCCGCGATCAGGATCAGCACCTGGTCGATGTTGGCCGCAAACGACTTGGTGCGGATCTCGTCCTGGCGGTAGAACAGGTTGCGCCGCGGCAGCACTTTTTCTATCGTGCCTTCGTCGCCCTGGCCCGCGTTGGGCATGATCCAGCGCACATGGTCGCCGACCACGGCCTGGCTCTTCTTGCCGCGCGGGTGGCAGATGCGGCGCGAGCCGTCCGGGGCTTCGACCACGCAGTGGCGGCCGTGGCTGGCAACGACCAGGCCTTCGGGGCGGGTGCTGTCCTGCGTCATGCGAGCAAGGCGTCGACGCGGCGCGCGCAATCGAAGTCCGTGGCCGAGACGCCGCCCACGTCATGGGTGTTGAAGCGCACGTGGCAGCGGTTGTATGACACCTTGAGGTCCGGATGGTGGTCCTGCTGGTGGGCGATCAGCGCCACGGCGTTGACGAAGGCCATGGTCTCGTAATAGTTCACGAACGAATAGGTCTTCTCGATCGCCACGTCGGCGCCGTCGCCGCTGAGTTGCCAGCCTTCGGTCTGTGCGAGTTGCGAAACCAGTTGCGTGGCGGAGAGTGCGCGGCGTGGCTGGGTGGACCAGTCCTGTTGCTTGAGTGGGGTGGTTGTCATGATGCGTTGGGTGCCAGGGCAGGAGCGGGCGCCGGCAGGCGGGCCAGGCGCTCTATGGCCGGTGGGTGCGAATAGTAGAAAGCGACGTAGGTCGGGTCGGGCGTGAGCGTCGAGGCGTTGTCTTCGTAGAGGGTCAGCAGTGCCGACGCCAGCGCGCCGCCCTCGGCCTGGGCCGCGGCGTAGGCATCGGCCTGGAACTCGTCGCGGCGCGAGAAATAGGACATCAGGGGCGCGAGAAAGAAGCTCAACACCGGCACCACCAGCATGAACAGCAGCAGCGCGACGGCTTCGTTGCCGGCCAGGGCGCTGGCGCCCGAAAGCAGCATGTCGAGGCTGGGGCGCACGCCCAGGCCGGTGTAGAACCAGGGCTGCTGCGACAGCCAGCCGAGCAGGGCCAGCGCGGCCAGGCTCATGGCGAACAGGCCGACCAGGCGCTTGGTGATATGGCGGTGCTTGAAATGGCCCAGCTCGTGGGCCAGCACGGCTTCGACTTCGTTCGGCGCAAGCTGCTTGAGCAGCGTGTCGTAGAACACCACGCGCTTGGCCGAACCAAAGCCCGTGAAGTAGGCGTTGGCATGGGCCGAGCGGCGGCTGCCGTCCATGACGAACAGGCCCTTGGCCGAAAAGCCGCAGCGCTGCATCAGCGCCGTCACGCGCTGCTGTATGGCCTCGTCCTTGAGCGGCTCGAAGCGGTTGAACAGCGGCGCGATCACGCTGGGGTACAGCCACATCAGCAGCAGATTGAAGCCGGCCCAGACGATCCAGGCCCAGAGCCACCAGAGCGCGCCGCTCGAAGCCATGAGCCAGAGGATCAGTGCGGCCAGCGGCAGGCCGATCACGGTGCCGACCAGCGTCGACTTGACCAGGTCGGCAAGCCAGAGCCTTGGCGTGAGCTTGTTGAAGCCAAAGCGCTGCTCGACGACAAAGGTCTGGTACAGCGACAGCGGCAGGCCGGCCAGGCCCGATATCAGTGTGAACGCGGCCAGCAGCGCGAGCTGCTGGTGCAGGCCCTGGCCCAGCCACTGCAGCAGTTGCTGGTGCAGCGCGTCGAGGCCGCCGAGCAGCGTCCAGGCCAGCAGCAGGGCGGTGGACAGCGCGAGGTCGATCAGACCCACACGCGCCTTGGCTAGCGTGTAATCGGCGGCCTTTTGGTGGGCCGCGAGCGGCACATGCTGGGCAAACGCCGCGGGCACTTGGGCGCGGTGGCGCGCGACATGGCGCACCTGGCGCGACAGCAGCCACAACCGTGTGAGCAGTTGCAGCACGAGCAGCGCGGCAAAGCCCAGAGTCA
>Ga0302347_1000682_pt1 | contig 49240 bp, 43 predicted proteins | sample PhyWR1_FD_202178 | JGI IMG/M metagenome (GOLD analysis project Ga0302347, IMG submission 202178) | Leaf surface microbial communities from wheat plants in UC Gill Tract Community Farm, Albany, California, United States - DLSL W.R1 (v2)... | ecosystem: Host-associated > Plants > Phyllosphere >... | reverse complement strand
GGTGGTTGCGCGCCTGAAAAGCGAATATAACGTTGAAGCTATCTACGAATCCGTTAACGTCGCAACGGCCCGCTGGGTTGAAAGCGCTGACGTGAAGAAATTCGAAGAGTTTAAACGTAAGAACGAGCTTCATCTTGCGCTTGATGGCGGCGATAACCTGACGTATATCGCGCCAACCATGGTTAACCTGAACATTACTCAGGAACGTTATCCTGACGTGCAGTTCCGTAAAACCCGCGAACACTAATCCTCTCCTCCCCCGGGCGCGGCACCTGCCGCGCCCGTTACTTTTCCTGCCTTATTAATCCCTTGCGGAAATATCTTAATTCAGCGCTTTTTCGCTTCGATTGTTCTTTTTTTAATCATCTGCGCAAGCGGAATTACTATTGTGATCTATATTTAACAAAGTGATGACAAGTTGACTGGCTGAATGCTCTGTTCAATGCGTAAATAGTAGCCTTATTTACCAGTTAATTTGTTAATCACGATATTAATAACTGAGGAACGGCGGTCACCAGCCACTTCTTACCACTGAGCGCAGCTTAGTTTTAGAAGATGTGCTGACGGCTATTAGGTGAGTTTTCACCACTACAGCAAAGCGGCGTTGTGGTCGCAGACGTCCAGTAATGGACAAACCTACAGGATGAGTTCGATGAATATGAAAAGACTGAAGATTTCTAAATCTCTGCTGGCTGTGATGTTAGGTACTGCACTGGTAAGCGGCTCTGCTCTGGCAGAAAGCGCGACGGCGAACAAAGCAGAAGCAGCCTCTGACAGCGCAGGGCAAAAAATCGATAGCTCTATGAATAAAGTCGGCAATTTCATGGACGACAGCGCGATTACAGCTAAAGTTAAAGCGGCGCTGGTTGATCACGAAACGATTAAGAGCACTGACATCTCTGTAAAAACCGAGAAGAAAGTGGTTACGTTGAGCGGTTTTGTTGAAAGTCAGGCACAGGCTGAAGAAGCGGTGAAAGTGACCAAACAAGTTGAAGGCGTAGCGTCTGTTAGCGACAAACTTCACGTCCGTGACGCTAAGTCAGAAGGCGTGAAAGGTTACGCAGGCGATACGGCAACCACCAGTGAGATCAAAGCCAAACTGCTGGCTGATGACATTGTTCCGGCACGTAAAGTGAAAGTTGAAACCACCGACGGTGTTGTTCAACTTTCCGGGACCGTAGATTCCCAGGCACAAATTGATCGTGCTGAAAGCGTCGCCAAAGCGGTTGACGGTGTGAAAAGCGTTAAGAACGACCTTAAAGCAAAATAAATTGCAGAATACGAATCCCGGTACATCACCGGGGGCCGTGTAAATTAAAAAGTACGACATTGCAGTGGGCAGCTTGAGTGCTCATGTTTAGCGGTCGACAATGACTATGGTAAAGGAGAAACGTATGTTTCGTTGGGGCATTATATTTCTGGTTATCGCGTTAATTGCCGCCGCTCTGGGTTTTGGTGGTCTGGCAGGTACGGCAGCGGGTGCAGCAAAAATCGTCTTTATCGTCGGTATTATTCTGTTCCTCGTCAGCCTGTTCATGGGTCGTCGACGTCCATAGCGACGCGTTGGGCGTGGTAAAAATGTAAAGGCCAGTCTTCGGACTGGCTTTTGCAGTTTCAGTCTCCGGTAAATTGCGCTACGGTAGTCGTATAGCTAAGAATAACGACAAGGAAAGCAGGGTGGGACAACGCATTCCCGTGACGCTGGGCAATATCGCGCCGTTATCAATTGAGCCTTTCCGCGCCGAGAGACTAGCACTGGTCTGTGAAGGTGGGGGACAACGAGGCATTTTCACCGCCGGGGTGCTGGATGAATTTATGCGCGTGCAGTTCAATCCGTTCGATCTCTTTTTCGGCACCTCAGCCGGCGCACAAAATCTTTCTGCCTACCTGTGTAACCAGCCTGGCTATGCCCGTAAAGTCATTATGCGCTATACCACTACCCGGGATTTTTTCAATCCTTTGCGCTTTGTGCGTGGTGGTAATCTTATCGATCTCGACTGGCTGGTGGAAGCAACCGCCAGTAACATGCCGCTGGCAATGGATCACGCTGCCGGACAGTTTGAGCGGGGCAAAGCGTTCTATATGTGCGCCTGCCGCCAGGATGACTATACGCCCGGCTATTTCGCCCCTGATGATAAAAACTGGCTGGATCTGATCCGTGCCTCCAGCGCCATTCCGGGCTTTTACCGCAGCGGTGTACTGCTGGATGGAATAAATTACCTTGATGGTGGGGTGAGCGATGCGATCCCGGTTCAGGAAGCCGCCCGGCGTGGCGCGACAACCATTGTGGTGATCCGCACTGTGCCGTCGCAAATGTACTATACGCCCCAATGGTTTAAGCGCATGGAGCGCTGGCTGGGTGAAAGCAGCCTGATGCCGCTGATGAATGTTGTCCAGCACCATGAAACCAGCTACCGCGCCACCCAGCAGTTTATTGAACAGCCGCCGGATAATTTACGCATCATCGAAATCTATCCGCCTAAGCCGCTGAAAAGTATGGCGCTCGGTAGCGCGTTGCCGGCCCTGCGCGAGGATTATAAAACCGGTCGGCTCTGCGGGCGCTATTTTCTCGCAACAATCGGCAAGCTGCTGGCCGAAATTCCGCCGTTGTTGCGCCACGGGCCGCGTATCCCGGTGCCGGCAACCGTGGTGGTTCCGCCCGCACCGGTTGCCAATGATACATTACAGACCCCGCTTGTTGATGTGCCACAGGCTAACGATGGCAGCTTCGATCATGAGGATCTGGCATGACGACACGCTTTATCGATACACATTGCCATTTCGATTTTCCGCCCTTTGTCGATAACGAACGTCTTAGCCTGCATCAGGCGGCGCAGGCAGGCGTCGAAAAAATCATTCTCCCTGCTACCGAAGCTGATAACTTCGCCCGCGTCAGCGCGCTGGCGCAGCAGCACGATGCCCTGTATATGGCGCTCGGTCTGCATCCCATCGTGATAGAAAAGCATACTGATGCCAGCCTTGAGCAACTGGAGAATTATCTTTCTGCACGCCCGCAGAAGCTGGTGGCGATCGGCGAGATCGGGTTAGATCTGTGGCGCGACGATCCGCAGTTCGAACGCCAGGAAAGCCTGCTTATCGCGCAGTTGATGCTGGCGAAGCGTTACGATCTGCCGGTGATCCTGCATTCACGGCGCACGCACGATAAGCTGGTGCCACACCTTAAACGACAAAACTTGCCGCGTACCGGTGTGATCCACGGTTTTGCCGGAAGTTGGGTACAGGCAGAGCGTTTTATTCAGCTGGGATACAAAATCGGCGTCGGCGGCACTATTACTTATCCACGCGCCAGTAAAACCCGCAATGTCGTGGCGCAGCTGCCGCTGGACGCACTGCTGCTGGAAACCGATGCGCCGGATATGCCGCTTAACGGCTTTCAGGGGCAGCCGAACCGACCAGAGCAGGTCGCCCGGGTATTTGCCACATTATGCGAATTGCGACCAGAACCTGCGGATGTTATTGCCAACGCCATCTGGCGTAACACCATGGCGCTGTTTACGTTTACGCCGTAACATGCCTGCAAGCGTACAAGCCAAAAAAGCGCGGTCGCCCTCACAAATACAGTGCCGGAAAAATAAGCCGGGTTACGCCGCGCTCGCACAGTGCTAAAGCAAGTTGTTCTACATCATCTCGTGTTGCACCCGGCCAGGTTTTCGCTTCACCGTATACACCGTGAGCATGGAAAGCGTTAAGCCGTATCGGAACGTCTCCCAGCTGGCATATAAACTCAGCCAGCGAGTCTATCTGTTGCTGGTAATCCACCTGACCGGGAATAACCAGTAATCGTAGCTCCGTCAATTTTCCCTCTTCCGCCAGCAGCCGGATACTGCGCTTAATCTGCGCATTATCCCTTCCGGTAAGCGCCACATGGCATTCGCTGCTCCAGGCTTTCAGATCGATCATTGCGCCATCGCATACCGGCAACAATTTCTGCCAGCCTGTTTCGCTGAGCAGCCCGTTGCTGTCGACCAGACAGCTTAAGTGCTGTAGGTGAGGATCGGTTTTGATTGCGCCAAATAACGCCCGTAAAAAGGGCAGCTGGATAGTGGCTTCTCCGCCGCTGACGGTGATCCCCTCTATAAAAAACAGCGCCTTACGTAGCCGGTCCAGCACCTCATCAATGTGCATCGTCTGCGCCATTGGAGTTGCCTGCTGCGGGCACATATGCAAGCAGGTATCGCACTGCTGACAGGCGGAGTCATCCCAGAGTACGCGTTGGCGGGTAAGAGATAGCGCCTGATGCGGGCACTGCGACACACAGTCGCCACAATAGTTACAACATCCTATAGTCCACGGGTTATGGCAGTTTTTACAGCGCAGATTACAACCCTGTAAAAACAGGGCCAGGCGACTGCCCGGCCCGTCTACGCAGGAAAAGGGAATAAGCTTACTGACTAAAGCGCATCTGCTGTTCATGGCTTATTACACGCGGTTGACGTTGCAAAATACGCGTATTGCGCGCGGCTTCTTCACCCAGCCAGGTGGTATTAATCCGCGATCCCTCTGCGCGATACTTTTCCAGATCCGATAGCCGGACCATATAGCCGGTGACGCGCACCAGATCGTTGCCGCTGATGTTGGCGCTGAACTCACGCATCCCGGCTTTAAATGCCCCAAGACACAGTTGAACCAGGGCCTGCGGATTATTTTTGATGGTTGCATCAAGGGTCAGAATGTCGCTAATACCGGCCTGATAATAGGCGTGATGCGGCGCAACGGTTTGCAGATGAGTGACAGGATCGGGTTCATCGCCGTAAGGTAAACGTGCACCTGGCGTGGTGCCAGAGTCAGAACTTATCCCCGACTGGGCATGAAGCATTGCCCGGTTTTTCCAGCCATATTTTACCGGCGTATTTTCCACAAAATCAGCAAGTCGGGCACTGATACGATAGCCCAGCGCATTGGCTCCGGCATCTTTACCGTAGCGCATATCCAGCCCGTCGCGCTCACACAGCACATTAACGGCTTCTGCCAGTCCGTACATACCAAACATCGGCACGAAGCGCTGAGGATCGATTAATCCTTCTTTAACCAGAAAGCTGCTTTCAAAAAAATGTGACTGCCGGTAAAGAAATTCACATCGTGCATTAATGATCGCCATTTGCTGTTTACAGTAGTGCGGCAGGGTGCGTGAAAAGAAGTCTTCTACAGACGTACTGCGTTCTGCGACCACTTTCAGATTCAGCCTTACCATCGTACTACCGCCGCCGGCCAGCGGCAGCGAGTTGTAACAACTCACCACGCCATACTGACCTTTTGTGAAAATTTTATCATTTACTGGTCCGTTAGCAATGTGCGGCTTGCTGCACTCGGCTATGTTTTTTGCCACCTGCAATAATAAATCGTCCGGCGTGATTTGCGGATCGTAAATAAAGGTGAGGTTAGGGGAAACCTGCTTGAGCTCTGCATCAGCGCGAAGAATAGCCCGGGTGATAGCATTATCCTGCGGACCGATATTCACATGGATAAAAGCATCGGGCAGCGTTCGGTCGAGATAACGCCAGAAACGTTTGATTCGAATATCGACCTCTTCTTGTGTTAGAATTCTAACAAAAGGTTGTAGCAGAGTGTCAAGGTGTCCCAGATACACAGGCATGGACGTCACAGAAGGCACATGATGATAGAGAATGGTCAGCAGTGAAAGTGCATCATCCAGATCCTGCGCACCCTCAAGCTCCAGCCATTCGGAGCCGTGGGCAAGGAACTTAGCATAATCCGGCAAAACGTAGCGCGGCTTAAACGGGGCGTGGCCCTCAAACATATCGCAGATCGCGCCCTCTGCCAGCGCCGTTTCGGCATCTGCAGGTAGCCGTGGCGCAGGCAGCGCGTTTTCTGCCTCCAGCGCGAGAAAATGGCGCTTCTGTTCGGGGCTAAGCGTCGGGCTGGTCACAATTTGCTGGCAACGTTGTTGTAGCGCGTTCTCACATAAATCGGGCATCGTCGCATCCTTATCAGGCCGGAATGATGCTCTACATTGTAAGAAAAGAACGTCCGAGGACTTTTGATCCTGATACCGTCGCCGTCATAAAGATGCGGACAATAGGTGATGGCGATCTCGTTACAGTAATGCAAATTTGTATGAAGTTTTCATTAACTGTGATGTAAGTCGATATGTTATGGCGAGTGAATGTTAGAATACTAACAGACTCGCAAGGTTAAAAATTAACTGGCCAAGAGCCTGGAGAGTGTTATGACTGATTTAAAAGCAAGCAGCCTGCGTGCCCTGAAACTGATGGATCTGACCACGCTGAATGACGACGACACCAATGAAAAAGTGATCGCCCTGTGTCATCAGGCAAAAACCCCGGTCGGCAATACCGCAGCCATCTGCATCTATCCGCGTTTTATTCCCATTGCCCGCAAAACGCTGAATGCGCAGGGTACCCCGGATATCCGTATTGCGACGGTCACCAACTTCCCGCACGGTAATGACGATCTCGACGTTGCGCTGGCTGAAACCCGCGCTGCGATTGCTTACGGTGCCGATGAAGTTGACGTGGTATTCCCGTATCGTGCGCTGATCGCCGGTAATGAGCAGATCGGTTTCGATCTGGTTAAAGCCTGTAAAGAAGCCTGCGCAGCGGCCAATGTGCTGCTTAAAGTCATTATTGAAACGGGTGAGCTGAAAGAAGAGGCGTTGATCCGTAAGGCGTCTGAAATCGCTATCAACGCCGGTGCGGATTTTATCAAAACCTCTACCGGTAAAGTGCCGGTGAACGCGACGCCGGAAAGTGCACGCATCATGCTGGAAGTGATCCGCGATATGAACGTGGCCAAAACTGTCGGATTTAAACCAGCCGGCGGCGTGCGCAGTGCAGAAGACGCGCAGCAATTCCTTGCTATCGCAGATGAACTGTTCGGCGCGGACTGGGCCGATTCCCGTCATTACCGTTTCGGCGCATCCAGCCTGTTAGCCAGCCTGCTGAAAGCGCTGGGACACGGCGATGGTAAGAGCGCAAGCAGCTACTAAATTGTTTTGCCGGATCGTCTGCCTGACGATCCGGCCTTTCACTCTTTTCTCTGGGGGGTTCCCGTGTTTCTCGCACAAGAAATTATTCGTAAAAAACGTGATGGTCACACACTGAGCGACGACGAAATTCGTTTCTTTATCAACGGCATTCGTGATAATACCGTTTCTGAAGGGCAGATTGCCGCCCTGGCGATGACCATTTTCTTCCACGATATGACCATGCCGGAACGCGTTTCGCTGACCATGGCCATGCGCGATTCAGGAACCGTTCTGGACTGGAAAAGCCTGGATCTCAACGGCCCGATTGTCGATAAACACTCCACCGGCGGCGTGGGTGACGTTACTTCGCTGATGCTTGGCCCGATGGTTGCAGCCTGTGGCGGCTATATCCCGATGATCTCCGGTCGCGGTCTGGGTCATACGGGCGGTACGCTCGACAAACTGGAAGCGATCCCGGGATTTGATATCTTCCCTGATGACAATCGCTTCCGTGAAATTATTAAAGACGTCGGTGTGGCGATTATCGGCCAGACCAGCTCGCTCGCACCGGCGGATAAACGCTTTTATGCCACCCGCGACATCACCGCGACGGTGGATTCTATCCCGCTTATCACCGGTTCCATTCTCGCCAAAAAGCTGGCGGAAGGTCTGGATGCACTGGTAATGGACGTCAAAGTTGGTAGCGGTGCCTTTATGCCGACTTACGAACTATCAGAAGCGCTGGCTGAGGCTATTGTTGGCGTGGCAAATGGCGCAGGCGTGCGGACAACCGCCCTGCTGACCGACATGAATCAGGTGCTGGCGTCCAGCGCCGGGAACGCGGTAGAAGTCCGCGAAGCCGTACAGTTCCTGACCGGCGAGTACCGTAATCCGCGTCTATTTGACGTGACGATGGCGCTGTGCGTTGAGATGCTGATCTCAGGACGGCTGGCGAAAGACGATGCTGATGCGCGTGCAAAATTGCAGGCGGTGCTGGATAACGGTAAGGCAGCGGAAATTTTTGGTCGTATGGTGGCAGCCCAGAAAGGGCCGACTGATTTCGTGGAAAACTATGCCAGATACCTGCCGACCGCGATGCTCAGTAAAGCGGTCTATGCCGATACCGAAGGTTTTGTCAGCGCGATGGATACGCGTGCGCTCGGTATGGCGGTAGTGTCAATGGGCGGTGGACGTCGTCAGGCATCCGATACTATCGATTACAGCGTCGGCTTTACCGATATGGCGCGTCTCGGCGACAGCGTTGACGGACAACGTCCGCTGGCCGTTATCCACGCGAAAGATGAAGCCAGCTGGCAGGACGCGGCGAAAGCTGTGAAAGCGGCTATCAAACTTGATGATACTGCTCCGCAGACCACGCCAACGGTTTATCGTCGTATTACTGAGTAACGGCAGATCCTGCTCTTTCCTGGGCAGATACGTCGATATTGTCGTATCTGCCAAAATGAGAATGATTTAGGGTATACTGATCTGATCGCTTTTTTATGAGCACTACGTACGGAGAAGACTATGAAACGTGCATTTATTATGGTGCTGGATTCATTCGGCATTGGCGCAACTGAAGACGCAGATCGCTTTGGTGATGTCGGCGCTGACACCATGGGCCATATTGCAGAAGCCTGCGCCAATGGTGAAGCTGACCATGGTCGTAAAGGCCCTCTGAATTTACCCAACTTGACCCGCCTTGGGCTGGTCAAAGCACACGAAGGTTCTACCGGTAAAATTGCTGCCGGAATGGACGGTAATGCGGAAGTCATTGGCGCGTACGCATGGGCGCACGAGCTTTCTTCCGGTAAAGATACCCCGTCAGGACACTGGGAAATCGCCGGCGTGCCGGTTCTGTTTGACTGGGGCTATTTCAGTGACCATGACAACAGCTTTCCACAAGAACTGCTGGACAAACTGGTTAAGCGCGCAGGTCTTCCGGGTTATCTGGGGAACTGCCACTCTTCCGGCACCGTGATCCTCGATCAGCTTGGCGAAGAACATATGAAAACCGGTAAGCCGATTTTCTATACCTCCGCAGATTCCGTATTCCAGATTGCCTGCCACGAAGAAACCTACGGGCTGGATAAGCTGTATGAGCTGTGTGAAATTGCGCGCGAAGAACTGACCGAAGGCGGCTACAACATTGGCCGTGTTATCGCCCGTCCATTTGTCGGCGACAAAGCCGGTAACTTCCAGCGTACCGGCAACCGTCACGATCTGGCGGTCGAGCCACCTGCGGCGACTATCCTGCAAAAACTGGTCGACGAGAAAAACGGTCAGGTGGTGTCGGTCGGGAAAATTGCCGACATCTATGCCAACTGCGGGATCACGAAGAAAGTGAAAGCCACGGGTCTGGATGCGCTGTTTGACGCCACCGTCAAAGAGATGAAAGAAGCGGGCGACGAAACTATCGTTTTCACCAACTTCGTTGATTTTGACTCTTCCTGGGGCCACCGTCGCGATATCGCGGGCTATGCGGCCGGTCTGGAACTGTTCGACCGTCGTTTGCCGGAACTGATGGAGCTGGTGGGTGAAGACGATATTCTGATCCTGACCGCCGACCACGGCTGTGATCCAAGCTGGACCGGAACCGATCATACCCGTGAGCACATCCCAGTGCTGATATACGGACCGAAAGTCAAACCTGGCTCGCTGGGCCACCGTGAAACCTTCGCGGATATCGGTCAGACGCTGGCGAAATATTTCGGCACGTCTGATATGGACTACGGCAAAAGCATGCTGTGATGTAACTGCCGGATGGCGCTATGCCGCCATTCGGCACTGATAATCTCGATAAGGATAAAATAATGGCTACTCCCCACATTAATGCAGAAATGGGTGATTTCGCTGACGTCGTATTGATGCCGGGCGACCCGCTGCGCGCAAAGCATATCGCTGAAACATTCCTTGAAGATGTGCGTGAAGTTAACAACGTGCGCGGAATGTTAGGTTTCACCGGAACCTATAAAGGCCGCAAAATCTCTGTTATGGGTCATGGGATGGGTATTCCGTCCTGCTCAATCTATACCAAAGAGCTGATCACCGACTTCGGCGTCAAAAAAATCATTCGCGTGGGCTCCTGCGGCGCAGTGCGTGCTGATGTGAAACTGCGTGACGTGGTGATCGGTATGGGCGCCTGTACCGACTCTAAAGTGAACCGTCTGCGCTTTAAAGACCATGACTTCGCTGCCATTGCCGATTTCGGTATGGTACGTGATGCCGTTGACGCAGCAAAAGCGCTGGGTGTTGACGCTCGCGTAGGCAATATTTTCTCCGCTGACCTGTTCTACACCCCGGACCCGAGCATGTTCGACGTCATGGAAAAATACGGTATTCTGGGCGTAGAAATGGAAGCCGCAGGTATCTACGGCGTTGCCGCAGAATTTGGTGCCAAAGCGCTGACCATCTGCACCGTCTCCGACCATATTCGCACCCATGAGCAAACCACGGCTGCTGAACGTCAGACGACCTTTAACGATATGATCAAAATCGCGCTGGAATCTGTTCTGCTGGGCGACAAAGCGTAACGTCTTTAAAAGGGGGCCTTCATGGCCCTCTTCGTTTCAGAAATGTCGTTGTCAAAGCGTTCAGGCATGTGCGGCAGGATGGAATGATTTCGCCATAACATTTTCCTGGCAGGAGCATAACGTCACTTTATCGCCTGCACCAGCCATGCTGAAAGCTGCTGTAGTTCCTTCTCCTGCTCCGGAAAATCGTCGCGCAGCGCAGCGCATTCCTGCTCAATCCTGTCGGCGCGGTACTGGCAATTTTGCAGGCGAGTCGCCAGCGCTTCCAGCGGTGCCGGATTCAGGCTGTCGGTATACACTTGTGCACGGGTGATATGCCCTTTTTCGACGTCAAAATGCAGCTCTACGCCGCCCCAGCTAAAGCGCTCGTCGAGCTGGTGCGAGAATGCCGGCGCCTGACCAAAGTTCCATTCCCAACTGCTCTGCCGGGCGAAAGTTTCGGCAAAATTTGGCAGATCCGGCATGTTTTCCGGCGAAATAATTTCAGCGTTAACACGCTCGCCATAGTAGGTAAAAAAGGCGTCAGTGACGGCATCGCAGACCTGTTGATGAGTGATCCCCTCCAGCAGCTCTGTCAGATTCGCAACGCGGCCGCGCACTGAGGTAATGCCTTTCGCCGCCAGCTTCTTCTTATCCGGATTCAGATAATTAGCCAGTCGACTGAGGTCGGCATTTAGCAGCAGCGTACCGTGATGAAAACCGCGATCGTTGGTTTCACGATAGGCTGAGCCGGAAACTTTACGATCGCCATCGGGGGTTTTGACTACCAGATCGTTACGTCCGGATGCGTCTGCCGAAACGCCAAGCGCGTTTAGCGCGTTAAGCACAATCGAGGTAGACACCGTTTTATCATATTCCGGTTTACCGGCCATAAATGTAAAACAGGTATTGCCGAGGTCGTGGAAGACCGCGCCGCCACCGCTGCTGCGCCGGGCCAGACGCACGTTGTCTTCCTCCATCCGGCGAGTGTTACACTCTTTCCACGGATTTTGCGCCCGTCCAATAACTACCGTATCGGCATTTCGCCACAAAAACAGCACCCGCTGCGTGGCAGGCATCTGGCGGAAAATCGTTTCTTCAACCGCCAGGTTAAACCAGGGATCGTATGAGTCAGAAATAAGCAGGCGTAATGTCGGCATCAAAAGATCCTTTTCTCTGTCGCATTGCGGCAAATAAGCACCGGATTGCGGAAAAATTGTCTTTTCTATATTGCCAGAAGCGCTATTGTCAGGGTAGCCTCATGCGTCGTTTTAGCCCGGATATACAGGAGTTGTAATGCCAAACATTACCTGGTGCGATCTGCCCGAGGATGTGTCTTTATGGCCTGGTTTGCCTCTCTCACTGAGTGGCGATGAGGTGATGCCGCTGGATTACCACGCAGGCCGTAGCGGCTGGCTGCTGTATGGCCGTAATCTTGATAAACAGCGCTTAACGCAGTATCAGCGTAAGCTGGGTGCCGCCATGGTCATCGTCACGGCGTGGTGTGTGGAAGAGTATCAGGTCATTCGCCTGGCCGGCTCGCTGACGACCCGCGCGACGCGCCTGGCGCATGACGCCGGTCTGGATGTCGCTCCGCTGGGTAAAATCCCTCACCTGCGCACGCCGGGCCTGCTGGTCATGGATATGGACTCCACGGCGATCCAAATCGAGTGCATTGATGAGATAGCCAAACTGGCAGGTACCGGCGAAATGGTCGCCGAAGTGACCGAGCGGGCGATGCGTGGCGAGCTGGATTTTACCGCCAGCCTGCGCAGCCGCGTAGCCACGTTAAAAGGAGCCGATGCCAATATTCTGTATCAGGTTCGCGACGGTTTACCCCTGATGCCAGGATTAACCCAGCTGGTCCTGAAACTTGAATCGCTGGGCTGGAAAGTGGCTATCGCGTCAGGCGGTTTCACGTTTTTTGCAGAATATCTGCGTGATAAGCTGCGTTTGTCGGCAGTGGTTGCCAACGAACTGGAAATGATGGACGGCAAGTTCACTGGTAACGTGGTGGGCGACATCGTGGATGCGCAATATAAAGCTAAAACGCTGGTGCGTCTGGCTGAAGAGTACGGCATTCCATCTGCGCAAACCGTGGCAATCGGTGATGGCGCAAATGATTTACCGATGATCAAAACCGCCGGATTAGGCATTGCCTATCATGCGAAACCAAAAGTTAATGAGAAGACGGAAGTCACTATCCGTCACGCTGACCTGATGGGTGTATTCTGCATCCTGTCCGGCAGTCTCAATCAAAAGTAAGAGGTCAACGTGGCGAAAGCTCCAAAACGCGCATTTGTCTGTAATGAATGTGGTGCGGATTACCCGCGCTGGCAGGGGCAGTGCAGCGCCTGTCATGCCTGGAATACCATTACCGAAATGCGTATTGCGGCATCGCCCACCGTTGCGCGAAATGAAAAACTCAGTGGTTATGCGGGAAGTGCAGGCGTCTCCAGAATTCAAAAGCTGTCTGATATCAGCCTTGAAGCACTGCCGCGCTTTTCCACCGGCTTTAAAGAATTTGACCGGGTGCTCGGCGGCGGCGTGGTGCCGGGCAGTGCGATCCTGATTGGCGGTAACCCGGGTGCCGGTAAGTCCACTCTGCTGTTACAAACGCTGTGCCGGCTGGCAGAGCAGATGAAAACGCTGTACGTTACCGGCGAGGAGTCGCTCCAGCAGGTGGCGATGCGTGCGCATCGCCTGGGGCTACCGACCGCGGGTCTTAATATGTTATCGGAAACCAGTATTGAGCAGATCTGTACTATTGCCGATGAAGAGCAGCCGAAGCTGATGGTCATCGACTCCATTCAGGTGATGCACATGGCCGATATTCAGTCATCGCCCGGCAGCGTGGCGCAGGTACGTGAAACCGCCGCCTATTTAACCCGCTTCGCGAAAACGCGCGGCGTGGCCATTGTCATGGTAGGCCATGTGACCAAAGATGGCTCGCTGGCCGGGCCTAAAGTGCTGGAGCACTGTATCGACTGTTCAGTACTGCTTGATGGCGATGCCGATTCTCGTTTCCGTACGCTGCGCAGTCATAAAAACCGCTTTGGCGCGGTTAATGAGCTGGGCGTGTTTGCCATGACCGAGCAGGGGCTGCGTGAAGTCAGCAATCCGTCCGCCATCTTCCTGAGCCGTGGCGATGAAGTGACGTCCGGCAGTTCAGTCATGGTGGTCTGGGAAGGCACGCGCCCGCTGCTGGTTGAAATTCAGGCGCTGGTCGATCACTCGATGATGGGGAATCCACGGCGCGTCGCGGTAGGGCTGGAGCAAAACCGTCTGGCGATCCTGCTGGCGGTGTTGCATCGTCACGGCGGATTACAAATGTCCGATCAGGACGTTTTTGTGAACGTCGTCGGCGGAGTCAAAGTGACGGAAACCAGTGCCGATCTGGCGCTGTTGCTGGCGATGGTGTCCAGCCTGCGCGACCGGCCGCTGCCGCACGATCTGGTGGTTTTCGGCGAAGTCGGTCTGGCAGGCGAGATCCGTCCGGTACCGAGTGGACAAGAACGTATCTCCGAGGCGGCGAAGCACGGTTTCCGTCGGGCGATTGTTCCGGCGGCCAACGTGCCTAAAAAACCGCCAGAAGGGATGCAGGTTTTTGGCGTTAAAAAACTTTCTGACGCGCTTAGCGTATTTGACGACTTATAATACCTATTATCGTCTTTCCGGCGGCTGTCTCATCAGCCTGATATGCGAAGCGCCGTCAGGCTGCGGGTGATAATAGCGCCGGAAGGTATCTACTCCAGGCGCATTTCCACTCTTGCAGGATGCCATTACCCAAATTTAGCAGGAGGCTGTTGTGTCATTTGATTACCTGAAAACTGCGATTAAACAAAAAGGCTGTACCCTCCAGCAGGTGGCCGATGCCAGCGGCATGACCAAAGGCTATTTGAGCCAGCTTCTGAATGCCAAGATTAAAAGCCCCAGCGCCAGAAAGCTGGAAGCATTACATCGCTTTCTGGGACTTGAGTTTCCGCGTAAGCGAAAAAGCGTTGGCGTGGTGTTCGGTAAATTTTATCCGCTGCATACCGGGCATATTTATCTGATCCAGCGCGCCTGTAGTCAGGTCGACGAACTGCATATCATCATGGGTTATGATGAAACGCGCGACCGTCAGCTGTTTGAAGCCAGCGCGATGTCGCAGCAGCCTACCGTTCCGGATCGCCTGCGCTGGCTGCTGCAGACCTTTAAATATCAAAAAAACATTCGCATTCATGCTTTCAATGAAGAGGGCATGGAGCCCTATCCGCACGGCTGGGACGTCTGGAGTCACGGCATCAGCGCATTTATGGAAGAGAAGGGCATTCAGCCCAACTGGATTTACACCTCTGAGGAGGCCGATGCCGCGCAGTATCCGCAGCATCTTGGCATTGAGGCGGTACTTATCGATCCTCAACGTACCTTTATGAATATTAGCGGCGGACAGATCCGCGCGAATCCCTTCCGCTACTGGGAATATATCCCGACAGAAGTGAAACCGTTCTTCGTGCGCACCATTGCAGTACTGGGTGGTGAATCCAGCGGCAAATCGACGCTGGTGAATAAGCTGGCGAATATTTTTAATACCACCAGCGCCTGGGAGTATGGGCGGGACTACGTTTTTTCTCACCTCGGTGGGGACGAGATGGCGCTCCAGTACTCTGATTATGACAAAATCGCGCTTGGTCAGGCACAGTATATTGATTTCGCAGTAAAATATGCCAACAAAGTTGCGTTTGTTGATACCGATTTTGTGACCACTCAGGCGTTCTGTAAAAAGTACGAGGGGCGTGAACATCCGTTTGTTCAGGCGCTTATCGATGAGTATCGCTTTGACCTGGTGATCCTGCTGGAAAATAACACGCCGTGGGTGGCCGATGGGTTACGCAGCCTGGGCAGTTCGGTGGATCGTAAAGAGTTTCAGCATTTGCTGGTAGAGATGCTGGAAGCCAACAATATTGATTTTGTCCACGTGGAAGAGTCGGACTACGACTCGCGCTTTTTACGCTGCGTGGAGCTGGTCAAAGAGTTGATGGGCGAGCAGAAGTAGAGCGTATTCACCGGCCGGCGCTTTATCTGTTCCGGCCAGTGAATACCTGAGTCCCTGTGTAAGCCCGGTAAGCGTTATACCACCGGGCCTGTACAGATTACTTAGCAATACGTTTGTACTTGATACGCTTCGGCTCCAGCGCGTCTGCGCCCAGCGTGCGTTTCTTATACTCTTCGTATTCGGTAAAGTTACCTTCGAAGAACTCCACTTTGCCTTCATCCTGATAATCCAGAATGTGGGTGGCAATACGGTCGAGGAACCAGCGGTCGTGCGAGATAACCATTGCGCAGCCCGGGAACTCCAGCAGGGCGTTTTCCAGCGCACGCAGGGTTTCGATATCCAGATCGTTAGTCGGTTCGTCAAGCAGCAGCATGTTGCCGCCAACCTGGAGCAGTTTCGCCAGGTGCAGACGGCCACGTTCACCGCCGGACAGCTCGCCCACGCGTTTGCCTTGATCGACACCTTTAAAGTTAAAGCGGCCCACGTAGGCGCGGCTTGGCATTTCAGTGTTGCCGATTTTCATGATATCCAGCCCGCCGGACACTTCTTCCCACACGGTTTTGCTGTTATCCATCGCGTCGCGGAACTGATCTACCGACGCCAGCTTCACGGTTTCACCGAGCACGATCTCGCCGCTGTCAGGCTGTTCCTGACCGGACATCATGCGGAACAGGGTCGATTTACCCGCGCCGTTCGGTCCGATAATTCCGACAATCGCACCTTTCGGTACTGAGAAGCTTAAATCGTCAATCAGCAGGCGATCGCCGTAGGATTTACGCAGGTTGCTGACCTCAACGACTTTATCGCCCAGACGCGGTCCCGGTGGAATAAACAGTTCGTTGGTTTCGTTACGTTTCTGATAATCGGTATTATTCAGTTCTTCAAAGCGTGCCAGACGGGCTTTACCCTTCGACTGACGCCCTTTCGCGCCCTGACGTACCCACTCCAGCTCTTTCTCAATCGATTTACGGCGAGCCGCTTCCTGAGAAGCTTCCTGCGCCAGACGCTGATCTTTCTGCTCCAGCCAGGAGGAGTAGTTACCTTCCCACGGAATACCTTCACCGCGGTCCAGCTCCAGGATCCAGCCGGCAACGTTGTCCAGGAAGTAACGGTCGTGGGTAATGGCCACTACCGTTCCCTCGAAGTCGTGCAGGAAGCGTTCCAGCCACGCAACGGATTCGGCATCCAGGTGGTTAGTCGGTTCATCAAGCAGCAGCATGTCTGGTTTTTCGAGCAGCAGGCGGCACAGCGCGACGCGGCGGCGTTCACCACCGGACAGCTTCTCGACTTTTGCATCCCAGTCCGGCAGACGCAGGGCATCAGCCGCGCGCTCCAGCTGCACATTCAGATTATGGCCGTCATGCGCCTGAATAATCTCTTCAAACTTGCCCTGCTGCGCGGCGAGTTTATCGAAGTCAGCATCGGGTTCAGCATACTTTGCGTACACTTCATCCAGGCCTTTCAGGGCGTTAACCACCTCGGCGACCGCTTCTTCAATCGATTCACGAACCGTGTGTTCCGGGTTTAGCTTCGGCTCCTGCGGCAGATAGCCAATTTTCAGGCCAGGCTGCGGGCGAGCTTCACCTTCAATGTCGGTATCAATACCCGCCATGATGCGCAGCAGCGTCGATTTACCGGCGCCGTTCAGGCCCAGTACACCAATTTTTGCGCCAGGGAAGAAACTCAGAGAGATGTTTTTCAAAATATGACGTTTCGGCGGAACCACTTTGCCGACACGATGCATGGTATAAACGAATTGAGCCACGTTGGACTTCGCCTCTTTTATGATAATGAGTTCAGAGGCGAAGTGTAGCCGTTTTCCCGACCGAATCCCAGCGGACCGGACAGCGCGACGAAAGTAAAAATATGTCCTGAACGTGGCGCGATGCGCAATGTCTGATTAGCATAACTGTACGCGGCACGATGCTGCCTGAATCATTTATTAAAAAAGAGGAAGAGCTTGTGAAGAAAGCTAACTATGCGGCGTGGCGTCTTCTGGCGGTCAGCGCCTGCCTGATGAGCGTTAGCTATCATGCCTGTGCTGACTCTCTGGAAGAGCAGCGTAACCGTTATGCGCAGGTGAAACAGGCGTGGGATAATCATCAGATGGAGATGGTTGATCAGCTGATGCCCACGTTGCAGAGCTATCCGCTTTATCCTTACCTTGAGTACCGTCAAATCACTGACGATCTGCAAAATCAGACGGCCATCGCCGTCAGCAATTTCGTCCAGGCTAACCCAACCCTCCCGCCTGCCCGCGCGCTAAAATCGCGTTTCGTCAATGAACTGGCACGCCGTGAAGACTGGCGCGGACTGCTGGCGTTTAGCCCGGACAAACCCGGCACCACCGAAGCACAATGTAACTACTACTTTGCGAAATGGAATACCGGCCAGGCACAAGAAGCGTGGAACGGAGCAAAGGACCTGTGGTTAACCGGCAAAAGTCAGCCGAACGCCTGTGATAAGCTGTTTGGCGCCTGGCGAGCATCGGGAACTCAGGATCCACTGGCCTATCTGGAGCGTATCCGCCTGGCAATGAAAGCCGGAAATACCGGGCTGGTGAACGTACTGGCAGGGCAAATGCCACCGGATTATCAGACCATTTCTACCGCTATTATGTCTCTGTCGAATGCACCGGATAGCGTCCTGACTTTCGCCCGGATGACCGGTGCAACTGATTTCACGCGCCAGATGGCGGCGATAGCCTTTGCCAGCGTCGCGCGTCAGGATGCCGAAAATGCCCGCCTGATGATCCCCTCGCTGGTCCAGGCACAGGATCTGAATGAAGATCAAACCCAGGAGTTGCGCGACATTGTTGCCTGGCGGCTGATGGGCAATGATATTACCGAAGAGCAGGCGCGCTGGCGGGATGATGCCATTATGCGCTCGCAGTCCGTTTCTCTGCTGGAACGCCGGGTGCGAATGGCGCTTGGAAGTGGCGATCGTAAAGGCCTTAATACCTGGCTTGCCCGGTTGCCAATGGACGCAAAAGAGAAAGATGAATGGCGTTACTGGCAGGCCGACCTGCTGCTGGAGCGTGGACGTGATGGCGAAGCCAACGAGATCCTGCACGCGCTGATGAAAGAACGCGGTTTTTATCCGATGGTAGCCGCTCGCCGCCTGGGTGAAGAATATCAGCTTAAAATCGATAAAGCGCCGGGCAATGCCGATCCTGTTCTGGTTCAGGGCGCGGAAATGGCCAGGGTTCGTGAGTTGATGTACTGGGGGCTTGATAACACTGCGCGCAGCGAGTGGGCGAATCTGGTCAGCAGCCGGACAAAAACGGAGCAGGCGCAGCTGGCACGCTATGCCTTCGACAGGCAGTGGTGGGATCTCAGCGTACAGGCGACCATTGCCGGGAAAATGTGGGATCAACTGGAGGAACGCTTTCCGCTGGCGTGGAATGATGTTTTCGCCCGTAACATTCGCGACAAGGACATCCCGCAAAGCTATGCCATGGCAATCGCCCGTCAGGAAAGCGCCTGGAACCCGAAAGTACGCTCACCGGTGGGAGCTTCCGGCCTGATGCAAATTATGCCTGCAACGGCGACGCATACGGTGAAGATGTTCTCTATCCCAGGCTATACCAGCCAGGGGCAACTGCTGGATCCTGAAACCAATATTATGATTGGTACTTATTATCTTCAGTATGTTTATCAGCAGTTTGATAACAATCGTATCCTGGCTTCGGCAGCCTACAACGCCGGACCGGGGCGCGCGCGTACCTGGCTTAGAAACAGTGCCGGGCGTATCGATCCCATTGCGTTTGTCGAAAGCATTCCTTTTTCCGAAACGCGCGGCTACGTGAAGAACGTTCTCGCCTATGATGCCTACTACCGCTACTTTATGGGGCAGAAGCCTGTCATCCTGAGTGATGCCGAGTGGGAACGGCGTTACTGATTGCGAGGAGTTATGATATGCTTGTACTCGTGTAAGAGTACACCAGACAGCGGATACCTGCGTTCAGCGTATCCGCTGTCCTAAAAAGGCGGCGCATTATGACTCAGCAATCACCTTATTCTTCGGCTCTGGCCGAGCAGCGCAATCAGGAGTGGCTTCGTTTTGTCGCGTTGCTTCAGCAGGCCTGCGCAGAAGATTTGCACATTCCACTTTTGCAATTAATGCTTACGCCCGACGAGCGGGAAGCGCTGGGGACCCGCGTACGCATTATTGAAGAGCTGTTGCGCGGCGAAATGAGTCAGCGCGAGCTAAAAAATGAACTGGGCGCGGGGATCGCTACGATTACGCGCGGGTCAAACAGCCTTAAATCTGCGCCGGTGGAATTACGCCAGTGGCTGGAGACGGTGCTGCTTAAAAGTGCCAAATAACCGTTATTGGTATACAGAATTGTGGAACGGGCTTAATGCCAGGATCACCGCCTGATGATAAACGCTGCTGCGGGTTAGTTTTCCGGCGGTAAAAGTCCCGATCGCTCCTGCTTTGCGCCCAATGTCGTCGATGCCGGTAAACTGTGACATGACCGGTCCTAACGCCTCACCCGCTCTGACCCTCTCCAGTATCGCCGCAGGCAGTGGTAGAGTTGCGGAGCGCGCCTCACCGCGCCGATCGCGGCTTTCAATGACCACCCAGCTAAAGGTACTGTCTTCGTCGATCCCGGCTTCAATCGCGACCCAGAAATCGGCGGTAGGATGTAATTGTCGGGCATGCGCGACGCGGTTTCTTGCCCCGCTGCGGGTTTCTTCGCTTCCAACCGGTTGCTCCGGGACGCCGCTGTCAACGGCAGTCGACGTAAGCTGACAGCTATTTTCACCGAAGATCTCGTTAAATGCCTGGAGAATCGCCTGAATTTTGGCTGGATTAGTGGTAGCAACGACAACATTGTGCATAATCATCTTTAACTCTTAACAAATTTCATCGCAGTATAACGGATAAATAATATGTTACAGGTATACCTTGTTCGCCACGGTGAGACGCAGTGGAACGCCGAGCGACGTATTCAGGGCCAGTCCGACAGTCCGCTTACCGAAAAAGGCGAACAGCAGGCATGGCAGGTCGGGGAGCGCGCGAAAGCGCTGGGGATCACCCATATTATTGCCAGCGATCTGGGCCGCACGCGTCAGACCGCGGGTATTATCGCTGAAGCCTGTGGGTGTGATGTTATGCTGGACTCCCGGTTGCGCGAGCTGGATATGGGCGTGCTGGAAGAGCGGCATATTGATTCTCTGACCGGTGATGAAGAAGCGTGGCGTCGCCAGCTGGTTAACGGGACGTCAGACGGTCGTATTCCAGAGGGAGAATCCATGCAGGAACTCAGTGACCGTATGCACGCGGCATTGACAGAGTGCCTGGCGTTGCCGCAGGGAAGTCGTCCGCTGCTGGTCAGTCACGGCATGGCGCTCGGCTGCCTGGTCAGCACCATTCTTGGCCTGCCCGCCTGGGCGGAACGTCGCCTGCGCCTGCGTAACTGTTCGATCTCGCGGATTGATTACCAGCAAAGTCCGTGGCTGGCGTCGGGCTGGGTCGTCGAGACGGCAGGGGATGTTTCGCATCTTGATGCCCCTGCGCTGGACGAATTGCAGCGTTAACGGCGGATTGGGATCAGGTATTCGCAGCGAAGCTGAATAGGCGGAGCCTGGTTTCGGGCTTCATCCTGCGGGAAGAAGCGTTCAATATCCTGGCCTTTACGGCGCGTCAGGCCCAGCATAGGCATACAGGTGCCGTAGAGGGTCAGGATAAATTCCTGCAGGCCAGTACCCGGCCCTGCATAGGTAAACTGAACGTATTCTCCGCCTTCCAGTTTTACTGCCTGGGTATTGTGCATATGACCATTGATCATGTCAGGGGTTAATGCGGTGGTGTAGAACACTTCCTGCTCATCTTCTTTTTCAGAACTCGGGCGCGGCTCGTGTAAACCGTACAGTACGGGCGGCAGTGACGGCGAATTGCCGAGGAAATCCCGCCAGAATTGAATCCGCATTTGGTTGCGGAAATCAGAAATTTCTTCCAGTTTACACGTATAGCTCTGCGTAACACCGACCATCTCTGTCGGCTGCAGCGTCACAAATTCATAGTGAGGCATACTGAACTCAGACAGGCGCAGCGGTGGGCGCATACCGTAAGAGCTCCAGTCCGGCGATCGGCGATAAAGCGCGGGCGTCAGCGTAAACTGTTTTTTAAACGCGCGAGTAAACGTCTGCTGTGAATCAAACCGGTACTGAAGGGCAATATCAAGAATGGGACGCGCGGTCAGGCGCAAAGCAACGGCTGATTTTGACAAGCGACGCGCACGGATATAAGCACCAATGGCATGACCGGTGACATCTTTAAACATCCTCTGTAGATGCCACTTGGAATAGCCAGCTTTTGCCGCCACATTATCAAGTGACAGGGGCTGGTCAAGATGACCTTCCAGCCAGGTAAGTAGATCGCGAATGATCCCAGCCTGATCCATACAATGTCCTCATCCATAAATGCATGTGCCTGATACTCAGTAGCGGATAATAGCATTTTTTGGTGTTTTAGCATTCAGTGTTTTTTTTGCGATTAAATGCGATTGAAGCTCGAAAGAAAAGATGATCTTTCTAATCCTGTGATCTATAAACAGTTTATTTAGAAATGTTGAATAATCACGCTGTTAAATCTTTGGAAATAGTAACAATATGAAATATAAGAGCTTAATTCTTCCCGTACTGCTGGCCACCTGCGTGCCGTTCGCACACGCTGAAGAAGTCGGGTCGGTGGACACGGTATTCAAAATGTTCGGCCCTGACCATAAAATTGTGGTTGAAGCCTTTGACGATCCGGATGTCAAAAACGTAACGTGTTATATCAGCCGCGCCAAAACGGGCGGGATCAAAGGCGGCCTGGGGCTGGCAGAAGATACCGCCGATGCGGCGATTTCGTGCCAGCAGGTAGGGCCAGTCGAACTGAGCGATAAGATAAAATCTGGCAAAACGCAGGGCGATGTAGTTTTCCAGAAACGAACGTCGCTGGTCTTTAAGAAATTGCAGGTGGTACGGTTCTACGATGCAAAACGTAACACCCTGGCGTATCTGGCCTACTCAGATAAAGTTGTCGAAGGCTCGCCAAAAAATGCGTTAAGTGCCGTACCCATCATGCCGTGGAGAGAGTAACAGGGACACTTTATGCCGCCGTTAATCTGGTTAGTTGAGGATGAAGTCAGCATTGCAGAAACGCTTATCTATACGCTGCAGCAGGAGGGATTTGCGGTAAGTGCGTTTGAGCGCGGTCTGCCGGTGCTTGAGGCAATAGGGGATCAGGTGCCGGATCTGATCATTCTGGATATTGGCCTGCCGGATATCAGCGGTTTTGAATTGTGTCGACAACTGCAGGCCAGTCATCCCACGCTGCCGCTTTTGTTTCTCACGGCGCGCAATGATGAGGTGGATAAACTGCTGGGGCTGGAGATGGGGGCAGATGACTATATTGCTAAGCCTTTCTCCCCGCGCGAGGTGTGCGCCCGGGTACGTGTGGTACTCAGGCGCCTGCAAAAAAGCTTCGAGCCGCCCGCGCTTCAGCGTATTGGGCTGTTTGAGCTTAACGAAACCGGTGCGCATATCCGCTGGTGCGGACAAACGCTACAGCTTACTCGCTATGAATATTTGTTGCTAAAAACGCTGCTGAAGTCGCCAGGTCAGGTCTTCTCTCGTCAGCAACTCATGGATCGGGTATGGGTCGATGCGCAGGAAAGTTTTGATCGCACCGTCGATACGCATATCAAAACGCTGCGCGCTAAACTGCGTCTGGTGAATGCTGAGCTTTCTCCGGTCAATACACATCGCGGTCTGGGTTACAGTCTGGGTATTCATTAATGCGCATGGGAATGCGGTTGCTGCTGGGCTACTTTCTCATTGTCGCCGTCGCCGGCTGGTTTGTTTTTTCCATTTTTGTCCAGGAAGTAAAGCCCGGCGTGCGGCGCGCCATGGAGGGAACGCTGATTGATACCGCCACGCTGATGGCTGAACTGGCGAAAGAGGATTTACTGACGGGAAATACACAGCACGGGCGGCTGGCGAAAGCATTTATCGATCTGCACGATCGGCCTATCAAGGCCAATATCAGCGGTATCGAAAAAGTACGTAATGAATATCACCTTTACATGACCGATGCGCAGGGCAAAGTGTTATTTGACTCTGCCGGACGTGCGACAGGGCAGGATTATTCGCGCTGGAATGATGTCTGGTTAACGCTACGGGGTCAGTACGGCGCACGCAGCACTAAAAGCGACCCTGACGATCCCGACAGCACCGTTATGTATGTCGCCGCACCGATAATGCATAACGGAAAAATAGTGGGCGTACTGAGCATCGGGAAAGCCAATAATACCATGACCCCGGTTATTAAACGCAGTGAACGGCGCATTCTGTGGGCCGGTGGTGCGCTGCTGGGGATTGCCCTAATGATCGGCGGCCTGATGGTATGGTGGATTAACCGCTCCATTAGCAAGCTGGTACGCTATGCAGATTCCGTCACCCTTGAGCAGCCGGTTCCTTTGCCTGACGTCGGCAGCAGCGAACTGCGCAAACTGGCCAGCGCGCTGGAAAGTATGCGGGTAAAACTTGAGGGAAAAAATTATATTGAACATTATGTTCACGCCCTGACCCACGAATTAAAAAGCCCGCTGGCGGCTGTTCGCGGCGCCGCTGAGATCCTGCAGGAAATGCCTCCGCCCGCCGTCGCCGCGCGTTTTACCCATAATATTCTGACCCAAAATGCCCGAATGCAGGCGCTGGTGGAAAAACTGTTGTTGCAGGCCAAAGTTGAAAGTCGCATTGAAATTCTGCCCGACACGGTTTCGCTTAATATGCTGTTTCTCGATCTCTGTGAATCGCGCGGCATCCAGATGGAACGAAAAAGGCTGACATTTGAATGCCATGAAACCGATCTTCTGGTGGCCGGGGAGGCAGAACTGCTGGCTGAGGCGCTGGGGAATCTGCTGGATAACGCCATCGATTTTACCCCGGCTGGCGGCCTGATTGCGCTTACGGCACAGCCGCAGGAAGAAAAGGTCCTTATCCGCGTCACCGACAGCGGGAGCGGAGTACCTGTTTATGCCATCGATCGACTTTTCGAACGCTTTTATTCCTTGCCGCGTGAAGATGGGCACAAGAGTAGTGGGCTGGGGCTGGCCTTCGTACGCGAGGTTGCGCGCCTGCATCGTGGGAGCATCACGTTAGTCAATCTCTCACCGTGCGGTACCGAAGCAACGCTGACACTTCACCGTCGCTTCACATAGCTTCAGCGTCACCTCACATAGCGCTTTTATGCTCTCTGTATTACAGAGGAGCACATTATGTTGAAATCACCGGTTTTTATTAAAATTCTGACCCTGGCTGGCTGCATGTTATTGCTGTTGATCCCGTTAACGCTGCTTCATAGCGTTATTACCGAGCGGGCAAATTACCGGGATGATGTTGAAACAACGCTACGGCAAAGCACCAGCGGCCCACAGAAAGTCATCGGACCGCTGATTGCGATCCCGGTAACGGAGATGTATACCGTCATGCGGACGCGCGATGACGGTACGACTGAGCAGGTACACGAAAAGCGCACGAACCTCCATTTCTGGCTTCCGGAATCGCTGATGGTTAAAGGAAGTCAGGACGTGGAGTCGCGAAAAATTGGCATTTATGACGGCAAGGTCTGGCATGGCGATCTTTCATTTAAAGCGGATTTTGATTCGTCCCGACTTAAAGATCTGATCAACGCCGGAACGATTGTCGGCGAGCCTTTCATCGTATTGAGCGTTGGGGATGCTCGAGGAATTGGCCATGTGGGGCCAGCTATCGTCAACGGCGAACAATTTAATGCGGAACCCGGTGCGGGCAAGTTGATCAATGAGCAGGGGATACATATTCCGCTGCCTTCTACTGCACTCAATGGCGATAAGTTAAGCATTGAGCTATCGCTAAACCTGAGCGGAACCGGCACGTTTGCGCTGGTACCGGTTGGACGCAACAGCGAGCTTTCACTTGCCAGCAACTGGCCGCATCCGGGGTTTGCCGGTAATTACCTTCCCACTAAACGTGACATCGCCACCACAGGATTTCAGGCCCAGTGGCAAAGCTCGTGGTTTGCGAATAACCTCGATAGCCACTTTTTGCGCGGTATCGATGTCAACTGGCGAGGATTACCGGCTTTTAGCGTCAATATTGCCACACCGTCGGATCAATATCAGCTGACCGATCGGGCGACAAAATATGCTATTTTGCTGATTGGCCTGACATTTATGGCATTCTTTGTATTTGAAACGCTAACGTTATTACGGCTGCATCCAGTGCAATATTTACTGGTAGGCCTCTCGCTGGTCATGTTCTACCTGATTTTGCTGGCGCTTTCGGAGCGCACTGGTTTTACGCCAGCCTGGATCTTCGCCAGTCTGGTGAGCGCAGCACTGAATGCCTTTTATTTGCAGGCGGTAATGAAAGGCTGGAAACGGAGCCTGCTGTTTACCGGTGCACTACTGTTACTGGATGGGGTGATGTGGCAATTGCTACGCTCAGAGGAAAACGCATTATTGCTGGGGAGTGGCGTACTGTTTATTGCGCTAAGCGCCATCATGCTGCTGACCAAAAACGTGGACTGGAGTAACGTTTATACGCGCGGGAAAAAAGCGGTTAATGCCGAAACAGGTGATGATGAATTAAGGCTATGGAAATAAAAAAGCGCCGCTTTGCGGCGCTTTTTTTGCCATTATTCCTGCAGGTCACCGCAGAAACGATAACCTTCACCATGGATTGTGGCGATGATTTCCGGCGTATCCGGCGTCGATTCGAAATGTTTACGAATACGGCGAATAGTGACGTCAACCGTACGATCGTGCGGTTTCAGTTCGCGTCCGGTCATTTTCTTCAGCAGCTCAGCGCGCGACTGAATTTTGCCCGGATTTTCACAGAAGTGAAGCATGGCACGAAATTCACTGCGCGGCAGCTTGTACTGATCGCCACCAGGGCTGACCAGCGAGCGGCTGTTGATGTCCAGTTCCCATCCGTTGAACTTATAGCTTTCAACACTGCGGCGCTCTTCACTAACGCTACCGAGATTCATGGTACGCGACAGCAAATTGCGAGCACGGATAGTCAGTTCGCGAGGGTTAAACGGTTTGGTAATATAGTCATCGGCACCAATTTCGAGGCCGAGAATTTTATCTACTTCGTTATCGCGACCGGTCAGGAACATCAGGGCAACGTTTGCCTGCTCGCGCAGTTCACGCGCCAGCAACAGGCCATTTTTGCCCGGTAAATTGATGTCCATAATCACCAGATTAATGTCGTACTCGGAGAGGATTTGATGCATTTCCGCGCCATCGGTGGCTTCGAAAACATCATAACCTTCCGCTTCGAAAATACTCTTCAACGTGTTGCGTGTTACCAACTCGTCTTCAACGATCAGAATGTGCGGGATCTGCATGGTTTGCTACCTAAATTGCCAACTAAATCGAAACAGGAAGTACAAAAGTCCCTGACCTGGCTAGTGCATGGTGAAAATTAACATGCGCAGCATAACAAGACTAAAGTACGTAATTGCGTTCTTGATGCACTTTCCATCAACGTCAACAACATCATTAGCTTGGTCGTGGGTACTTTCCCTCTGAACCCGACAGTGTCAAAAACGGCTGTTATCCTAACCATTTTAACAGCAACATAACAGGGCAGGAGACAGCAGACACCCAATAAAACTACGCTTCGTTGACATATATCAAGTTCAATTGTAGCACGTTAACATTTTGCAGAAACTCCTGCAGCGAAATGCTAGCGTAAATCACAATCTTTCAACAACTCAACTAGTTACTGTTGATAACTTATAAGTACAATGAATTTAAAGTGATCAATACATACAAAATATAAATAACAATAATAAACATGTAGATAAGCGTGTTCTGTTAACATACTACATTCACTAACCGCTTTGAAACAGTTTAGCTTCTTTTAAGAATGGTAAAAGACAATATCGTGATGATTGTTGCAACATTGTAAATTATCGAAGAAAAATAAGCTCGATAAGAAATGCCTTTTGGCGATCAAACTGATTAAGAAGAGATCTGAAATGCGATTAACCATTGTACTGGTGGCTCCTGCCAGAGCCGAAAATATTGGCGCAGCGGCCCGGGCGATGAAAACGATGGGATTCAGCGAGTTACGCATCGTTGACAGCGAAGCGCACCTGCAACCTGCGGCACTTCGCGTGGCACATGGCTCCACGGATATTCTGGATAATCTGACGACGTATCCGGACCTGAGCGCGGCGCTGCACGACGTGGATTTTACGGTGGCAACCACGGCGCGAAGCCGGGCAAAATATCATTACTACGCTACGCCGGCAGAACTTGTGCCGCTTCTGGAAGAAAAGGCTGAATGGTTAACGCACGCGGCACTGGTTTTTGGCCGGGAAGACTCGGGTTTAACCAATGACGAGCTGGCGCTGGCCGACATTCTCACCGGCGTGCCGATGGTTGCGGATTATCCCTCGCTTAACCTGGGCCAGGCGGTGATGGTATTCTGTTATCAATTAGCGTCATTGATGCAACAGCATATCCCCCACGCGACGGGTAGTGATGAGAATCAACTGAATGCCCTGCGTTCACGTTTTTCCGATCTGCTACAGACTCTTGGGGTGGCGGACGATGACAAATTAGCCGACTGGCTACAGCAGCGGATAGGGTTATTGCAGCAGCGTGATACGGCCATGCTGCACCGTTTGCTCCATGATATCGAAAAAAAGCTTGCGGAATAATATTCTAATTTAATTACTTGATTTGGATTTTAATACCGGATTTCTACGCTGTTATTGCGCAGCACGGTTACATTCAGGTCCTTTTTTGGTGGTATCCGCATTGCCTGGAAAGCGTGATCAATTTAAAAATAAATTGACTTAGCCAGGCAGATACTTTAACCAATACAGGTATACAGGACAGACAGATAACAATGACAGAGCAAACAACATCATGATCCGCATCAGCACAACCACCATTACCACAATCACAATTACCACAGGTAATGGTGCGGGCTGACGCGTACAGGAAAAACAGAAAAAAGCCCGCACCGAACAGTGCGGGCTTTTTTTTCGCAAAAAAATCAAGGGGTCATTACCATGCGAGTGTTGAAGTTTGGCGGTACATCAGTGGCAAATGCAGAACGCTTTCTGCGGGTTGCCGATATTCTGGAGAGTAATGCCAGGCAGGGGCAGGTTGCGACCGTTCTCTCTGCCCCGGCAAAAATCACCAACCACCTGGTGGCGATGATTGAAAAAACCATTAGTGGGCAAGATGCGCTGACCAATATTAGCGATGCTGAACGTATCTTTGCCGATCTGCTCCAGGGTCTCGCCGAAGCTCAGGCTGATTTTCCCCTTGCTCAGCTAAAAACCGTCGTTGAGCACGAGTTCGCCCAGATTAAACATGTCCTGCATGGTATTAGTTTGCTGAATCAGTGCCCGGACAGCGTCAACGCCGCGCTTATTTGTCGGGGTGAAAAACTGTCGATTGCCATTATGGCGGGGCTGTTACAGGCGCGCGGGCATAATGTGACGGTTATCGATCCTGTTGAAAAATTGCTGGCGGTCGGGCACTACCTGGAGTCAACGGTTGATATTGCTGAATCCACACGCCGTATTGTGGCAAGTCAAATCCCGGCAGACCATATGATTTTAATGGCCGGTTTTACCGCAGGTAATGAGAAAGGCGAGTTAGTGGTGCTGGGCCGTAACGGGTCCGATTATTCCGCGGCGGTGCTGGCAGCCTGTCTGCGTGCCGATTGCTGTGAGATCTGGACCGATGTTGACGGTGTCTATACCTGCGATCCGCGCCAGGTGCCGGACGCACGTCTGCTCAAATCCATGTCTTATCAGGAAGCTATGGAGCTGTCTTATTTCGGTGCCAAAGTCCTGCACCCGCGCACCATCGCGCCGATCGCGCAATTTCAAATTCCGTGCCTGATTAAGAATACCGGCAACCCTCAGGCGCCGGGTACGCTGATCGGCGCGAATGGCAATGAAGATGGTCTGCCGGTAAAAGGCATCTCCAATCTGAATAATATGGCGATGTTTAACGTTTCCGGCCCGGGAATGAAAGGTATGATCGGCATGGCCGCGCGAGTATTTGCCACCATGTCGCGCGCCGGAATTTCAGTAGTATTAATCACCCAGTCCTCTTCCGAATACAGCATTAGCTTTTGTGTGCCCCAGGCCGACTGCCTGCGCGCGCAGCGGGCAATGCGCGATGAGTTTTACCTTGAACTTAAAGAAGGCTTGCTTGAGCCGCTGGCCATTATGGAGCGTCTGGCGATCATTTCGGTGGTGGGGGATGGAATGCGTACCCTGCGCGGTATCTCGGCCAAATTTTTTGCCGCGCTGGCGCGTGCCAATATTAATATTGTCGCCATTGCGCAGGGCTCCTCCGAGCGCTCTATTTCGGTGGTCGTTAATAACGATGATGTAACGACCGGCGTGCGCGTAACGCATCAGATGCTGTTTAACACCGATCAGGTGATCGAAGTGTTCCTGATTGGCGTGGGCGGCGTGGGCGGGGCACTGCTCGAGCAGATCAAACGCCAGCAGGCGTGGCTGAAAGGTAAGCATATTGATTTACGCGTTTGCGGCGTAGCAAACTCAAAGGCGCTACTCACCAATGTCCACGGTCTGAATCTGGAAAACTGGCAGAATGAACTGGCGGATGCGAAAGACCCCTTCAACCTGGGGCGTTTGATTCGTCTGGTCAAAGAATATCATCTGCTTAACCCGGTCATTATTGATTGTACCTCCAGTCAAATCGTTGCCGATCAGTATGCTGATTTCCTGCGCGAAGGTTTCCACGTCGTAACGCCGAATAAAAAGGCGAATACCTCGTCAATGGATTATTACCATCAGCTGCGCCATGCCGCCGGGCATTCACGACGTAAATTTCTCTACGATACCAACGTCGGCGCCGGGCTTCCGGTGATAGAGAACTTACAGAACCTGCTGAATGCCGGCGATGAGCTTCAGCACTTCTCCGGGATCCTTTCCGGCTCGCTGTCATTTATTTTTGGCAAGCTCGATGAGGGGATGAGTCTGTCGGAAGCGACCCGTATAGCGCGCGAAATGGGCTATACCGAGCCGGACCCGCGCGACGATCTGTCTGGAATGGACGTTGCGCGCAAGCTGCTCATTCTGGCGCGTGAAACCGGCCGCAGTCTTGAACTGAGTGATATGGTTATTGAGTCCGTGCTGCCGGAGAGCTTTGATGCCTCCGGAGATACCGACAGTTTTATGGCGCGGTTGCCGCAGCTGGATGACGGTTTCTCCGCTCGGGTGGCAAAAGCGCGTGATGAAGGTAAGGTTCTGCGCTATGTTGGCAATATCGAAGAAGATGGCGTGTGTCGGGTAAAAATTGCCGAAGTAGACGGCAACGATCCGCTGTATAAAGTGAAAAATGGTGAGAATGCGCTGGCATTTTATAGTCACTATTATCAGCCCATCCCGCTGGTGCTGCGCGGTTACGGTGCAGGCAACGACGTCACGGCGGCAGGGGTATTTGCTGACCTGCTGCGTACGCTTTCATGGAAGTTAGGAGTCTGACATGGTTAAAGTTTATGCCCCGGCTTCAAGTGCCAATATGAGCGTCGGATTTGACGTGCTGGGTGCGGCGGTAACGCCCATCGACGGCTCCCTGCTGGGCGATACCGTTGCGGTTGAAGCCGCAGAGCGTTTCAGCGTCGAGAATAAAGGCCGTTTCGCCAATAAACTGCCGGCTGAACCTCGTGAGAATATTGTTTATCAATGCTGGGAGCGCTTTTGTCAGGAGATTGGCAAAACGGTGCCGGTAACCATGACGCTGGAAAAAAACATGCCGATTGGTTCCGGTCTTGGCTCCAGCGCCTGTTCGGTAGTGGCGGCGCTGGTTGCCATGAATGAATACTGCGGCAAGCCGCTGAATGATACGCGGATGCTGGCATTAATGGGGGAGCTGGAGGGGCGTATCTCCGGCAGCGTCCATTATGATAACGTCGCTCCCTGTTTTCTCGGTGGCATGCAGTTGATGATCGAAGAAAACGGCATTATCAGCGAGCAGGTGCCAGGCTTTGATGAGTGGCTATGGGTGCTGGCCTATCCGGGTATTGTCGTTTCTACCGCCGAGGCGCGTGCGATCCTGCCCGCGCAGTATCGCCGCCAGGATTGTATTGCGCACGGTCGCCACCTGGCTGGATTCATTCACGCCTGTTATTCGCGCCAGCCGCTGCTGGCCGCGAAACTGATGAAAGATGTGATTGCTGAACCCTATCGCGCCAAACTGCTGCCCGGCTTTAATGACGCACGTCAGGCCGTAACGGAGATGGGGGCGTTGTCCTGCGGTATCTCTGGTTCCGGTCCGACGTTATTTGCGCTATGCGATAAAACCGGGACCGCACAACGCGTGGCAGACTGGCTGAGTAAACACTATCTCCAGAATCAGGAAGGCTTTGTTCATATTTGCCAGCTGGATACGGCAGGCGCACGAGTCGTAGGATAACTAATGAAACTCTATAACCTTAAAGATCATAATGAGCAGGTTAGCTTTGCTCAGGCCGTTACCCAGGGGCTGGGCAAGCAGCAGGGACTGTTTTTTCCGCACGACCTGCCTGAATTTAGCCTGACGGAAATTGATGAAATGCTGACTGAGGATTTTGTCAGCCGCAGCGCAAAAATTCTTAGTGCATTTATCGGCGATGAGATCCCGCCTGCCGTACTTAAACAACGTATTGGTGCGGCATTTACCTTTCCGGCACCGGTGAAGCCGGTGACAGAAGACATCGGCTGTCTGGAGCTGTTCCACGGGCCGACGCTGGCATTTAAAGATTTTGGCGGGCGTTTTATGGCGCAAATGCTCACCCATATCAGCGGAGATAAGCCGGTCACTATTCTGACCGCGACGTCCGGCGATACCGGTGCGGCAGTGGCCCATGCTTTCTATGGCCTGCCAAACGTACGGGTCGTGATCCTCTATCCCCGCGGCAAAATCAGTCCGTTGCAGGAAAAACTGTTCTGTACGCTGGGCGGCAACATTGAAACCGTGGCGATTGACGGAGATTTCGATGCCTGTCAGGCCCTGGTAAAACAGGCATTTGATGATGAAGAGTTGAAAGCCGCGCTGGGGTTAAACTCTGCCAACTCGATCAATATCAGCCGTCTGTTGGCGCAGATTTGCTACTACTTTGAAGCCGTGGCGCAACTCCCGCAGGAGGCGCGTAATCAGCTGGTGATCTCGGTTCCCAGCGGTAACTTTGGCGATTTGACGGCCGGGCTGCTGGCGAAATCGCTGGGGCTACCGGTTAAACGCTTTATTGCCGCAACCAATGCTAACGACACGGTGCCGCGTTTTCTGCATGCGGGCAAATGGGAGCCAAATGCCACGCAGGCAACCCTGTCGAATGCAATGGACGTCAGCCAGCCAAACAACTGGCCGCGGGTGGAAGAGATTTTTCGGCGTAAAATCTGGCGGCTTAATGAGCTGGGCTACGCGGCGGTAGATGATAAGACCACAAAAGCGGCCATGCACGAACTTCAGGCGCTTGGCTATATTTCTGAGCCGCACGCGGCCATTGCGTATCGCGCGCTGCGCGACCAGCTGCAACCAGGCGAATACGGACTGTTCCTTGGCACTGCGCATCCGGCAAAATTTAAAGAAAGCGTAGAAACGATTCTGGGTGAAACGCTGCCGCTGCCTGCGGAACTTGCTGAAAGGGCCGATTTACCGCTGTTGTCACACAATTTGTCTGCAGACTTTGCCGCTCTGCGCCAGTTGATGATGGCAAGAGGCTAAGCCATTAGTCCATTTAACGCCGGGCAACGCTGCGTTTGCCCGGTTTTTTGTATGGTCTGCCTTGGGTATCTTCGATTTACACCGCGTGCTCGCGGCGTTTAAAGACCAGCTCGCCGTTTACTGACGCTTCTTCATCAAAGACATACCCTTCCTCATTAAATTCGCGAAGCTGCTCGGGCGTCGTCAGGCGATTTTTAATAATAAAGCGGCTCATCAGACCACGCGCTTTCTTGGCATAAAAACTGATCACTTTAAACTTACCGTTTTTTTCGTCCAGGAAAACGGGCTTTATGATGACGGCATTCAGTTTTTTCGGCTTAACTGCTTTAAAATACTCTTCTGACGCCAGGTTAACGATTACCCGATCGTGCTGGTCATCCAGAGCGTCTGACAGCTTATCAGTAATGATGTCGCCCCAGAATTGATAAAGATCCTTACCCCGGAGAGTGGTAAAACGGATACCCATCTCTAGACGGTAGGGCTGCATCAGATCCAGCGGACGCAGAACGCCGTACAGGCCAGAGAGCATTCGCAGGTGTTGCTGGGCAAAGTCAAAGTCTGTCTCACTGAATGTGTGCGCCTGAAGACCGGTATAAACATCGCCTTTAAAGGCGAGGATCGCCTGGCGGGCATTTTCCAGCGTAAACTCAGGTTGCCAGTCGTGAAAGCGAGTGGCATTCAGATCGGCAAGCTTGTCGCTGATACTCATTAAACTGGCAATTTGCGCTGCCGTCAGCTTACGTGCACCCTCAATCAACTGTTGTGAATGGTCCAGCAGTTCAGGCTGCGTAAAATTTTTTGTCGCAAGCGGGCTTTGGTAATCCAGCGTTTTTGCAGGTGAAATCAGAATCAGCATCGTTAATCCTTACGGGATATTATTATTGCCCAACTTTAGCAAAAAAAAGGCTACAAGTCGGCGATGACTGTGATTGCCATACTATTGTTTTGGCAGATTGTCCCATGCTCCCGATGTCAGTTGCTGATGAAGATCCGGATAACGTTGCGGATCAAATACCGGGCGCACGCCTAATTTGCGCTGGCGCAAATAGTCATTGGCAATCAGACGCACGACGGGTGACAGCAGCAGAATGGCGGTCAGATTAGTCAGGGCCATCAACGCCATTGCAATATTGGCCAATTGCCATACCAGTGGAAAGCTGAGCAGCGATCCAGCGACAATCATGATGAATGTCGCGGCACGCAGCCCCCGTCGCGCCCATAGCGTATCAAGACGCAGGAAAACTAAATTATTCTCTGCATACAGATAATTTCCCACAATAGAGGTGAACGCCAATAGCGCCACCACAATGGCGACAAATCCGGGACCGGCATCGCCAATAAGCATGACCATTGCCTGCTGGATGCGCTGGATACCGTCGGCGGCAGTATGCAGGGTATTCGGACCTGCCAGCAGGACAATCAGAGCGCTACAGGTTGAGAGAATAAAGGTATCAATAAACACGCCAATCATCTGCACAATGCCCTGCGCCGCCGGGTGTGGAGGCCATGAAGAGGCAGCAGCGGCAACATTGGGCGTAGAGCCAATCCCGGCTTCATTAGAAAACATGCCGCGCTGAAAACCGCTGGTAAGCGCCTGACTTACCGTATACCCGGCCGCACCCGCTGCCGCTTCATGCCAGCCAAACGCGCTTTTAACGATGGTGGCAATCGTCTCTGGCAGGGCGGCAATATGCCATGCGCTAATCCACAGGCTCGTGGCCACCCAGAAAATCACCATTACCGGTACCAGCCATTGCATCATTCTTACAACTCTGCGCAATCCTCCGGTTATTATTAACAGAATCAGCACAGCCAGAATGATGCCGGTGACCAGCGAGGGCATCGTAAAGGCGTAATTCAGGGCACTGGCAACGGAGTTTGCCTGAATAGTATTAAAAACCAGACCGTAAGAGAGCAGTAAAAACAGCGAAAAAAGGATGCCCATCCAGCGCATTCCTAAACCATGTGCCATATACCACGCCGGTCCACCACGAAATTGCCCTGCGGCATCACGCTGTTTATAAAGCTGAGAAAGCGAGCATTCAGCAAAGCTGATGGCCATGCCGGTGAGGCCGGAGATCCACATCCAGAAGATGGCTCCCGGGCCGCCTGTAGCGATAGCCAGCGAGATCCCAGCCAGATTTCCACTACCTGCGCGCGCGGCAAGACTGGTACACAGCGCCTGGAAAGATGTTAATCCTCCTGGCTGAGGGGTGAGACTGTTTTTCAGACTTTTACTGTAGTGGCGCAGATAGCGAAACTGAATGAAGCCTGTACGGAAAGTAAACCATATGCCGGCGCCCGCCAGCAGATAGATCATCATCGATCCCCAAATGACGTCGTTAATAAACTGTAGAAAATCAGGCATTAAACGTCCTCTTGTTTATGCCGGTACGCTAATGTAAGCGCTACCACTTATGGGACAGAAATTGCCTGTCCGGTAATAGATCGGCGGAGTCTATCACACTCTGTAAGGTCATACTGTCGCGGTTGCGCTGAGAGTGGGTCGTGATATTATCAGGGCAGACCGGTTACATCCCCCTAACAAGCTGTTTAAAGAGAAACTCTATCATGACGGACAAATTGACCTCCCTGCGTCAGTACACCACCGTGGTGGCTGACACCGGAGATATCGCGGCAATGAAGCTGTATCAGCCGCAGGATGCAACAACCAACCCTTCTCTGATCCTTGGCGCTGCGCAAATTCCTGAATACCGCAAGCTGATTGACGATGCCGTAACCTGGGCGCGTAGCCAAAGCAGCGACCACGCTCAGCAAATCGTTGATGCCAGCGATAAACTGGCGGTGAATATCGGACTGGAAATTCTTAAGCTGGTTCCGGGCCGTATTTCAACTGAAGTGGATGCGCGTCTTTCCTATGACACTGAAGCCTCTATCGTAAAAGCTAAGCGTCTGATTAAGCTGTATAACGATGCGGGTATCAGTAATGACCGTATCTTGATCAAACTGGCTTCAACCTGGCAGGGTATTCGTGCCGCAGAACAGCTCGAAAAAGAAGGCATCAACTGTAACCTGACGCTGCTATTCTCTTTTGCACAGGCTCGCGCGTGTGCGGAAGCGGGCGTTTACCTGATTTCGCCATTTGTTGGTCGTATTCTTGACTGGTACAAAACCAATACCGATAAAAAAGAGTACGCGCCAGCAGAAGATCCGGGCGTGGTGTCAGTGACGGAGATCTACGAATACTACAAACAGCACGGCTATGAAACGGTCGTGATGGGTGCAAGCTTCCGTAACCTCGGTGAAATTCTGGAGCTGGCGGGCTGCGATCGTCTGACCATTGCGCCGGCATTGCTTAAAGAGCTGGCAGAAAGCGAAGGTACCATTGAGCGTAAACTGTCGTTTAGCGGTGAAGTCAAAGCCCGTCCGGAACGCATTACCGAAGCGCAGTTCCTGTGGCAGCACAACCAGGACCCGATGGCAGTTGATAAACTGGCCGACGGCATCCGCAAGTTTGCTGTAGACCAGGAAAAACTGGAAAAAATGATCGGCGATCTGCTGTAATCACGATGGCCGGTAGCTGCTACCGGCCAACGTTTTATTTTACGGATCGGCGTGAAGCGGCGTGATGCAGTAACGGAAACTCTTCTTCTGCAATCCCGGTCAATGCGATAACCGTCCGCTCATCAAGCCTGTTTTCCAGCATCGCACGTGCAATCTTTAACCTCGCTTCACGTTCGCCAGCCCGCTTACCCTGCTCAATGCCTTTTCTAAGGCCAATATCTTCCAGGTGCTCTGCCATCGTCATCGGTTCATCCCCATGTCGGCGAATGCGTTGTGCATGTTTATACAAAAACGCCTGACGTTTTGTGTACTTCCCCGTGAAATGTCAGTCGTAGCCTGCGTTGATGCGTCGTATTACGTGACGTTCGCGTGTATTATTTTGGGAAAATGCCTTACAGAAGAGAGTAATGATGAACACGTTACGCATTGGCTTAGTTTCTATTTCCGATCGCGCTTCCAGCGGCGTCTATCAGGACAAAGGTCTTCCGGCACTCGAAGCCTGGCTGGAGACCGCGCTAACCACACCTTATGAAATTCAGACGCGTTTAATTCCCGATGAGCAAAGTATCATTGAGCAAACGCTCTGCGAGCTGGTAGATGAAATGAGTTGCCATCTGGTACTGACGACCGGTGGAACCGGCCCGGCCCGTCGTGACGTTACGCCGGATGCCACACTGGCGGTGGCCGATCGCGAAATGCCCGGCTTTGGTGAGCAAATGCGGCAAATCAGCCTGCAATTTGTTCCGACCGCAATCCTTTCCCGCCAGGTGGGGGTGATCCGCAAGCAGGCATTGATCCTGAATTTGCCCGGGCAGCCTAAGTCTATTCAGGAAACGCTGGAAGGGGTGAAGGATGCGGAAGGCAACGTCTCTGTGCCGGGTATCTTCGCAAGTGTACCGTATTGTATACAGTTGCTGGAGGGGCCATATATCGAAACGAATAGTGAGGTAATCGCCGCTTTTAGGCCAAAAAGCGCGAGAAAGTAAGGTTTTTTAGCAGTTTTTTGCCGCTGTTTTTTAACGCGAAGATTATTTTGGTATTGATTTATTTACTGTGCAGTAATTTTTAGTTTACATGTTATGGTGGACATCTTCCTCCCGATGATAAAGGGTCGTCTATGTCGACAACTATACGCGCATTGAATCGCCAGGATTATAAAACGCTCACGCTCGCCGCCCTCGGCGGGGCGCTGGAGTTTTATGATTTTATTATCTTCGTCTTCTTTGCTGCGGTCGTCGGTGAACTTTTCTTCCCTGCCGATATTCCTGAGTGGCTGCGCCAGGTACAGACGTTCGGCATCTTTGCTGCCGGATACCTGGCTCGGCCATTAGGAGGAATTATCATGGCCCACTTTGGCGATCTGGTCGGGCGTAAAAAGATGTTTACCTTGAGCATCTTATTGATGGCCCTGCCGACGCTGGCAATTGGCCTGCTGCCGACTTACGCCACTGCTGGATTAGCTGCCCCCTTGCTACTACTACTCATGCGTATCCTCCAGGGCGCGGCTATTGGGGGTGAAGTTCCGGGCGCATGGGTTTTCGTTGCCGAGCATGTGCCGGAACGACGCATCGGTATTGCCTGCGGCACGTTGACCGCGGGCCTGACGGTCGGGATCTTACTGGGATCGGTTGTGGCTACTCTCGTTAACACAACGATGAGCCAGCAAACGCTTCATGATATCGGCTGGCGTCTGCCGTTTTTGCTGGGAGGCGCATTTGGCCTTATAGCCATGTACTTGCGCCGCTGGCTGCAGGAAACGCCAGTTTTTCTTGAGATGCAGCAGCGTAAGATCCTGGCGCAGGAGCTGCCGGTGAAATCCGTTATTGTCCGGCACAAGAAAGCGGTGATGGTTTCAATGCTGCTCACCTGGCTATTGTCTGCGGGAATTGTGGTGGTGATCCTGATGTCGCCGGTATGGTTGCAAAAGCAATATGGCTTTGCGCCTGCAGTAACCCTGAAAGCGAATAGTATTGCGACGATCATGCTCTGCATTGGCTGTCTGCTTGCCGGGCTGGCGGCCGATCGCTTTGGTGCCAGTAAGACGTTTATTACGGGCAGCGTGATGCTGGGAGGCTCCAGCTGGGCGTTTTATCACTTTGCCGGCCTCTATCCACAACAGCTATTTTTATTATACGGTCTGGTGGGGCTTTGTGTCGGAGTAGTAGGGGCGGTCCCTTACGTGATGGTCAATGCTTTTCCACCCGCCGTGCGTTTCTCCGGTATTTCATTTTCCTACAATGTCTCGTATGCCATTTTTGGTGGTCTGACGCCGATTGCCGTCACCATGCTAATGGGCGTTTCACCCATGGCCCCGGCCTGGTACATTTTGGGATTGTCACTTGTAGGGATCGTGCTCGGCATACTGTTGAAACAGGACGTGAGAAAGGGGCGGGTACAAGAGGTATTACAGCGTTCGTGATCCCGCGTGTGAATGGCGGGTACGCTTAAGGTACCCGCCAGAGACATGATTAATGCTTCTCGCCAATCGGTAATACCGTACGGCCAAACTGCTCGTTCAGTACTTCACCCATCGCCAGATAAATTGCGCTAGCACCACAGACCAGACCTACCCAGCCAGCAATGTGGATAATGCCTTCGTTACCGCCAATATTGCCAACAGCCAGCAGGGCAAACAGTACGGTCAGGCTCAGGAAGACAAATGACAACACTCTTGCGCCCTTCAACGTACCGAAGAACATAAACAGCGTGAATACGCCCCACAGACCCAGGTAAGCGCCGAGGAACTGCGCGTCAGGGGCATCGGTCAGGCCCATTTTTGGCATGAGCAGGATTGCTACCAGCGTTAGCCAGAAAGAACCGTAAGAGGTAAAGGCCGTCAGACCAAACGTGTTCCCTTTTTTAAATTCCAGCAGACCTGCAAAAATCTGTGCAATACCACCGTAAAAAATACCCATCGCCAGAATAATACCGTCGAAGGGGAAAATCCCCGCATTGTGCAGGTTCAGCAAAATAGTGGTCATGCCAAAACCCATCAAGCCCAGCGGAGCCGGATTAGCCAACTTAGTGTTGCCCATAATTCCTCAAAAAACGTATAAATGTAGAGTGAAAAAGATTTGCCCAGCAAACCCACTTAAAAGCGGGCGCAGCATCATAATCGGGCATAAGTACGCTGTCTATGATCTACCCGGGGTAAAAAGCGGATTTTTTACCCCTTTCGCAGGGACGTATCAGGCGTGCTGAACCGCAATAAGTCTGCGCAGGCAGGCTATCCGCAATACGGCCGGAATAGTGACGCGCCAGGCGGTCCCGCTAACGGCTCTGAGGCTATTAAATGCCGTGCTAACCGGGCCATCCAGGCCCGCGCCACGCGGTAAACCGTGTCCAGTGACGCTTACAGCGGCGTGATGGTACGGGTACCACCTGACGGGGCTCGCGCAAAAATTTTTTCATCTCCCCCCTTGATGCCGGACATAGCGACCCCATCTTGTACTCAACCGCAGTGAATGAGCCTGAAAAAAAACGAATTAAGGCAGTTGAAACGGCACGTTTCGCCCTTATTACAGGTTCACAACCACATGTTGACTGAATTTTTAGTGGAGACGTTTAGATGGGTAAAATTATTGGTATCGACCTGGGTACTACCAACTCTTGTGTAGCGATTATGGACGGCACAACAGCACGCGTGCTGGAGAACGCCGAAGGCGATCGCACCACGCCTTCTATCATTGCTTATACCCAGGATGGTGAAACTCTTGTTGGTCAGCCGGCTAAACGTCAGGCAGTGACAAACCCGCAAAACACATTGTTTGCGATCAAACGCCTGATTGGCCGTCGCTTCCAGGACGAAGAAGTACAGCGTGATGAAGCCATCATGCCGTACAAAATTATCGGTGCTGACAATGGCGATGCATGGATCGATGTGAAGGGCCAGAAAATGGCTCCGCCGCAGATCTCTGCTGAAGTACTGAAAAAAATGAAGAAAACAGCTGAAGATTACCTGGGTGAACCGGTAACGGAAGCAGTTATCACCGTTCCTGCTTACTTCAACGATGCTCAGCGTCAGGCGACCAAAGACGCCGGCCGTATTGCAGGTCTGGAAGTAAAACGTATCATCAACGAACCGACCGCAGCAGCGCTGGCCTATGGTCTGGATAAAGAAGTTGGCAACCGTACTATCGCGGTTTACGACCTCGGCGGTGGTACTTTCGATATCTCTATTATCGAAATCGACGAAGTTGACGGCGAAAAAACATTTGAAGTTCTGGCGACCAATGGTGACACCCACCTGGGTGGTGAAGACTTCGATAGCCGCATGATCAACTACCTCGTTGACGAGTTTAAGAAAGATCAGGGCATTGACCTGCGTAACGATCCACTGGCTATGCAGCGCCTGAAAGAAGCCGCAGAAAAAGCGAAAATTGAGCTGTCTTCTGCACAGCAGACTGACGTTAACCTGCCGTACATTACCGCAGACGCGTCTGGTCCAAAACATATGAACATCAAGGTGACGCGTGCGAAACTGGAAAGCCTGGTCGAAGACCTGGTCAACCGTTCTATTGAGCCGCTGAAAGTTGCGCTGCAGGATGCGGGGCTGTCCGTATCTGAAATCCAGGACGTTATCCTGGTTGGTGGTCAGACGCGTATGCCAATGGTTCAGAAGAAAGTGGCTGAATTCTTTGGTAAAGAACCGCGTAAAGACGTTAACCCGGATGAAGCCGTTGCTATCGGTGCGGCTGTTCAGGGTGGTGTATTGACCGGTGAAGTTAAAGACGTACTGCTGCTGGACGTTACTCCGCTGTCGCTGGGTATCGAAACCATGGGCGGTGTCATGACTGCACTGATCAGCAAAAATACCACTATCCCGACCAAGCACAGCCAGGTGTTCTCTACCGCTGAAGATAATCAGTCTGCGGTAACCATCCACGTGCTGCAGGGTGAACGTAAACGTGCTGCGGATAACAAGGATCTGGGCCAGTTCAACCTCGACGGTATTAGCCCGGCACCGCGCGGTATGCCGCAGATCGAAGTTACCTTCGATATTGATGCCGACGGTATTCTGCACGTTTCCGCGAAAGACAAAAACAGCGGTAAAGAGCAGAAAATCACCATCAAGGCGTCTTCTGGGCTCAATGAAGCTGAAATCGAAAAAATGGTTCGTGAAGCGGAAGCAAATGCTGAATCAGACCGTAAGTTCGAAGAGCTGGTTCAGACGCGTAACCAGGGCGATCATCTGCTGCACAGCACCCGCAAGCAGGTTGAAGAAGCAGGCGACCAGCTGCCAGCAGATGACAAAACGGCTATTGAAACCGCACTGAGCGCGCTGGAAACGTCTTTGAAAGGCGAAGACAAAGCTGATATCGAAGCGAAGATGCAGGAGCTGGCGCAGGCTTCTCAGAAGCTGATGGAAATCGCCCAGCAGCAGCACGCACAGCAGCAGGCTGGTGCTGACGCTTCTCAGGACACCGCTAAAGACGACGATGTGGTCGATGCTGAGTTCGAAGAAGTTAAAGATAAAAAATAATCGCCCTGATGCAGGGTAATTAATCAGCACGGGCGAAGAGGTTTCCTCTCCGCCCGTGCTCGTATGTTAAGGGGCTGAAAATACCAATGGCAAAGCAAGATTATTATGAGATTTTAGGCGTTCCGAAAACGGCGGATGAGCGTGAAATCAAGAAGGCGTATAAGCGCCTGGCCATGAAGTTTCATCCGGACCGTAACCAGGGTGACAAAGAGGCCGAAGCCAAATTCAAAGAGATTAAAGAAGCATATGAAATTCTGACCGATGCGCAGAAACGTGCTGCTTACGATCAATATGGCCATGCGGCATTCGAGCAGGGTGGTATGGGCGGCGGCGGCGGTTTTGGCGGCGGCGGTGCTGATTTTGGCGATATCTTCGGTGATGTTTTTGGTGATATCTTCGGTGGCGGTCGTGGTCGCCAGCGTGCTTCGCGCGGGTCAGACCTGCGCTATAACATGGATCTAACGCTCGAAGAGGCTGTACGCGGCGTAACTAAAGAGATTCGCATCCCGACGCTGGAAGAGTGCGATCTCTGCCACGGTAGCGGCGCTAAAAAAGGCACTCAGCCGCAGACGTGCCCGACCTGTCACGGTTCCGGTCAGGTACAGATGCGTCAGGGGTTCTTCGCGGTTCAGCAGGCGTGTCCGCACTGTCAGGGACGCGGGACGTTAATTAAAGATCCGTGTACCAAATGTCACGGTCACGGTCGCGTAGAGAAAAGCAAAACGCTGTCCGTTAAAATTCCGGCAGGGGTTGATACGGGCGACCGTATTCGTCTGACTGGCGAAGGTGAAGCAGGCGAGCATGGTGCACCGGCCGGGGATCTGTATGTTCAGGTGCAGGTAAAACAGCATCCTATTTTTGAGCGTGAAGGAAATAATCTGTATTGCGAGGTACCGATTAACTTTGCGATGGCAGCGCTGGGCGGTGAAATTGAAGTGCCGACGCTGGATGGCCGCGTGAAACTGAAAGTTCCGGGCGAAACCCAGACCGGCAAACTGTTCCGTATGCGCGGTAAAGGCGTGAAATCAGTACGCGGCGGAGCGCAGGGCGATTTATTATGCCGTGTCGTCGTGGAAACACCGGTAGGCCTCAATGAAAAGCAGAAGCAGTTGCTGAAAGATTTGCAGGATAGCTTCGGCGGCCCAACCGGAGAGCACAATAGCCCGCGATCCAAAAGTTTCTTTGATGGTGTGAAGAAGTTTTTTGATGATTTGACTCGCTAATATCATTTATAAATGTTGAAGCCCGGGGCCTGCCCCGGGCTTTTTTATGCTCATCATTCCATTCTCGATGTGCCCGCCGAACCTGGCATTATTCATGTTCACATTAATAGAGGCGCTCAATTTCCTATGTGGTAAAGAACAGGGCCGTATTCTCAATTTTGTTAAAAATGATATTTTTCAGCTAAATATATATGTTGTTCAAGTGAAGCGATTTTGTGGGTTAATTGTTCTCAACAAACGCCATGATCTCATCAGCAAGATTTATCTGTCTTTTGATAAACTGTTATTTGCATTCTTATGAGTATTATCTATATTGCATTTTTTAAATTTCAGAGGCTGACAATGGATGGGCTCGAAAAGTGACAACAAGGAATTTGATTATAATCTGATCAAAGTGCTCGATGCTGTCATATCGGCAGGTAACGCCACGAAAGCCGCTAAAAGGTTGTCGGTAACACCGGCCGCTATTTCCCTGGCATTAAGTCGTTTACAGGGGTTTTATGAGCAGGAGCTCTTTATCAGAGGTAAAGATGGCCTGATCCCTACGACCAAAGCGCTTGAGATCCATCAAGCCTTCCGGCATGCAATGGAGCTGGTTAAAGGTACTCTAACTATTGAGCCCGATACTATTAAAAATCCTAAAATTACTATTTTAGGTAGTGAAATTGTTGAAAGCTATTATCTTTCGCAATTGTACGAAGATGATATCTTTGAACGGTTTTCCCTCCATCATTTTTCTTCACGCAACATGACTGAACATGATATGGAGCATCTGTTAAACACCGGCGATTGCGATCTTATTATTAGTCCTAAAGCGATTATCAACCCGGCGATTGATAATCAACTTATTGACAGATTTAAAAACTTCGTCTGTATCTGTAGCGCTGATAATCTTCTTAGTGAATTAAAACAGTTGAGCCTGCATAATTTCTATTCAGCCCGTCATGCTATCTACCAATCTGGTATTTTTTCGCCGATTATGATTAATGATAACGAGCTACATGAAGAGCATGATGTATATAAAGGGGCTCGCATGAGGGGATACGGCAGTGATTCTATCAGCGGTATTATCAGCATCATTGAGCGGACCTCACTGATCGCCCTTATGCCCTTAAAGCTGGCTCAATTTTATATAAATCAGCGCCGTTATGCCATCAAAATGGTGCAACCACCTCCTGAATTAGTATTTAAAAACCTTAATGTCTATGCTTCATGGAATAAGAAAAGTAATAAGAAAAAGGATATCAAGGAGCTTGTGGATATGTTTCACACACTTTCCTCATTCAGACGTTAAGAGATTTCTCCCGTCATATCATCAGCAAATCTATTACGCGATGATATAGATTGATTATTGTTTTGGTTTTTATTCGTTTAAATTTCTTTGTGTTCATTTAAATACAGGAGGTTAAAATGTCAATTTCCAATCATATTGAAACATCCGAAGTTGTACTGCTTGAAATGGAAATCCTCACCACTGTGATTGCCACAGGTGCCTGGGGTGGTTTTGTCAGTTTTCTACTTAAATCTGGTAAGAAGAAGCCTGAAAGTTTTCACAAAGCAGTAATGAGCTGTTTAAACCAGATTGTTATTTCGTGTTTTACCAGTTTTTTATTAAGCGCAGTGGCCGTAGAAAAAGGCTTTAGCTTTAATATGGTGTTATTATCAGCAGGCATCGGCGGGATTTTTGCCGGGCCTATTCTCAAATTTATCGGCGAAAAGCTTAAAAAAACGATGGAAGATAACATTATTATAAAATAGTATAATAAGGCTCGTTTGAGCCTTATTTATTTTATGTATACGCCGTTCCATTTTGTATATTATTATGCTACACGGTTTTTAATCCACCCGTAGATAAAGTCTTCATTTTGCGGGCGCTGTTCTGTGATATTCAAATAATATGCGCCCTGGCTACAATTAAGCGCCTCAACCAGCACATGCATTCCTTCGTCTCCGCGCCAGCTGAGGAATGCTTTCAGCGCCTCCACCGTGCGTGGCCCAATCTGACCGTCGACGTTGATATCATTATAATTTTTTTGTTCGCGATTCAGTACGTTAAGCCAGCGCTGAAGCCACAGGCAGGGCAGACGAGGACCAATATTAACGGCGGCATCGCAAAGCTCGAATGCGACTGGCCATGAAACTTGTGAAATAAGATCAAAACCTGGTCTTATCCAGTACTCATTTTCGAGAATAGCGTAAGCATCAATGCGGGTCATATCCTGCATACTTCCATTATAACCGTTTGCACGCGCCGTTTTTTCTGTAATTCCCCAGTTTGTTTCTCCTCCGCGATCCTTCGGATGATTGGCATAGCCACCTTCAGTTATTAAAATCCCATCAATTACTGGATTCATTTTATTCCCTTAAAATTATCAGCGAGTAGTAAAGTAGCACGCGACGGCGACGGCTACCGCAGTAATAACGGTCGCGACGATCTTTGTTGACGGTTTGAACAGTATTTGCCAACCTTTATTAACTTCCTTATTAATCGATTTTACCGGGATTTGACTATTGACCTGAATCCCTTTTCGTGGAACCGTAATTAAGAAATCATTCACACCCAATGATTTTAGATCCCGGCGAATTAAGTAAAGGATTTGTGTCAGGTTTGCATCGTTAACAAAGTTTCCGCGACTTCCCCACAATGCAGTGGTGAGCAGTTGACGTTCAATAACTTCCATTTGTGAGTTTTCAATGATGAAGCTAAGGCATCTAGCACGCATTGCTGTCATTTTAACAACCAGCGAGTTTGAGATACTCCTTAACTCATTATTCCTTTCATTGTAGATACAATTGTTATTAATTATATAGGTTTTCATAACATCATCCTTTAGAAAATCACATCCTGTTTTGTGTGCTTTTAATATTAATTATAAGGATTTACTCATTCCATAGTTTCTCATGCGTTTTATTATTTTGAAAATGAGAAAAAGGAGATTGCTCACGAAAAATGCCTCCTTTTAAATGCGATTTAATTCGCTTTTAAATGTAAGTTAATGAGCCATGTATGACAAGTTCCTACTAACGTTATGCAGTAGTGTCAGTATGATGAGAAAGGCATTCATATCTATGTAGTCTCATTATTTTAATGATTTAGGTATCAACTGAATATGTGATTGGCCATTTGACCGATGCCAGCGGATTATGGACTCCGCAGAACGACCTGCGAAAAAATTTAAATTAAAAGGAAATTAATATGACTCAGAGTAAATTAATTAAGGGTGATACTCTTACTGAAACCAGTAATGCTGCAGACGGATTTAATCCAGCGACTGAAGTTAGCAAATTTAGCTATACATCTGCTCGTGTAGCTAAATCGGTTTACAATCAATATAAAGCTGATGTGAAAAAACCAAAAGTATTCGGTTATTTCACTGACTGGTCTCAGTACGATTCCCGTTTACAGGGCATTGATACTCCGTCTGAGCGTGGCCGTGGTTACGATCTGGCCAATGTATCACCTACCGCTTATGACAAAATCATCGCCGGTTTTGTTGGCATTGTTGGTTTCCATAAAATCGATGGACAGTACCGTGACGTGGTTGCTGAAGCAGCAGAACTGTGCGGTAAAGTGAAGTATGAGCCGACTTTCCTCGATCCGTGGGGCGATTTCCAGAGCTATGTTAACGTCGGTCATACCGAAAGCGGCTGGGATGTTGATCCGAAAACCGTTACTCAGGATAACACTAAAGGCTTCCTCGGTGGTCTGCGCGATCTGCAGGCAAAAGCGAAGCAGCAGGGCCACAACCTGGAACTGTCCATGAGCATCGGCGGCTGGACTATGAGTAATGGTTTCCACGAAATGGCATCAACGGATGCTTCCCGTAAAACCTTTGCAAAAGGCCTGGTCAAACTGTTCAAACAGTTCCCGATGTTCAGCGGTGTGGATCTGGACTGGGAATATCCGAACGTAGAAGGTGCAGGTAACCCGTATGGCCCGGAAGATGGCGCAAACTTCGCGCTGACGATCGCCGAAGTACGTAAACAGCTGAATGCTGCCGGTCGCTCTGATGTCGTTATCTCTATCGCCGCTTCTGCTGTTGTCGCGAACCTGGCTTATGCAGGCGTTCACACGCTGCGTGAAGCGGGTCTGGATTACATCAACGTGATGACCTATGACTTCTTCGGTACGCCGTGGGCAGAAACCCTGACTCACCACACCAACCAGAAAGCGCTGACCGCAGGTGGCTGGTCTGTAGAAACTATCGTTGATTATCTGCTGGCAGAAGGCTTCCCGGCTGAGCGTATCAACATTGGTTATGCTGGTTATACCCGTAATGGCCGCAATGCTGAAATCACCAGCTTCTCGCCGCTGGAAGGTACCTATAACCCAGGCGAAGGAGAAACTACCGGTTCTTTCGAATCCGGCACGACGGAATGGTATGACGTGATTTACAACTACCTGGATCTGGAAAACCAGAAAGGCCGTAACGGTTTCAACGTCTACACCGACCGGGTTGCAGATGCTGACTACCTGTACAACCCGGAATCTAAACTGTTCATGTCTCTGGACACTCCGCGCAGTGTAAAAGCGAAAGGCGAATATGCAGCTAAATTAGGCCTGGGCGGCGTATTTACCTGGACTATTGATCAGGACAACGGCGTGCTGGTTAACGCCGCGCGTGAAGGTCTGGGCTATGAACTGACCAAAGAAGTTATCGACATGGAGCCGTTCTACTTTGAGGGCATCAATGTTGAACCGAAAGACCAGGACGAAGACGAAGGCCAGAAGGTCAATCATGCACCAAAAGCGGCGATTGAAATGCGCGTTGTGGGTGGTTCACGCGTTCAGTTGTCCGGCGCGAAATCGTCCGATGAAGATAAAGACGCACTGACTTTCAGCTGGGGCGTTCCTGTTGCCATCACCGTCGCTGATAAAACGGCTGAAGTGATCGAGTTCGTGGTTCCGGAAGTGACTGAAGAAACTCAGTTCCAGTTTACCCTGTTTGTTCGTGACTGCTGGAATGAACCTTCAACTCAGCAACGTTTTGTGCTGAATGTTGTCGCGCCGCTGGCTGATACACAACCGGCAGATGAAGACATCATTCCTGAACCTCAGGACGACGACATTATTCCTGAGCCGGAAGATGAGACGCCGGCAGACGATAAAACGGCACCTTATGCTGAGTGGGACGCTAATAAAGTGTATGGCGCAAACTGGGGAATCTTCGAAACCGTTAGCTGGAAAGGTCATAACTACCAGGTGAACTGGTGGTCTTGTGGCGACCAGCCAGATCTGAACTGCGGAGCAGGCGGTGCGTGGACCGATCTCGGGGCCTACTAATTAACTGTCTTGTTAATGCTACTTGTATTTAGTTAACGTCAGGGCCTCGATAATTCGGGGCCTTTTTCCACTAAGGATAGAGGATTTATTATGTCGGCTATTTCAATTAAGAGTAGCGCATTCGATACGCAGAGCTGGTATCAAAAGGTCACGCTGACATTGACCAATAGCACTAATAATACAGTTGATCTTAACCACGCCATTATTCATTTCATTGCCTCAGGGCATCCCGATCCATGGGGAAATTTTGGCGGCGATCTGCGGGGAGATCGGTCCTTAACTTTGCGCGAGCAGCCGCAGGGACGATTGAATGCGATCGATATGACCATTAATAATAGTGGTGAGTTGTTATTAGCTCCGGGACAAAGTGGTGAACTTTTTTTTAGCCTTGCTGCGGCAAAAGTTCCGGTAACGTTGTCAGAATTTACCCTGACGCTGGCATCTGAGCCGACAG
>Ga0302347_1000680_pt1 | contig 49370 bp, 36 predicted proteins | sample PhyWR1_FD_202178 | JGI IMG/M metagenome (GOLD analysis project Ga0302347, IMG submission 202178) | Leaf surface microbial communities from wheat plants in UC Gill Tract Community Farm, Albany, California, United States - DLSL W.R1 (v2)... | ecosystem: Host-associated > Plants > Phyllosphere >... | reverse complement strand
TTGCTCAGAAAGATACAGCTATTGCGATGCAAAATAACGATAGCATTATTGTTTCGCAGGTCGACCGGGATGGTAATGAAAGCTCCAGGATGAGCCAAATTTCTTCTAGCCCGCAGGATTCGCTAAAGTTCGTGATAACGAATATTTTTTCAAAGTTGATTGCTGGCATTTCTTTCGCACATATCCCTGACAAAGTACCACTGGTAGTATTTTTAGATGTAACAACATCGCTGCCTCTGGAGAGTATTCGCCACTACTGGGATGAGACCTGGCAAAAAAACAACATTACTCTTCCTGTTGAATATGGTGAGGGGAGTGGGCTCAGTGTAATCGATCGCTGGTTGAATGAACGCATCAAAGATAATGCGATGTTATTGATTGTTGGCCTCCAGATTGATCCGGTTGTTTCAAACAATACTGCTGAAGCAGCCGTTGCTCTGCTTCTTGGCAACCGCCTGACCCAGGAGGCAATCGAACCTCTCGCGCTCCTGCACCGGCCAGATGCTGCTCCAACCGGTGAGCTGAGGGAGGGGATGAACATGGCCGCCTGGAACGTCCCGCTCAAAGAAAACATCGTGAAAAATTTATGGCTTGCCGGGCTGACAGGTGAGCAGCGTGCAGAAGTTATTGAGTACCAGAATGCGCACCCTGCGCAGTCTGTAAAGGACGAAGCCGTCATTTCGCTTGATACATCCATGGGACATGCCGGTGCCGCAGCCCCCTGGCTGGCTATCGCTGCCGCCACTGAAATCGCCCGACAAACTCAGTTACCACAGATGATTATCTGCGGTGATACCACACAGAATGTGCTGTGGAGCACGCTCATTACCCCGATTGCTTCCCGACAGGAGATGGATCCGTGAAGCTACCTTTAGCACCGAAGACTACGGAAGGCCGCTATCTTGCTGTCGCATTGATTTTCTTTTTGCTGTTAGCCGTTATGACGTTCATGGTCTGGAAGCATCCTGACATGGCAGGGATTAAAGACGGGAGTCAGCAGCAAATTTACTGGCTTATCGCCGGCGGATGTATTTCAGGCTGTGCCCTTATCGTATCCGCGATTCTTCTGGCGGCGGTACGCAGTGCCGGTAAGCAGGAGTTTAATGCGCTTATCGACAATACCAACGGTGATGATGAGAAAAAAAAACGGGAAAATGATAAAGCGTCTTTTCCCCCGGCGGTGGCCATGTGTAACAAGATCCGGGGGCATCTGCGCTCCCGTACTGGTCTTTACTGGCGTCGTAAAACCCGTCTGTTGTTAATAACGGGCGATGAGGCGGCAATCGAACTGCTGGTACCTGGCCTGCAGGAAAACCAGTGGCTTGAAGGTAATCGTACCGTTCTGATTTATGGCGGCAGTCTGACTGCTGAGCCTGATAAGGAAAAATACACCGCGCTGCGCAAGCTGCGTCGCGGACGCCCGCTGGACGGCATTGTTCGCGTCATGCCGCAGTCGCTTAATCTCACCCCTCAGATTAGTGACAGCGATTTACGCGGACTGGAAAAAATCAGTGAACTGCTGTGTTATTCCGCCCCGGTCTGGCTGTGGCAGCTGTGCGACAGTAAATGGTCGCAGGCAAGACGCACCAAGCAGGCGGCAGGAGCTATTTTCCCGCTGCGTGCCAGGCCTGACGATATTACCCGCCAGCTGGAACTGATGCTGCCGTCCCTGCGAACGCAGGGGTTAAGTCAGGTCGCTGAGAACAACCGTCATGACTTCCTGCTGCGACTGGGCCAGCACCTCAAAGACGGCGGTATCGCCCGCTGGGGTCAGAAGCTGGCACCATGGCTGTCTGCCTCACAGCAGCGTGTTCCGCTGCGTGGCCTGATGTTCAGCCTGGTGGAGAACAAACCCGACGCTATCGCAGGAGAAATAGCCAGTGCTGCACCTGCCGACGCTGAGAAATATATTTCCGAATCACAGCGCCATTCCCTGACCCTGCCGGTAACCTGGCAGGGCATCGTGGATGATTGCACCCGTATTCGTGGCCGCCGTGTCGGCATGGCGTGGGAACAGACGCTGGCCTGGACGCTGATAACGATTACGGGTGTCTGGGGGGCGGGGACGCTGCTGTCGTTTGCGGTCAATCAGGCGCAGATTGTCTCTGTGGCCCAGCAGGCGCATGCTCTGGTGGAGCATCCCTCCGTATCGGATTATCAGCTGACGGCTCTGCATACCCTGCGTAATGACGCCGGCCGCCTGCAGCACCGTATTCAGGACGGTGCGCCCTGGTACCAGCGCTTCGGTCTGGACCATAACCAGCAGTTGCTCGACGCCATGCTGCCCTGGTATGGCGTGGCGAATAACCGCCTGATACGCGATCCGGCAAATGCCGCCCTGGCGCAGAAGCTCAGCGTGCTGGCAGGCTCCGCTCCCGGTAGCGATCGGCGGGCACAGCTGGCGAAGCCGGGCTATGACCAGCTGAAAGCCTGGCTGATGATGGCTCATCCGGATAAAGCCGATGGCGCATATTACGCTCAGACCATGAAAGCCGTGCAGCCGACGCGGATGGGCATTTCAACCGGCCTGTGGCAAAGCCTGTCGCCGGATTTGTGGGCGTTTTATATCCATGCGCTTCCCCATAATCCACAGTGGAAAATCATCCCGGACAGCACCCTGGTCGCCCGGAGCAGACAAGTTTTACTCCGGCAAATCGGTCAGCGTAACGCCGAAAGTACGCTGTACCAGGAGATGCTCAACGCGGTACGCCGCAACGTTGCCGATGTCACGCTTGATGATATGACGGCCGGGACCGATGCGCGCCGGCTGTTCACCACCGACGAGGTTGTTCCCGGCATGTTTACCCGCCAGGCGTGGGAAGGCGGCATTCAGCAGGCTATTGACACCGCGGCACACTCCCGCCGGGATGAAATTGACTGGGTACTGAGCGACAGCCGAAAAACGGTTTCCTCAGACCTGTCGCCGGAAGCCCTGAAAGCGCGCCTGACACAACGTTACTTCACCGACTTTGCCGGCAGCTGGCTGAACTTTCTCAACAGCCTGCGGCTTAACCCGGCAACCACCATTGCTGACGTGACCGACCAGCTGACGCTGATGAGTGATGTCCGGCAGTCACCGCTGATTGCCCTGATGAACACCCTGGCCTGGCAGGGTCAGACGGGGCAGCAGAGTGAGGCGCTCTCAGACTCTCTCATCAAATCGGCAAAAGATTTGATTGGTCGTGATGACAAACCGGTTATCGACCAGCGTGCCGCCGGTCCACAGGGGCCACTCGATGACACCTTTGGCCCGCTGCTTCAGCTTCTGGGGAAAAACCGCGCGGGTAACGTGATGTCTGCGGATGACACCCTCAGCCTGCAGACCTATCTGACCCGCATCACCCGGGTGCGTCTGCGTCTGCAGCAGGTGGCAGGCGCCTCTGACCCGCAGGAGATGATGCAGGCCCTGGCGCAGACGGTGTTTCAGGGAAAAAGCGTGGACCTGACCGACACCCGGCAGTACGGCAGCCTGATGGCGGCGAGCCTCGGAGAAGAGTGGAGCGGCTTTGGCAACACGCTGTTCGTACAACCGCTGACCCGGGCCTGGGAAACGGTTCTGCAGCCATCGGCCGCCAGCCTTAACGACCGCTGGCGCCGCTCGCTGACCGCGAACTGGCACACCGCCTTTGACGGGCGCTATCCGTTTGCAGACAGCAAAAGCGATGCCTCCCTGCCGATGCTGGCCGAGTTTATTCGCAGGGACAGCGGTCGCATTGACCGCTTTCTGACCACGGAACTGAGCGGTGTTCTGCATAAAGAGGGCAGCCAGTGGGTGCCCGACAGCGCTCACAGTCAGGGGCTGGCGTTCAGTCCGGCGTTCCTGAGTGCGGTGAACCAGCTGAGCCAGCTGTCAGATATTCTGTTTACCGACGGCAGCCAGGGCATCCGCTTTGAGCTGCAGGCCCGCCCTTCTCCTGAGGTGGTGGAAACGCAGTTGACCATCGACGGCCAGCACCTGCACTACTTCAACCAGATGGCTGACTGGCAGAGCTTCCGCTGGCCGGGTGAGACATTTAAACCGGGCACTCTGCTGACCTGGACCTCCACCCGCGCCGGGGCACGCCTCTTTGGTGATTATACCGGTACCTGGGGCTTTATTCGCTGGCTTGAACAGGGTCAGCGCCGGCAGCTTGACCGCAGTCAGTGGATGATGAGCTTTACGGCGCCAGATGAGCGGACGCTGCAGTGGGTGCTGCGTTCACAGCTCGGGAAAGGGCCGCTGGCGCTGCTGGACTTACGCGGGTTTAAACTCCCGGATCGCATTTTCAACGTTGACGCGACGGCCGCCACGCAGGCGTTCGATACAAATAGCGACATAACAGACATGGACGGAGCTGAATAATGGCAACGCTACAAAATTTACTTCACGCCTGTGCGGTTGATGAAAAGTCGCTGCTGCAACAGACCCACACGTACCGTGAAATCCCGGGTCGCTGGCTTGCACCTCTCAGTGATGACTCACCGGTGGGAATAGATCCCATTTATGACGATGATTTTCAGCGTATCCGCGATGAAGTCAATAAACTGACCGGCGTTGATACCGCACTGATTTGCACCCTGAGCGAGAAATTACTGACGACGGTCAGTAAAGATCTGCGGGTGATAACGTTTTATACCTGGGCACGTCTGCATCAGGATGGAGAAACCGGGCTGGCAGAAGGGCTGGAACTGCTGGCTGGCATGCTACAACGCTTCGGGGCGCAGTTGCACCCTCAACGCGATCGTAGCCGCAAATCTGCTCTCGAATGGCTCGGCAGCCGGCGGGTTATCGACAGTCTTTCGCTGTATCCTGAGGTCAATATCGCCGTCATGCAACGGATTGCTGCGGCACTCCTGCTTGCAGAGAAGGCAACAGGCGAGCCGGGTAACGTATCACGCCCGCAGTTTTCAACGCTGTATCAGGCGCTGGAGAATCGGCTGATACAGAACGGTGGACCTGACAGCCTGGTCCCGCAAACCAGCCGGGAAGAGACGGCGGAAAACGCGCTGTCAACGTCTACTGTGCCTGCGCTAACCACCATCACCTCCGGACGCGATTTGCTCGATCAGGCCAGGGTGCTGGCAAATTATCTGCGCGATCAGCCTGGCGGCTGGCTGGCAGCGCATCATCTGATGAAAAGCATCCGCTGGGATACGTTAACCGTTCTGCCCCCGCTGGATGCCAGCGGTCAAACCCGACTTGCCCCGCCCAAACCGGATCACCGCGCTCATCTCAAACGTTTATATCTCCAGCAAAGCTGGTCAGAACTGCTGGAGCACGCTGACACGCTGCTCCAGCAGGGCGTAAACCATCTCTGGCTGGATGTGCAATGGTACATATGGCAGGCGCTGAGCAGGCTCGATAACGACACTGTGCGTGCAGATATCATTTGCCGTGACCTCAAAGGCCTGTTGAACCGTTTACCTGGCCTTGAATCGCTGGCGTTTAACGACGGCACACCGTTTGCCGATGAGGCGACGCTGAACTGGATTAGCGAAAAAGTCCATGACGATAGTAGCGTCTGGAATGAAGAGCCTGTCAGTACCGTCGTGTCAACAGGGGACGATATTCTTGCGCTGGAAGCGGAGGTTCTGACCCAGGCGGACAGTGAAGGTATTGAGGCGGCATTCAGCTGGCTACAACAGCGCCCTGGATTTACCTCATCCCGAAACCAGTGGCTGATGCGCCTGTTAATGGCGCGAGTCGCCGAGCAATACGGTAAAAACGAAATGGCATTACATCTGCTGAGTGAACTTGATCATCGGGCACGCTCGCTCACGTTACCGCAATGGATGCCGGAACTGATGTTTGAGGTCAACGCGCGTCGGCTGAAATTGCTGCGCGCCAGGGTGGGCCGTAACGAAATAGATAAAACCCGCCTGCAACCTGAAATGGATAACCTGCTTTCGGCACTTATCACACTCGATCCTGCCCGCGCAGCCGTGCTGTGCAACTGATTTGTCTGACGATAAGGGAACGTGAAAATGACAAAAGGCTTCTATCTGGTACTGGGCGATATGACCACATGCGGTGGAAGAATTCTTGAAGCCGATCCGACCAGTACGCTTCTGGGTATTCCTATGGCACGTGAAGGTGATGCCGTTACCTGCGGTAAATTTGCCGGAAAGTTTGTGATTGTGGGGCATATACCGTTTAACACGCTGAACGGCCGCAAATATGCAGGAACGCTAAATAGTATTAGCAGCTGTCCCTGCGGGGCCAGATTCGTCGCGTCCCGGCAACAGCGCACCTACGGTGTCTGATCTGCCCATCGTTTACCAGGCACTAACGTGCCGGGCCTCGATAAAAACACCGTGTACGCGCTGGTAGCGTACTGCCAATAAAATTTCTCAGGTTTTATATGGACGATTTAACCCTGCGTTATTACGACGCTGAAATGCGCTACCTGCTTGAAGCAGGAGAAGAATTTGCCCAGGCTCATCCGGACAGGGCAGCGATGCTTAATCTCGATAAAGCAGGCGCCAGAGATCCTTACGTCGAACGCCTGCTTGAAGGCTTTGCGTTCCTGATGGGGCGTCTGCGTGAAAAACTTGACGATGACCTGCCGGAGTTAACCGAAGGTCTGGTCAGTCTGCTATGGCCGCACTATCTGCGTACTATTCCATCGATGTCGATCGTGGAGTTCTCTCCTGACTGGCGCGAAATGAAAGAGCAGATGTGCATCACTAAGGGGTTTGAAGTGAATTCCCGCCCTATCGGCGAGAAGAATACCCGCTGTCGATATACGACGACTCAGCCTATTAATCTCCAGCCGCTGTCGTTGCAAACTGCAATACTCACCACCGATCCACAAGGTCGTTCCGTCGTACAGATGCGTTTTAATTGTAGTCAACTGGCCGACTGGAGCCGGATTGACCTCAGTCATATTCCGTTCTATCTCAACGCCGATGCCCCGCTGGCCTGTGCCATGCATGAAGCATTCACCATGAAAGTCGCACACACGTTTCTGCGCCTGCCGGGCGATATGGACAGGCGCTCATTCGACGGATATTTTACCGCCCTCGGTTTTGGCGACGATGATAGCTTGTGGCCAAAAGGAAGCAGCAGCTTCAGCGGTTATCAGCTGTTGCTGGAGTATTTTACGTTCCGTGAAAAGTTTATGTTCATCGGCTTGCGCGGTCTGGAAACGGTAGTTTTCCCCGCGACACTGCCGTGGTTTGAAATCGAGATCGTGCTGGCTGAACGCTGGGAGCACGACTTCAGTTTTACCCAAAAGAACCTGCGGCTGAACTGTGTTCCGGTGATTAACCTTTTTCCGCTGGAGTCCGATCCGCTGACGCTCAACTCGCTGCAAACAGAATACATGCTGCGTCCGATGCGTGTGCAGGATGGGCACACTGAAATTTATGCTGTCGATTCCGTAGTATCGTCCAGCCAGCACCGCTACGTGCCATTCTCCAGCTTTCGCCATAAAGGCGGCATGATGCGTCACGACGCGCCAGAGTATTACTACCACACTCGCGTACGCCGCGGTCCCTCCGGCCTGCACAATACCTGGCTTATTCTTGGCGGCGAAGCCTTTGATAATCACACCGTCCCGCAAGATGAAAGCCTGTCATTGACGCTAACAGGTACCAATGGTCAATTACCGCGCCGTGCGCTACAGAGTACGATCCTTGATACGGTGATGAAAACCACATCGGCCAATATTGCCGTACGCAATCTCTGCGCCCCTACTCTGCCCTGCTATCCGCCTGCGCAAGATCGTTTTCACTGGCGCGTACTTAGTCATCTTGGCAGCGGCTTTCTTTCAATGATGGATAACGCTGAGGTGCTGCGCGGCACGCTGGCGCTGTACGAGTGGACAAACAGTGAAATGAACCGTCGCCGTCTGGGAGCCATTCTTGATGTGAAGCACAGCGAAATTGAGCGTTTTGAGCAGGGCTACCTGGTACGTGGTGTGCAAATAGACGTGACGCTGGACAGCCACGGTTTTGCCGGGCGCGGCGACATCTGCCTGTTTGGCGAAATGCTAAGCCGCTTCTTTGCGCTTTACACCGACATCTACCTGTTTAACCGCCTGATTATTATTCTGCAACCGACCGGAGAACGTCTGCAATGGGAAGAGAAACACAACCGCCGTATTCCCGGCTGATTCCGAGGCTGGAAGCCGATCTTCAGCGGATAAACTTCTATCGTTTTTGCCAACTGCTGGAAAAGCGCCGACCGGGTAAGCCGTTGACCGGATCAACCAGCCATCCTTCAGACGATCCGGTACGGTTTTGTCCGCATCCCGGCATGGGATTTCCGGCCAGTGAACTGCATAGCGTTGAGTATGACGAGGACGATGACAATAAGCCGCCGGTAGTCCGCACCACATTTATGGGCCTTTATGGCATTGATTCACCGTTACCGACTGTCTATCTCGATGATATCGCTCAGCGTCGTGAAGGACATGAAGCGCTACAGGGATTCCTCGATATTTTCAGCCATCGCATCCTGACACAGTTTTACCGGATCTGGCGTAAATACTCTTATCCGGCATCATTTGAGCCAGGCGGTACAGACGGTATCTCCCGGTCACTGCTGGGACTGGTAGGGCTGGGGATCCCCGGCACGGCAAACCACATTGCTACCCCCGTATCGCGCTTTCTGGCGTTACTTGAAGTACTGCGCCAGCCGGGCAAAACCCAGGAGGGGATACAGGCCCTGGTCAGTCTGCTGGCACCAGAGACAACAGTGCAGGTCAGCCCGTATTGCCTGCGCCCCGTGGACGTCAGCCAACCTGTCGGATTTTACGGTGAAGACGATTTTCTGCTGGATGGCAATATGCCTCTGGGTGACGAAGCCATGGACGCCAGCAGCCAGCTGCTGATTGCGCTTTCTACCCATAATGAGCAGGAAGCGCAGGGCTGGAAACCGGATGGTCAGCTGTATCAGGATTTTTGGGTGATGCTGCGGGTCTATCTGGGCTGGCGCTTCAAGGCCAAAATTACGCTGACCACGCTTACGCGCCTGTTGACGGCTCCGCCACTGGGTGACGGCCCTTTCTGGCTCGGCATGAATGGCGTATTGGGCGCTGAGAATGACACATTATCGGATGATATTCCCCCCACGTTTACAACAGAACTGGGGTATTACCGCGGCATGAAGCCCGCCACACGACAACAAGGAAACTGCCGTGTCACATATCAATTTGACTAGAACCGTACGCGGATCGCTCGCACTACTGGCATTCAGCCTGGCAGGCTGCGGGTTGACTCAGCGCGCTATCGACAGTACTCAATCAGCCTATGACGCTGTTTTCCACAAGAAAATCAAGGTACTGCACCTGGACTTCTCTGCCCGCGAAGCGCTGAATACCGATGCACGCGAGAGCAATTCTCTGTCAGAACCGGTGGTAGTGCGTATCTATCAACTGAAAGATGAAAAGATCTTCAGCAAATCGGTCTATCAACAGCTATTGAAACACGGCGATACCCTTCTCGAAGCGGATCGCCTGTCAACGCGAGACGTCGTGATCAAACCTGGTGGTGATGTCAGTCTGGATATGCCAATGGAAATCGATACGAAGTTTGTCGCCGTCGTGGGCTTATTCCGCCAACCGGATGTGATGAATAACAGCTGGAAACTGCTCCTCAACCGTGAAGAGCTGGACCCGGATGAGCCGCGTATCATTGAGGCCAGAAGCAATCATCTGGTATTACAACCGGTTAAGGACGATTAATGCCGCAACAACACAATAGTCCCTCACTGTATGAAATGCTGACCGGTAATTTTACCGGCGGCCTTGACCTGCACCAGGTTAGTGAACAAAACCAGGTGATCCTGTCGGTACTGGATAATATGCAGCGCGTTCTTAACTGCCGCGCCGGGACACTGGCGCATCTGCCAGATTACGGTTTGCCGGATATGACCCGGGTTCTACAGGGTATGCCCGGCACCGCGCATGAGCTGATGGCAATACTGTCGGCTGTTCTGCTTAAATACGAGCCGAGACTAAAAAAAATTAACGTTGTCCTGCTGGATCAAAACATCCCCGGCGAGCTGCGTTATGCCATTGACGCCGAGCTAAGGGGTATAGGCCTGGTGCGTTATGGCACTGAATTTATGCCGGAAGGGCGTGTATTAATCCGCCATCTCAAACAACAAAATTACATCGATAAAACCAACCGCCTGTAGGGATAGGCGAACAGGAAAGATATGTCAGCAAAAGCGCGATTCATGAAAAAATTACAGGAACAACAGCCATGCCATAACGGATTTGCCAACAAAGGCGAGGCCGATATTGCTGAATTCTGCCAGCGAATGGACCAGCTTCAGGCGCAAATGACAGAATGGCTTGACCAAACAAACATCCGTATCGAAAGTTCTCCGGCATTATTAAGTGAGTGCTTGATTGGTGGAAAAACATTCAATGTGCCAGCGATAAGCCTCTTTTACGAAGAGCGGAAAATCAAATTTACGCCGGTATTTTTATATGCCCAGGGCGTTACTGGCGGCGTAGATGTCACCTTCTGTCCCGAAGGACGAGCGATCCCTCTACGGCGCCTGTTTATGCGTTCTACCGAGGACAGTAAAAACTGGACCTGTAAGCCGGCGGACAGACCCGCAGCCAGCAGATCCCCATTCAATGAAGATACCTTCTTTGAGACGATCGACTGCCTGCTGCCAGACGAATAACAGCTTGCATCATGGATGGGCCCATAATGGAAAATATACACCCTCAGCATGTCCGGACGGGCGACGATCCGCGTCCATTCCCTGATTTCATCCTCCTTCGCGATGAAATGAGCAAACAGGCACACCCGGCCAGGCCGGATATCCACTGGGATCGGGTAGAACAGGGGGCGCTGGCGCTGTTTAAGAAAAACGGGATTGAATTACAGACCGCGGCCTGGTATACCCTGGCACGTAGCCACCGGGCGCAAATCGACGGAATGAATGAAGGACTGACTATCATTCTGGCGCTGCTAAACCATCAGTGGGCACAATTCTGGCCCCCGGCTCTCTCCTCGCGAACAGAAATTCTCGCCGGTTTATTTCAGCGGTTACAGAAAGTGTTGCGCACCTTTAACCTGAGTGATGAAGACTACCCGGCGTTACAGCAGCTGGAATCAACTCTTGAATCCATGCATGGCACACTTGCACAGAAAAAAATACCGGGTGCAAGTCAGATAATGCCTCTGCTACACCAGGTGAGAAATGCGTTAATACGCGGGAAGAATGCAGCAAGATCGCCATCAGCGGCCGCTGAGGCGGCCCTGCCGGATGGGACCAGACCGCAGTTACTGTACGTGATTCAACCGGCGAAACATGTCAAATTCGGACGTGTCAGTTTTTTTCTGGGCGGAATGCTAACAGCCTTTATGCTGAGTGCGGCGAGCGTCATCGTCTGGTACTACCTTGTCACCCGGTATTAAAATTACTCGCCGCATAATGCCTGCGCGCACGCCCATGCGCTTGCCCATGCCCACTGGAAGTTATAGCCACCGAGCCAGCCGGTCACATCAACGACTTCACCGATAAAATAGAGGCCGGGTGCGTTACGAGCCTCCATGGTGCGTGATGACAATTCGCGGGTATCGACGCCGCCGAGAGTTACTTCTGCGGTACGGTAGCCTTCCGTGCCGTTCGGCTGAACGCGCCAGGCCGTTAACGTCTCAACCAGCGTCTGCCGATCGCGGATGTTAAGCTGTTTCAGCGTGACGTCAGGTATGTGGCCTAACTGCTGTAGACATTCAACCAGACGCCTGGGAAGCTGCATCGCCAGCGTGTTTTTCAGGCTCTGATTAGGATGTGTGGTGCGTTGTTCATTGAGGAACGTATCCAGGGAACAATCCGGCAGCAAGTTGATGCTGACAAACTCGCCCGCCTGCCAGTAGCTGGAAATTTGCAGGACTGCCGGGCCAGACAGCCCACGATGGGTAAACAGCACACTTTCGCGAAACACCTTGCCGTCTTCGGCCGTAATGACTGCCGGAACAGAAACGCCAGACAGCGTTTGTAACGGTTCCAGCAGCGGTTTGTGCAGCGTAAACGGCACCAGACCTGCGCGCGTGGGCAGTACCTTTAGACCAAATTGTTCAGCAATCTTATAGCCGAAAGGTGACGCCCCAAGCCCCGGCATTGAAAGGCCGCCGCTGGCAATCACCAGTTTTTTTGCCGTAACCGTATCACCATTAAGCTGCACAACATAGCCGTCGTCATTGCGCTCAACGCTTAAAACCTCGCTGCGTAGCCTTAGCGTGACCTGGCCTTTATCACACTCGTTGACCAGCATGTCGACGATCTGTTGCGCTGAGTCGTCGCAAAAAAGCTGGCCCAGCGCTTTTTCATGCCACGCAATGCCGTGCTTCCCGACCAGGTCGATAAAATCCCACTGGGTATAGCGCGCCAGCGCCGACTTGCAGAAATGCGGGTTCTGACTCAGGTAGGCGGCCGGCTCCACGTACAGATTGGTAAAATTACAGCGCCCGCCTCCAGACATCAGGATCTTGCGGCCCGGTTTTTTACCGTTATCGACTAACAGTACGCGGCATCCCGCCTGACCTGCCGTCGCCGCACAAAACATTCCTGCGGCACCCGCGCCGATAACAATGGCATCAAACCTTTCCACAATACGTTCCTCGCTAAAATCAGGGGACAAATTGTAAAGATTACACAGTGGTCGCACCAGCAAAAAGATAGCTTAAATAAACTATATTGTTGAAATATATAGTTTAAATAGATGACGCTGCTGAATTAAGTACGACTAATATCAAAAAAAGGCGATATTTCACTTTGCCCGCGCCGCTAAAGTCACTGATAATGCGCCGCGTTCATGTCCTCAAAATGGCGTAACGTCCTATGCTACATTTATTTGCTGGCCTCGACTTCCATACTGGCCTGTTATTATTGCTTGCTCTGGTTTTTGTGCTGTTTTACGAAGCTATTAACGGCTTCCACGACACTGCAAATGCTGTCGCAACCGTGATTTATACCCGTGCAATGCGTTCACAGCTCGCGGTTATCATGGCTGCAGTGTTTAACTTTCTTGGCGTTCTCCTTGGTGGATTGAGCGTAGCCTATGCCATTGTGCATATGTTACCGACCGATTTGCTGCTGAATGTCAGTTCCGCTCACGGTCTGGCGATGGTTTTCTCCATGCTGCTGGCGGCAATCATCTGGAACCTCGGTACCTGGTATTTCGGTTTACCCGCATCCAGTTCACACACGCTTATTGGCGCGATCATCGGCATTGGTTTAACCAACGCATTGATGAGCGGTACGTCAGTAGTCGATGCGCTCAACATTCCAAAAGTGATCAATATTTTTGGCTCGCTGATCGTCTCTCCTATTGTCGGCCTGATCTTCGCCGGCGGGCTGGTGTTTATTTTGCGTCGCTACTGGAGCGGCACCAAAAAACGCGCCCGTATCCACCTGACGCCAGCAGAGCGTGAAAAGAAAGACGGTAAGAAAAAACCGCCGTTCTGGACGCGTATTGCGCTGATCCTGTCCGCTATTGGCGTGAGTTTTTCTCACGGCGCAAACGACGGTCAGAAAGGCATCGGTCTGATTATGCTGGTACTGATTGGCGTTGCGCCTGCGGGCTTCGTGGTAAACATGAATGCTTCTGGCTATGACATTACTCGTACTCGCGACGCGATCAATAACGTAGAAGTCTATTTCCAGCAGCATCCGGACTTCCTGCAAAAAGCGATTGCAAAAGAGCCGACAATTCCGACGCCAGAACAAACGGGTAGCAATCCGGCAGAATTCCATTGTCATCCAGGCCAGGCGATTAACGCGCTGACGCGTGCCAGAACCATGCTGGCTGATATAGACAGCTACGACAAGCTGCCGGTAGAACAGCGCAGCCAGCTACGCCGTATCATGCTCTGTATCGCCGATACCACGGACAAAGTTGCTAAGATGCCGGAAGTCAGCGCTGACGATCAGCGTCTGCTTAAAAAGCTGAAAGGCGATATGCTCAGTACCATTGAGTATGCCCCTATCTGGATCATCATGGCCGTCGCGCTGGCGCTGGGCATTGGGACCATGATTGGCTGGCGTCGTGTTGCCACCACTATCGGTGAAAAAATCGGTAAGAAAGGCATGACCTACGCCCAGGGCATGGCCGCTCAGATGACAGCAGCCGTCTCTATCGGGCTTGCAAGCTATACCGGTATGCCGGTTTCAACCACTCACGTTCTCTCCTCCTCTGTGGCGGGAACCATGATTGTGGACGGCGGCGGCCTGCAGCGGAAAACCGTTACCAGCATTTTAATGGCGTGGATATTTACACTTCCCGCCTCGATCTTGCTGTCAGGTGGCCTGTACTGGCTTGCACTGAAAATTATCTAACGCAGGCGGTTCAGAAGAGATAAGCGGGTCAGGAAACTGGCCCGTTTTTTTTGCCTAGTGCCAGATCATTAATGCGATCAGACTTACCACCACTAAACCGCATAAAAAGCTGGTTAAAATAAACTGCCCGCGTACGCGTTCACAGCGGCGAATAAATTCATCGTCATGATGATCCAGATAACGCTGCGCATAGATATACCACACCAGACGCACCTGCTTGCCGGGCTGGCCGTGAGACGTAAAGAAGCCACTCCCGTCAACGTATTGATAAAGAAGAGGATCACAGCCCCGTAATACTACTAATAGCGCACGCAGGGATGAAAAATAACGTGCCATATTAACAACACAAACAACACATAATGCCCAAAAAAGCGCGATGGTGCTGATCATACCGCCTCCCCGGCAATTACCCACCGCTATACACTGCGGGCAACTGCTCCCCGACACACGGACAAAAGAATTCATTAAAGAGTGAGAAACCGATCACATTTCTTTATCCGATCGGCTTAGTAAACAGTGTAGGAGATCAGTTAATTTTTTTACCAGAAGGTTAATCATTATCAATGCAATTATCTGAAAATTTTGTTCAACTCATTGATGAACACGTGACATTGACGAAGAACCTGGGGCGCTATAAGGTAGATGTATCCGCTATACCAGGCTTTTAAGGCAGGGCTGCTTCATCCCGCGTAAACCGTTTGTCGTACGCAGGATGCGGAAAAAGCGACAGTCGGTCAGCACAGGCTGTCAGGCCAACTGGTCATCGACAACTTATGGAAGGAGTAACACTATGGCTTATAAACATATCCTTATCGCGGTTGACTTGTCTCCGGAAAGCAAATTGCTGGTCGACAAGGCGGTATCAATGGCGCGCCCTTACAATGCGAAAATCTCAATCATTCATGTTGATGTTAACTACTCAGATCTGTACACCGGCCTGATCGACGTTAACCTCGGCGACATGCAAAAACGTATCTCTGAAGAAACGCACCACGCCCTGACTGAACTGTCTACGGGAGCCGGTTATCCGGTGACGGAAACCCTGAGCGGCAGCGGCGATCTGGGTCAGGTGCTGGTCGATGCGATTAAAAAATATGACATGGACCTGGTGGTCTGCGGCCATCATCAGGATTTCTGGAGCAAGCTGATGTCCTCTGCTCGCCAGCTGATCAACACCGTACATGTGGATATGCTGATTGTTCCGCTGCATGACGAAGAAGACCAATAACACTGTTCTTCGCGAATAAAAAAACTGCGCCAGGTGCGCAGTTTTTTTATACTCGTTCAGGCCGTTCCGGGGTAGATATCAAATCGATGTCCTTTAGTGACAATCGCGTTTTGCGTCGCGATGCCGGCCAGCGGCGGCGCATAGTCTGGCCGTTTAACGACCACCCGTTTGGTCGCCAGCTGACAGGCGGGCTCCAGCAGACCATCGGCATCCAGATCGGGTCCCACCAGCGACTGAAATACCCGCATCTCTTTTTTGACCAGCGCGCTTTTCTGTTTATGCGGAAACATCGGATCGAGATAGACCACGTGCGGACGCGGCGTAATGTCGGCCAGCCCGGTCAGGCTGGATGCGTGGATGAGCTTTAAGCGTTCCTGCAGCCAGCCGCCGATTTCCGCATCGGCGTAGCCGCGTGCCAGCCCATCGTCCAGCAGTGCCGCGACGACCGGGTTACGCTCCAGCATCCGTACCCGGCAACCAACACAGGCCAGTACGAACGCATCACGGCCTAATCCCGCCGTAGCATCGACCACATCCGGTAGATAGCCACTTTTAATACCGACCGCTTTTGCTACCGCCTCACCGCGACCACCGCCGAATTTGCGCCGGTGCGCCATTGCGCCGCCGACGAAATCGACAAAAATGCCGCCAAGCTTTGGTTCATCACGCTTACGTAATTCCAGACGATCAGGTGTTAATACCAGCGCCATCAGATTACCGTCATCCGGTTCCAGCCCCCAGCGGGCGGCAAGAACCGATAAGGCACCGTCTCCGGTGCCTGTTTCATCGATTAAGCCAATTTTCACCGACCGATTAGCCCTTGATGCCGTAGTGATCCAGCATGGCATCAAGCTGAGGTTCACGGCCACGGAAGCGTTTAAACAGTTCCATTGGCTCCTCAGAACCGCCACGGGTCAGGATATTATCGAGGAATGACTGACCGGTTTCACGGTTAAAAATACCCTCTTCTTCAAAGCGCGAGTAGGCATCTGCCGCCAGCACGTCGGCCCACAGATAGCTGTAATACCCGGCAGCGTATCCGCCTGCGAAGATATGGCTGAACGCGTGCGGGAAGCGGCCCCAGGCCGGAGACGGTACCACGGCGACCTGTTTTTTGATTTCAGCCAGCGTCTCAAGAATTTTCGCCCCCTGCTCAGGGCTAAATTCCGCATGCAGACGGAAATCAAACAGACCAAACTCCAGCTGACGCAGGATAAACAGCGCCGCCTGATAGTTTTTTGCGGCCAGCATTTTATCCAGCAGTTCCTTCGGCAGCGGCTCGCCGGTTTCATAATGGCCGGAAATAAAGGCCAGCGCTTCCGGCTCCCAGCACCAGTTTTCCATAAACTGGCTCGGCAGTTCGACCGCATCCCACGGCACGCCGCTGATGCCAGACACACCTGCGGTTTCGATTTGGGTCAGCATGTGATGCAGACCGTGGCCGAATTCGTGGAACAGGGTGATCACTTCGTCATGAGTAAACAGCGCCGGTTTGCCGCTTACCGGGCGGTTAAAGTTGCAGGTCAGGTAAGCCACCGGTTTTTGTAGCGAACCGTCGGCCTTACGCATCTGACCGACGCAGTCATCCATCCATGCGCCGCCGCGCTTGTGTTCACGGGCGTAGAGATCGAGATAGAAGCTGCCGCGCAGTTCGCTATTGTCGTCATACAGTTCGAAGAAACGGACATCAGGATGCCAGACATCGATATCGTTGCGCTCTTTTGCCGTAATGCCGTAAATGCGTTTTACTACCTCAAACAGACCGTTAACCGCTTTTTCTTCCGGGAAGTAAGGACGCAGTTGCTCGTCGCTGATGCTGTACAGATGCTGTTTTTGTTTTTCGCTGTAATAGGCGATATCCCACGGCTGTAATTCCTCTACGCCAAATTCAGTTTTGGCAAAGGCGCGCAGCTGGGCCAGCTCTTTCTCACCCTGCGGACGGGCGCGTTTCGCCAGATCGGTCAGGAAGTCCAGCACCTGCTGCGGGTTTTCCGCCATTTTGGTCGCCAGCGATTTATCCGCGTAATTTTCAAAGCCCAGCAGTTGCGCCAGTTCGTGACGCAGCGCGAGGATCTCGGCCATAATCGGACCGTTATCCCATTTACCGGCATTTGGCCCCTGATCGGACGCGCGGGTCCCGTAAGCGCGGTACATCTCCTCACGCAGCGCCTGGTTATCGCAATAGGTCAGCACCGGCAGATAGCTCGGGATGTCCAGGGTTAACAGATATCCTTCCTGCTCTTTCGCTTCAGCCTGCGCTTTTGCTGCGGCCAGTGCGCTCTCCGGCATACCGGCAAGCTCGGATTCGTCGGTGATAAGCTTCGTCCAGCCCATCGTCGCATCCAGCACGTTATTGCTGTAAATATTGCCCAGTTCGGATTTGCGCGTGGCGATTTCACCGTAGCGCTGCTGTTTCTCTTTCGGCAGACCAATACCGGAAAGCTCGAAATCGCGCAGCGCGTTATCAACCGCTTTTTTCTCCGGCGCGGTTAGCGAAGCGTAATGCGCGCCTTCACGCAGATCGCGATACGCCTGATACAGGCCTTCATGCTGCCCAACCCAGGTGCTGTATTCAGAGAGCAGCGGTAGCGTCTGCTCGTAAGCTTCACGCAGTTCCGGACTGTTTTTTACCGAGTTCAGGTGGCTGACCGGCGAGAAAATTCGCCCCAGTACGTCGTCCGTCTCTGCCAGCGGCTGACACAAATTCGCCCACGTATACGGTGCACCCTGCGCCACCACGCGCTCAACCGAGGCGCGGCAGTCGTCCAGCGCTTTGGTAACAGCAGGAACAACATGTTCAGGTTTGATGGCAGAAAAAGGCGGGAGGTCGAAAGGCGTCAGTAAAGGATTGGTCATAAGCGCGGTCCTGTTGGATAGGGTAAAATGAAGCGCACGTTCCGGCGCTTATCTGTTAGATCTAGGATGGGGTTAAGTGTAGAGAATTTCAATGGCGGGTGCCCCGGGGATGTCATTATAATAAAATCTGCACACGAAGAGGCAGGGGTTACTGATGACCGCATTTTTACCGCTGATTGGCCTTATTGTTCTATTTTATCTGTTGGCCAAAACGTTATCGCGCATACGTCCGGCAGATATACCCAACGGTCCTGGCGATCGTAAACGTATCTCCTCAGATTCCTTCTTCTTGCGCACATTCGGCAGCACTCACAGCTATAAAGCACAGTTCTATTTCGATACCGAAAACCTCTATGAGGTCATGAATGACACGACTACCGCTATTCCACTGGCGGATATTACTGTGGTAAAGCGAGAATCGACGAAGGTTAATAATCGATCCGTGTGGTCAATAAGCTGGACCACTCAGGGCCAGCAAAAGTACGTTCGCTTTCTGCACAACTACACGTTATTTAATCGTAGCTTTGCGGCATTTTTAAGCGCTGTAAAACAGGCCAATCCGAATGCCAGCGTCGGCACCCTGACGTTATTTACCCTCTGATCGCGCGTCAGCAGAATAAAAAGCGGGAAAGCGGTAATCGGGGAGGATCTACGGTAGACTAGCGCTAATTGTATTCACTTCCCGGAATTCGTGTTTTTATGCTCAGTTATCGCCACAGCTTTCACGCAGGCAACCATGCCGACGTCCTCAAACATATTGTTCAGAGCCTGATCATCGAGGCCCTGAAAGAAAAAGATAAACCCTTTCTTTATCTGGACACGCACGCCGGCGCGGGCCGCTATCAGCTGAGCGGTGAGCACGCAGAGCGTACCGGAGAATACCTCGAAGGCATCGCGCGTATCTGGCAGCAGGACGATCTGCCTGCCGAGCTGGCACCGTATATCAACGTGGTTAAGCATTTTAATCGTACTGAACAGCTGCGCTACTATCCTGGTTCGCCGTTAATCGCCCGCCAGCTTCTGCGCGAGCAGGACAGCCTGCAAATGACTGAACTGCATCCGAGCGATTTCCCGCTGCTGCGTTCTGAATTTCAGAAAGACAGCCGCGCCCGCGTAGAGCGCGCCGACGGCTATCAGCAGTTAAAATCCAAACTGCCGCCCGCCTCTCGCCGTGGCCTGATCCTGATTGACCCACCGTATGAAATTAAATCGGATTACCAGGCGGTAGTCACCGGAATTAACGAAGCGTACAAACGTTTTGCCACCGGCACGTACGCATTGTGGTACCCGGTAGTACTGCGCCAGCAAGTCAAACGGATGCTCAAAGAGCTGGAAGCGACCGGCATTCGTCGGATCCTGCAAATCGAACTGGCGGTTCGTCCGGACAGCGATCGTCACGGCATGACGGCTTCCGGCATGATCGTTATTAATCCGCCGTGGAAACTGGAGCAGCAGATGAAAAATATTCTGCCGTGGCTGCACAGTAAACTGGTGCCTACCGGGACGGGCAGTACAACCGTTAACTGGATAGTACCAGAGTAATCACAGCCATCGGTGGACGCTGCCCTATCACACGCTACAATCCTGTTATTCGGCGGATGTCCCTGCACATCCGCCTCTCTTCAGTTTTTAAGGAACGGCCATGACAAAACATTATGATTACGTTGCTATTGGCGGCGGCAGCGGCGGTATTGCCTCTATTAATCGTGCCGCTATGTACGGCCAGAAATGCGCGCTGATTGAAGCGAAAGAACTCGGCGGCACCTGCGTGAATGTCGGCTGTGTTCCGAAGAAAGTCATGTGGCACGCGGCGCAAATCCGTGAGGCCATTCACCTGTACGGCCCGGATTATGGCTTTGATACCACGCTCAACCATTTTGACTGGGACAAACTGATCGCCAGCCGCACCGCGTACATCGATCGCATTCATTCCTCTTATGATAACGTGCTGGAAAAAAATCAGGTCGATGTGATCAGAGGTTTTGCCCGCTTTATCGATGCCAATACGCTGGAAGTCAATGGCGAAACCATTACCGCCGATCACTTTCTGATCGCCACTGGCGGTCGTCCAGTACATCCGGATATTCCGGGCGCGGAATACGGAATTGATTCCGATGGTTTCTTTGAGCTACCTGCGCTGCCTGAGCGCGTAGCGGTAGTGGGCGCAGGTTACATCGCAGTTGAACTGGCTGGCGTAATTAACGGTCTCGGTGCCGAAGCGCACCTGTTCGTGCGTAAACATGCGCCGCTGCGCAGTTTTGACACTCTGCTGTCTGAAACCCTGGTAGAGGTCATGAATGCCGAAGGCCCGTCGCTGCATACCCATGCGGTGCCGAAAGCGGTGGTAAAAAATGCCGACGATAGCCTGACACTTGAGCTAGAAGATGGCCGCACGCAGACTGTGGACTGCCTGATTTGGGCGGTGGGCCGTGAGCCTGCGACCGACAATTTCAATCTGGCCGTTACCGGCGTACGCACCACTGAAAAAGGCTATATTGAGGTCGATAAATACCAGAATACCAGCGTAGAAGGTATCTACGCGGTCGGTGACGTCACCGGCGCGATTGAACTGACGCCTGTTGCCGTTGCCGCGGGCCGTCGTCTCTCCGAGCGCCTGTTCAACAACAAGCCCGATGAGCATCTCGACTACAACAATGTCCCGACCGTGGTCTTTAGCCATCCTCCGATTGGCACCGTCGGCCTGAGCGAAGAAAAAGCACGGGAAGAGTACGGCGATGCGGTAAAAGTCTATAAATCGTCGTTTACCGCCATGTACACCGCCGTAACCTCGCACCGTCAGCCGTGCCGGATGAAACTGGTGTGCGTTGGTCCGGAAGAGAAAATCGTCGGCATTCACGGCATCGGTTACGGGATGGACGAAATGCTTCAGGGCTTTGCCGTAGCGTTAAAAATGGGCGCGACGAAGAAAGACTTTGATAACACCGTTGCCATTCATCCGACCGGGGCGGAAGAGTTTGTGACCATGCGCTAAAACGCCTGTGATACGGTGTGCGTCGATATATATGGCGCGCACCGGTTCTGGCTCCACCCCTCGCATATTGCCCCTTCACGATGGCAAAGTAACTCAACTTTACACTCCCTGTAGCTGCCCCTGGTTTCATCCTCGCATGGCAGACGTTATAATAGCTTCTTGTCTTTTCACCCGGCCAACTGCCGTAACGTAAATACTCTGAAAGTGAAAAGGCTCAGACAATACGGTTTCTCCTGTTTCCTGTTATTTAACAGCGGCCTGACTATTTTTCGCTCTTTACACCCTGAATCAGAAGTGTGATCTATCGCACATTTTGCCGATCAACGATCGCGGCAAATGTCTACGCTTATAGATAAACCGGGCAAAACCCGTGTATCAAGACGACGCTATCCGGAGGTTTTTATCATTATGCTCAACCAGAAAATGCGCAGTATGGAGGAAGAATTGATGATCCATAACGATCTCAATTATCAAAACGATCCATGCGAATTAAAACTGGATGAAATGATGGAAGTCGAGCCGGAGCCGGAGATGATCGAGGGGCTACCGGCCTCCGATGCCCTGACTCCTGCTGACCGCTATCTCGAATTATTTGAGCATGTGCAGTCAACGCGTATCTTTGCTGACAGCAAAACGTTTCCGGACTGCGCACCCAAAATCGATCCGCTGGATATTCTTATCCGTTATCGTCGGGTCAAACGTCGGCCGGGCTTTGACCTGCGCGAGTTCGTCCAGGCGCACTTCTGGCTACCGGAAGATTACAGTAAGGAGTATATCTCTAATCCGGATCACTCCCTTAAAGAGCATATTGATAATCTCTGGCCTACGCTGACCCGTGAACCGCAGGATCATATCCCGTGGTCGTCGCTGCTCGCCCTGCCGCAGGCCTATATGGTGCCGGGCGGACGTTTTAGCGAGACGTACTACTGGGATTCCTATTTTACCATGCTGGGGCTGGCAGAAAGTGGCCGTGGCGATCTGCTGAAATGTATGGCGGATAACTTTGCCTGGATGATTGAAATTTACGGTCATATTCCTAACGGTAACCGCACGTACTACCTGAGCCGTTCTCAGCCGCCGGTATTTGCACTAATGGTCGAGCTATTTGAAGAGGATGGCGTACGCGGCGCTCGCCGTTATCTTGATCATCTGTTGATGGAATACAATTTCTGGATGGATGGTTCAGAATCGCTGATGCTTAACCAGGCCTATCGCCACGTCGTCCGAATGCCTAACGGTGCGCTGCTTAACCGCTACTGGGACGATCGCGACACGCCTCGCGATGAATCCTGGCTGGAAGATGTAGAAACCGCGAAGCACTCCAGTCGTCCGGCAAACGAAGTGTATCGTGACCTGCGCGCCGGAGCAGCGTCCGGCTGGGACTACTCGTCGCGCTGGCTACGTGATACCCATCGTCTGGCCAGTATTCGCACGACACAGTTTATCCCTATCGACCTGAATGCGTTTCTGTTCAAGCTTGAGAGCGCTATCGCCAACATTTCCGGGGTGAAAGGCGACCGGGAGACGGAAGTAAAATTCCGGCAGAAAGCCGCCGATCGTCGGGCTGCGGTGACGCACTACTTGTGGGATAACGACGATGGCTGTTTCCGCGACTATGACTGGCGGCGTGAGCAGCTGGCACGATTCTCCGCGGCCAGTATCGTCCCGCTTTATACCGGTATGGCCACGCATGAGCAGGCCGATCGGCTGGCGGTGGTGGTCAGGAAGCGCCTGCTGACGCCAGGCGGGATGATGGCCAGCGATCACGAAAGCGGTGAACAGTGGGATAAACCTAACGGCTGGGCACCTTTACAGTGGATGGCAATCCAGGGCTTCAAGCTCTACGGTAACGACGCGCTGGGTGACGAAATCGCGCACTGCTGGCTAAAAACGGTGAATCACGTTTATCAGCAGCATCATAAACTGGTGGAGAAATACCATATTGCCGACAGCACTCCGCAGGAAGGTGGCGGCGGTGAGTATCCACTCCAGGACGGCTTTGGCTGGACGAACGGCGTGGTACGCCGTCTGATTGCCCTGTATGGTGAACCGCCGCGCAGCTAGCGAACTTCGTCGTAAATCGCAGTCTGGATCGCCAGCCATTTTTTAGTGTGTGGATCCGGCTGCGCCTTCGCCCGCAGCGCCGCCTGCCCGGTATCGTAGCGCTGGCGCTCCACTACCGGCGGCGCGGTGCAGAAGGTACGAAGATACTCTTTGCGCAGCGACGTCAGGGCCTCTCCCTGTAACATCGCAGACCCGAGCGTGGTCATAAAACGGCGACAGGGTCTTTTTTCATCCATTTGCAGACGGTAACGGAGCAGCAGCGACAGCACCTTGTCATTTCCGGCAGCGTGTGCAGACTCGGTCCACGACAATTTCCAGTTCATTCCGCCGCGTAAAAAAAGCTGAGTAACCTGCGCGTCATTACGGTCGATGGCCGAGCGCAGGTTGTTAGTATCCCAGGTGATGCCCATACTGGTCAGCTGTTCACGCGGCGACGCCGGCTCGCGCTCCACCTTAGCGCTGCTTGCAGGCGGTGCCACATGAGTTGCAGAAGCCGTAGCCTGGCTTTGATTAATCATCCACAATCCACCGCCGCACATGCACAATATGGTGATACCCACCATTCCCCATAACATCACCGAAATGAGACGATCGCGCTCTTGTGCCGTGCGTTTTCTGCGGGTTTCAGGCCGTTCGATACTGTCGCTTATTTCCGTATTATCGCCTCCTGAGAGCCGGTCTTTTTTACGCGCATTCTCCCAGAATGCTTCTTGTTCACTTTGCTGGCGGGTGATCAGTGCTGCCGGGTCAACCCGCGTCTTTCCATGCGCAAACGCCTGCTGGACCGGGCCAAGAATTTGCTGGCTGTAGCGATCAAGCAGTGCACACTGCGCGAGGCTTAGCGGCTTTTCAGCAATCACCGTATTGCGGATCTGTCGACAATCTTCGAGAAAATGCTGTAGCGTTGCGCGCGGTTCAACAAATAAGTTAAGTGTGGAAGGATCGTTGAAAATCGAGGCGTAATGCCGGGCGAACTCTTTTTTATCGACCACCATCAGGGCCAGTTCACTAAAGCGCATTCCACTCAGAACATCGTTACGCTCGCCCACTTTCAACCAGTGGCGAACTTTATCGGCACCAAACTGAATTTTTAACTGATTATTGAGACGAACCGGGTCCGGCCATGCCTGACCAATCAGCGCCTTCAGCGTTAATTCCACAATGCGTAACTGCTCCCGCGCCTGCGGTTGTGCGGCGATGGCGCTATCCTCCGGCGAGGAGAATGTCAGCAATGGCTGCTTCTGACGCAGGTATTCCAGTTCCGTGACAAACCGCAGCGCGACAATAAGCTGATGATGACTGACATCCTGACCACTTTCGTACTGCGGCACCCACTGCTGAAGGTGACGTAAGTGCAGGGTAAAGCGGCTCATTTGCGCATCATTCAGATTCAGTTTCTGTGCAACGTTCGCCCAGCCACCAAGGCTCAGACGCGCCTGATCCAGCAATTCGAGGAATCCACGCGGGTCCTTACCTTCTGAAATTTTAACGTTAAGCAGCAGTAAAATCTCAAGCGACGCTTGTCGAATAATCGCAAGGCAGCGTTCAAACTGCTCGCGGATCTGATGTGAAGCACTGATAGCCATACTTTCTCTCGCGCCGCGCAATGTTAGAGCACGTTATATAATTTTTTTAAAATATATAACAAATTCTGTTTCAATACAGTGATCTATGCAGCTCAAGCGCATTTCATTTTTTATCCGTGGATTTCCCCTGGGCCATCTGGCAAGTATTTCTGCCAAACGCTTTACCTTAGACTTCTCCTCCTGGAAACAAGAGGAATTGATTATGGCGCAGCAACCATTAACCATTAGCCCGGCGGGGATTGAACTGATAAAGCACTATCAGGGGCTTAATCTGGAACAGTATCAGGACGAAAGTGGACTCTGGGTGATTGGTTACGGACATATGATTGCCTGCTATGAAAATTTTGCAGGCCCGTTAACCCCGGAAACAGCCGAAGCATTATTGCTACTGGATATTCAACGTTGCCAGTGTCTGCTCCAGCAGTGCATGGAAATTAGTTTGAATCAGCCACAATACGATGCCATGGTTTCTCTGGCACTCAGCTGTGGAAATGAAGCGTTTTATCAGTCAGCTATCGTTAAGCATATTAACAGGAAGGAATTTGATGAGGCGTTAGCGGAATGGAAAAACGCAATTGTGCTGAATGGGAAGACAATATCCAGCCTGACGTCTCAGCGTCAGGCTGAATGTGCTCTATTCCTTCAGGGTGGTGAAGTAGAGCAGATTTAGTGGCAGCTTGTTTCGTTGAACATCATCGCGGCCTGAGTACGATTTTTAACATCCAGGCGACGATAAATAGACTCAAGGTGTGCTTTAACCGTTCCTGCACTGATATTTAGCGTACGGCTAATTTGCTTATTGGAATCACCGGCAGCCAGCAACTTGAGTATTTCACGTTGTCGGCTGCTGAGGTGCTGTAGCTCCTGCACGTTTGTACTTTCATCATGTGATATCATCCAGTCACCCGGCAGACACATCAGACCCATCGCTACGCTACTGATCGCGATTGAGAACTTGTCCGGGCTTGAATCACGCTGTACAACGGCCAGAACGTTATAGCGCAATGCATCCTGTAACCACTCTTTTGTACAATCAGAGGCGACCAGTAATACCCGGCATTGTGGGAAACGGTCGGTTTTCTCCTGAAGTATCCACTGGCAAAACTCGCTATCCATATCGCCGTCCAGGATCAGAATAGCCTCAGGGTGCATTTCAAGACGCCCCCACAGATCTTCTGCCTGACTGAGTCCCTGGATATCTATGTCCGGAATCAACTGCTGTAAACTTATCTTCATCCCATGAATAAATATTGACTGCCTGTCAAACATTATTATCTGCATTACTCTTTCTCCATCGAAAAGCTATTGACCCATAAGAACGGTGGAAGGGTATTATTAGCAAGCGAAAATAAATACTCGCTACTTAGCCTGGGGCATTTTACCGATAATGAAGAGAAGGGAAAGATAGTATTAGTGAATAATTACCGGCATATCATAATTATTACAAATTAGTGATTTACATCAAACTTTTATTCAGGATTTCCTTAAACAGTTAAGCAGAGTAAATATAAATAATATTAATTCATGAGAATATTAGCGATCCAGCGATGCAAGGGGAAGCCCAATTTTCACAGATTTTGTTAGCAAATAATAATTAGCATTAAAGATCAAAAAATATTCTTTTAAACATTAATTAAAATTAAGCCAGCTTTTACTGGCAGAAAATCAGGCTGTTATAATATTTATATTATATTGTTAGCAGTACTCTTTGTACCTTCAAAAACTGCTCTAACGCGCTGCTGGTAAAGACCACCTGTCAGATAATGTTTCCGGAACGAGTATAATCTTACTCGCATGGCGAGCACTTACGTCATACGCCAGAACGGTTTTGTTTAAACGCTATAGAAGCTGTTCATTAAATGAACGCGCTGTGATGTATCCTGCCATTGTCATACCTGGCCAGTGGCTTAACACTGTATTGAGGTCATTAGTGTTCTCACCCGTACAGTCCGTCAACGCCGCTATTTCCGCCTCGTCCCAGTATACTATTGCCCCCTCACTCGTGGACAACCTGCAAAATCTCTACCCGTACACGGCGTCAGTAACAGCAAGTATTAGCTTCTGTTTTCTCCCTGGTTGGCAATAATAACGTGTTTTTTATCACTTATTCTGTCTTTTACTAGATTCAGTGATTGAGGAAAGCCTGATTCACTGCTACAAAATCAATAATCAGCGCCATTAACGCTTTACTGTTCCAGTAAATACAACAATGGGAAGTTGTAATGGATAAAATTTATGCAATGCAATTATTCATTCAGGTAGCAGAGCGAGAAAGTTTTTCCCGGGCTGCCGATGCGCTTAACCTGCCGAAAGGAAGCGTCTCGCGGCATATACAGGCGCTGGAAACGCATCTGAACACGCAGTTACTTCATCGCACTACCCGACGCGTTCAGCTCACTCAGGACGGCATGGTGTATTACGAGCGGGCTAAAGACCTGCTCAGCAATCTGGAAGAGCTGGACAGCCTGTTCCAGCGCGATACGGCAAGCCTGAGCGGAATACTGCGGATAGATATGCCGGTGACGATGGCAAAGAACCTGCTTATCCCACATCTTCCCGCCTTTGTGCAGCAGTATCCGGGTATTGAAATTGAACTCAGCAGCAGCGAGCGTCCGGTGGATGTGATCCGCGAAGGCTTCGACTGCGCTGTGCGGATCGGACCCTTACAGGACACTGGCCTGATTGTACGCCCGCTCGGCAAACTGTCATTAATAAACTGCGCCAGCCCGGATTATCTGGCGCGTTTCGGCTATCCGGAGACGCCAGAAGATTTGGTCCATCACGCGTTAGTGTACTACGCAGCAAATACCGCTATACGCCCGCGCGGCTTCGACATTTTCAGCGATAACACCATACGCCAGGTGAAAACGGGTGGCATTCTGACGGTTAACAGTACCGAAACCTGGCACGCTGCCTGTCTGGCGGGGCTGGGCATTATCCAGGCGCCGAGGGCGGAGGTTAAAAATGCCCTGCGCAGTAAAAAGCTAGTAGAAATTCTACCTCAATACCGCGCACAACCGCTGTCGGTATCGCTGGTTTATCCGCCACGACGCAACCTTTCGCGTCGTATCTATCTGTTTATGGAGTGGTTAACCGACGTAATGAAATCCTGGGTTGATTAACCGTGACTATAATTGCCTTATACGTCACATATTCACGAAAAAGGATCGTACGCTAATGACGTCGGAAAATGATGAAAAGCGCCCCGTACCAGAACTGGATTACCAGCCGATCAAGCGGGTAATGACTGACGATTCACCTGCGGCAACGGCGGAAGCAGGGGATAAGGGGATCGGGGAAAACGCAGAGACCACAGAGAGCGGTAAACCCGCGCCGGAAAAGAAGGACTCTGACGGCGGTGTTATCGCGACGGTGACGGAGACGGCAGAAAAAATCCAGCGCCGCCCAATGATTGCACATATTATCCGCGCGGCGGAACGTTTTAATGATCGACTCGGCAATCAGTTTGGTGCCGCGATCACTTATTTCTCTTTCTTATCAATGATCCCTATCCTGATGGTCTGTTTTGCCGCAGCCGGGTTTATCCTCGCCTCTCATCCCACGCTCTTACAGGATATTTTCAATAAAATCCTTGATAGCGTAAATGACCCGACGACAGCCTCTACCCTGAAAAGTACGATCAGTACCGCCGTACAGCAGCGTACGACGGTCGGTATTGTTGGCCTGCTGGTAGCGCTCTATTCCGGGGTAAACTGGGTGGGCAACCTGCGCGAAGCTATTCGTGCTCAGTCGCGTGATGTCTGGGAGAGTAAAACGCAGGAAGATGAAAAATTCTGGGTAAAATACCTCCGCGACTTTATTTCGCTGATAGGCCTGCTGATTGCGCTGGTGATCACGCTGTCGATTACCTCTATTGCCGGCGCCGCGCAGGAAAAGATCATCTCCTGGCTCTATCTTGATTACATCGACTGGCTGAAACCGGTATGGCAGCTGATTGGTCTGGCAATCTCGATTTTTGCCAACTACCTGCTGTTCTTCTGGATCTTCTGGCGTCTGCCGCGTCACCGCCCGCGTCGCAAGGCATTAATGCGCGGCACTCTGATTGCGGCAATTGGCTTTGAGGTTATTAAAATCATCATGACCTGGACCCTGCCTTCACTGGCCTCCTCCCCGTCAGGTGCCGCGTTTGGCTCCGTGCTGGGCGTCATGGCGTTCTTCTACTTCTTCGCCCGTCTGACCCTGTTCTGCGCGGCGTGGATCGCCACGGCAGAGTATAAAGACGACCCTCACATGCCGGGAAAATCGCATAAATAAAAGCCGCGGCGGGCTGAGTTAAAAAGCAAAATTTCAGCCCGCAGCGCCATTTCAGTAGATAAAACCAACCTGTAACTTTTATTTAACCAAAAACTGGTTTTAAATGCTAAGTTTCAAATTCTGTGAAGCATTTCATAGACCATTTTTTACAGGGATAAACATTATTCTCTTTTTGCCTTTTTTTTGACCTTTCTGCGCGACGTCTGCGCATTGAAATGTCGCTTTTGCTGTGCGTAATATGGCCGTTCGTTCGCCATAAAATAAGAAATAATTATGCCAGCAACCGCCACAACTACGCTCGACACCGCCGCAGACATCGCACCGGTCAACTCCCGTAATAAGGTCGTCGTTGCCTCTCTCATTGGTACTGCCATTGAGTTTTTCGACTTCTATATTTACGCCACCGCTGCGGTCATTGTATTTCCGCATATCTTTTTCCCGCAGGGCGATCCGACGGCGGCGACGCTACAGTCGCTGGCAACCTTTGCGATTGCCTTTATTGCCCGTCCTATCGGTTCGGCGGTATTTGGCCACTTTGGCGATCGCGTGGGCCGTAAAGTCACGCTGGTTGCTTCCCTGCTGACGATGGGGATCTCAACGGTTGCCATCGGCCTGTTACCGACTTATGAAACTATCGGCATTCTGGCACCGCTGCTGCTGGCGCTGGCGCGTTTTGGTCAGGGTCTTGGCCTGGGCGGTGAATGGGGAGGTGCGGCGCTTCTGGCGACTGAAAACGCCCCGCCGCGCAAACGTGCGCTGTATGGCTCCTTTCCGCAACTCGGTGCGCCGATTGGTTTCTTCTTCGCTAACGGCACGTTCCTGCTGCTCTCCTGGCTGCTGACCGATGAGCAGTTCATGAGCTGGGGCTGGCGTATTCCGTTTATCTTCTCGGCAGTACTGGTGCTTATCGGCCTGTACGTGCGCGTATCACTTCATGAAACGCCAGTATTTGCTAAGGTTGCTGCGGCGAAGAAGCAGGTGAAAATCCCGATGGGAACCCTGCTGACAAAACATCTGCGGGTCACTGTCCTGGGCACCTTTATCATGCTGGCAACCTATACGCTGTTTTACATCATGACCGTTTATTCAATGACCTTCAGCACCGCGGCAGCACCGCAAGGGCTGGGTCTGCCGCGCAATGACGTGCTGTGGATGTTGATGATGGCGGTAATTGGCTTTGGCGTGATGGTGCCGATTGCGGGCCTGCTGGCAGACCGTTTTGGTCGCCGCGCCAGCATGATTGTCATTACCTCGTTGATTATTCTGTTCGCACTGTTCGTCTTCCCGCCGCTGCTTGGCTCGGGTGAACCGATGCTGGTAATGGCCTATTTATTGATTGGTCTGAGTCTGATGGGGCTGACTTTTGGCCCGATGGGCGCGCTGCTGCCGGAATTGTTCCCGACCGAGGTACGTTATACCGGCGCATCTTTCTCGTATAACGTTTCGTCGATCCTGGGCGCATCGGTGGCACCGTACATTGCCACCTGGCTACAGGCGAATTATGGTCTGGTTTATGTCGGGATTTATCTGGCTGCTATGGCCGCTCTGACCTTGATTGCTCTGCTGTTGACCCACGAAACCCGCAATCAATCGCTGTGATGTTATGAGGCCGGACGGCGCTGCGCTAGCACCGGCCTGCAGTTGAGGATCCAGGCTGTACATCCACCATTGAATAACAACCCAAAAAATAAGCCCGGTACGCGAAGCGTCACCGGGCTTATTTCATACGGACTTATTTTTTCATTTGCGCCAGGATAGTCCGGCACTGGTTTTCATCACCTTCGGATGGCGAAATTAATGCCACCAGCGCTGCCGCCGGGGCGACCAGAGTAGCCAGCGCAGCAGCGACCGCACCACGTGCAATCAGCGGACCCGCTTTCACACCTGCCTGCGGATTTTTAAAGGTTCCACGCACGTACAGCGGCGAGCGCAGCGTAACAATGCGGATACCTTTACTCTCCGGGTCAATCGTCAAATCCAGCTGCTCGGAGGCGAAACTGGCAGTGCCGGTAACGTTAATCAACGCATTCTCGGTATCGAAGGCGAAGATTTGTGGCCGCGCCACGCCGTTTTTAATGTCCAGATTAGCTGCCGCGCAGTTTACCCGCACTTCTTCATCGCCGAACAGTTGCCCGACCACAAAGTTACCTACGTTAAGCCCGACAATCTCCATCAGATTACGACTGATTAGCCCGTCGTTCATCAGCAATTTGAGATTACCGTTACTGTTGCCCAGCAGTGCCGCAACCGAATTACCGGTGCCGCGGAATTCCGCATCGCCGTTCATTTCACCCAGCGTTTTTTGCATCATTTCTGAATCAGGCATCAGCTCTTTGAGCTTCAGACGGCGAGCCTGAATATCGGCCACGCCGCGCATCGGTTTTTTATCACCTTCGAGATGAATATTGGAAGAGATGGTCCCGCCCGCCATGCCAAACTTCAGCGGTTGTAAACGCAGATCGGCATTTTTCAGCGTCAGGTGCGTCGTCAGATTACTGATCGGCAGGCTGCTGCCATGTTCAATACGACGGCCTTTGAAGCGAACATCCGCGTCCATTACATCCCACTTATCCGTCTCAAAACGGTCATAAGGCAGGACTTTATCCGCAGGCTGTACGCTTTTCTCTCCTTTCTTCTGCTCGGATTTCTTCGATTTCTCAGCCCCTTTGCCCGAATCAACGCCAATCAGCGGCCCGAGGTCTGCCAGACGTAGCTGGCGTGATTCGAGATCGCCTTCCAGCTTAGGCCGCGGCTTGCCGGTGGTATAGGTCAGCGAGCCATGAATATCGCTGTCGCCGATACGCCCGTTAAAGTTACGATAATTGAAGACCGAGGATTTCTCGCTGTCGATTTTAGCAATCAGCCGGCCGTCGGTTTCAAACGGCGGCGTATCCGGCAATAACACGCCGGTTAAGTCATACAGTTCGCCCAGTGAATCGCCGGAGAACTTAAGACGCAGATCGACGCCGCCCATATTCATCGGATCGTTAACCGTACCGTCCAGGGCCACGCGGGTATTGCCCGAACGGAAATCGGCTTGTACCGGGAACGGCGTGCCTTCACTGCGCAGCGCCAGCATTCCGCCGATTTTTCCGGTACCGGTCAGGGGCTGATCGTTATAGCGTCCTTTCGCCTTCAGGCCGAAAACATAATCGCCAACCTTCCCGTTATCATCCTTACCTTTACTGCCGGTCACTTCACTAAATGGCAGCGGTTTACCTAACGGATCAATCAGAATTTCGATATCAGCACGGCTGACTTTATCGTCAATCGCCACGCGCCCGCGGTCAAAAAGAATATTGTCGAGACGGAATGACCAGGCTGATGGCTGGGCGTTCTCTTTTTCTTTGTCATCGGCGGCGAGATCGAACGTCCAGTTATCGTTCTTCTCGGAAAGACGGATCAGGCGAGCGTCAGGCCGCACCAGTTTGATCCACGGTAAATAAACGGTTTTACTCAGAAGCGCCAGCGGAGCCAGCGTGGCTTCTACGCGCGGCAGATGCACCATAGTGACTTCCGGGATATCCGGCGGGTTGCCGAGGATAATATCTTCCGCATGAACATGCGGCCATGGAACCCAGCTTCGCCAGCCCGTTTCCTGCTTTTGCCGTTCCCACACCACGCCCAAATCACCACGAATAGCGAACGGACGATTAAGCTCGGTAGAGACTTTCTCGTTAATGGTCGGCTTCAGGCGATTCCAGTCAAAGGTCGCAATAATAATGATGGCGACGACGATGAGCAGCACCAGCGTCCCAAAGATAATGGCAAGTATTTTACTTGTTTTTGACATGCCCTACTCCGCTTTCTGATTACTCTACTGTCCTAAAGATAGTTGAGGCTGACAGAAAAGGGAGCGGTAGATCCCTTATTTATGAACGAGTAACCCGCACAAACGGATTATTAAGGCAGATCTTTCTTAATCCCATACTACGGCGCAAACTGTATTACCACATCGTCAAGCGTGGCCATCGGTACCGGCCTTGCAAGAAAATAGCCCTGTGCGGCAAAGGCCGGAGACTGCTGAACATCAAGCCACTCTTCCAGCGTCTCGACGCCTTCTACAATGACGCCCTGACAGTAGCGGTTCATCAACTCGAGCAGCAGGGTGAACAAATTACGCCCCTCCGGCGTGGTACGCAGCATGATAAACAGATCGCGAGCGACTTTAATGTAGTCATAACGTACTTCGCTAAGCGCGGAGAAATTCGCCATGCCGGTGCCAAAATCGTCCAGCCACAGCGGGCCAAATTCGCAAAATGAGGCAAAAGAGGAATCAACCGGCAGCCGCACATGCTCAACCAGCTCCAGCCGTAACCACGGCAGACTGTTGATCGTTGCCATTAACGCTTTGTCCTGACGCATCGCCAGCAGCGTCGGGCCATCAACGTTTACCGATGCCAGCACCTGATTTTGCTCAAAAAATGCCTCTCTTTGCTGGAGCGCAGCAAGTTGATCCCTCACAACATCCATACGCTGACGTACCGCAACTTCGGCAAAATAACGATCGGGAGGAATACGCTGCCCAGGATTATCAGGATGGGTCACCATCGTCAGAACTTCGATCGCCATCAGGCGACCATCCGTTCTGTAGATCGGCTGATAGGTCCAGGCAAGCTGACACTGTAGCCAATAGCGTCGCTCCTGAAGGCTTTCAATCTCTGCCTCAGGCATATTCAGCTGCTGGATAACCTGCTTTAACTTCATCTCAGATGTCCTGTACAAAGGGGATGATCTGTCGGAACTCGTCAAAGAGTTATCGGCGCGGACGTTGAGAACTTTATGTTCACCAAAGGGCAAAATGAAAATCTGTAAGACAAAATCGACACATAACGCGCGCCAGCTCAAAAAATTAATGGAACGTTGTTTTAATATAGTTGACCGGAAAATGTCTACAGAGCAGACTACCCCTATTTCCCGCTTCAGATCAGGTTAACTGTATGTCTAAGAAAATTGCCGTTATCGGCGAATGTATGATTGAGATGTCAGAAAAAGGAGCAGAAGTGAAGCGCGGCTTCGGCGGCGATACGCTTAATACCTCCGTTTATATTGCGCGCCAGGTGCCAGCAGACCAACTGAGCGTGGAATACGTTACCGCGCTGGGTAATGATAATTTCAGCCAGCAGATGCTGGATGCATGGCAGGGTGAAAATGTCGGCACCGGGTTGATCCAACGGATGGCAGATCGTCTGCCTGGCCTGTATTACATCGAAACTGATGATACCGGCGAGCGTACTTTTCGCTACTGGCGTAATGAAGCCGCAGCAAAATTTTGGCTGGAAACGTCAGAGTCTGCGGCTATCTGCGAGACGCTGGCGACCTTTGATTACCTTTATTTGAGCGGCATAAGCCTGGCGATCCTGAGTCCGTCCAGCCGTGAAAAACTGTTCACCCTGCTGCGTGAATGCCGGGCCAACGGCGGCAAGATTATTTTCGACAATAACTACCGTCCGCGCCTGTGGGCAAGTCAGCAGGAGACGCAGCAGGTTTATCAGCAGATGCTGGCCTGTACTGATATCGCCTTCCTGACGCTGGACGATGAAGACGCATTGTGGGGCGAGAAACCGGTTGATGAGGTGATCGCCCGCACTCAGGCAGCTGGCGTGCAAGAAATCATTATCAAGCGCGGTGCGGACTCCTGCCTGGTCGCCGTGGATAACGAGCCGGTGATTGAGGTTGCGGCGGTAAAACTGCCGAAAGAAAGCGTCGTTGATACCACCGCGGCGGGTGATTCCTTCAGCGCCGGCTATCTGGCCGTACGTCTGACCGGTGGCAACGCAGCGCAAGCCGCTAAACGCGGACATCTGACGGCCAGCACCGTGATTCAGTACCGTGGGGCCATTATTCCTCGCGAGGCCATGCCGGCATAAATTCGCCCTCGCCCTCTCCCTCAGGGAGAGGGCTGGGATGAAGGAACGTCAGACCATCTCTTCAGCCGCGTAACGCATTAATGTCGCGGGCTTCGCTGTTCATCGCCACACAGCCCACCGCTCCCAAATCCACACTCATGATTTCATCATCTGCGGAATGTTTTTCGACCCGCACAAAATAGCCGATATCGCCATCCTGACCAATCATAAAATAGTCCGGTACGGTCTGGTAAATCTGGTACGTTTCGTTACGCTCATTGAGATCGAAAATATTATAAAAACAGACGTAACAATCATTTATAGCCAGAATTTCATAAAGCTCGCTGTCTTTTATCTCTTCTGACAGAAACTGTCTATACCGCGGTGGAAAAGCAATTCCTCGTTCACGTTCAAGCGCTAAAATGGCATCTGCACAACTGTTCATCGTCGTCCCACCATGACGGGCGGCCTCACGATGAGGCCGCGACTGGAGAAAGACTTACTGTGCCGGAGGAATATCGGATACTTCCTGATGTATGTCTTCCTGAGCGATGGCCGGTACAACAGCTTCAGACGGCTGCATGATCTCATTCCAGCTCGCCTGTAGCGCTTTCATATCGTATTCCGGTTCACCTTTAGGTTGCAGCAGCACCAGTGACATGTCCTGAGACAGCTGCTGGCGAAGATCCTGATTGAGCATCTCCAGCGTCAGACTATCAAGGAAGCTCTGACGCAGCTTCTGATACTGCTCAGGCGCGATATCGACCACCTGATTTTGCAGAGCGCGCATACGCTGGCTGATCAGCACGTCAGTATCCGTGCGGGCATAGGTGGCGAACAGCTTTTGCAGCTCCAGCTTCTTCTGCGCCACCAGCGCATTAAATTCCTCTTCGGTCAGCCCTTTTTCACGCAGCGTGGCCAGTTCACGAGCAACCGTCACCAGACTGGTGTTCAGCTTCTCATTAGAAGAGTCAATATTGATTCCGCACTGGGCGCGCTGATAAAGCACGCGGCAATCAAAGCTCATAGCGATATCTTTGGCGTTACTTTTGCTCAGATTCTGCTGAACGTGCCAGTACAGCGCTTCACGCGCTAAATCCGCACGCCAGTAGCGCTGGAGCAATGCCGATTCACGGATAGGTTGCCACGGGTTATCCCACATCACCGACAGACGATCCTGCTGCACTGTATCAGTCATAATGCTGACCGCATTCCGCGGCATCGGAGATAGCGTTGCCATTGGGGCAGGCGTCTCGCGTTTTCCTTTCAGCTCGCCGAAGGTTTTGCTGATTTGCTCTGAGACCGAGCGACTATCGACGTTACCGACCACAATCAGGGTCATGGCATCCGGGGTATACCATTTTTGATAGAAAGACTTCACCTGCTCAGCGTCGACCGGTTTTTTCAGCGGATCGGCGGGATCGTGGCCCAGCATGGTCGATCCTTTCAGCCGGTAGCGCCACCAGCCTTCTTTGGTATCGACAGGCCAGGTCATGATCTTATTATCATTTTCCGGCGTGGCGTTAATAGTCTCAGGCGTTATGTTGAGCCTGCCGGAGCTGTCCGCAAGCCACGTCAGCGCTTCTTTCAGCAAGTCGTTACGGTTATTTGGCAAGCTCAGATTAAACAGCGTGTGGTCATAGGAAACAATGACTGGCGGCAGGGGGCGATCCGGGTTCGAACCCTGCTGCCATAACGATTGCGCCTGCACCGGCTGTAAGCTGCCATGCTGTGAAAGCGCAATTTGCGGAATAAAATGGCTAAAGCCGATTTGCTGCGTATTTTCAGCCAGTGAACCGGTATTGATCAGCAGGCGAAGCTCGATGCGATCGCTGGGGCGCTGCGGCGTCGATAATACCTGCCATTGAAAACCATTTGCCAGCGTCCCTTGTTGCCAGGCCGGGTCGGGCTGGAGCGCTTCTGCCTGCACATAACCAGCCGTTGCTATTAACAATAAACTACCGGCTAAGAGTCGAATTTTTGTGCCCTGCATGTAAACCCCTGATCAACATTCCTGGTAATAAAGACAAGACCATCCTGCAATGAGGACTATTTTGAGTATGGAAAATCTTTTTCTAAGACCACGCAAAGCGGTAAATGTCGCGTGGATTTCAGAAAATAATCGTCAATTATGCTCAGGAGGCCGTAGCCCATCAAGGGACTACGGCAATAACGGGGGAATTAAGAGGATATTTCGTGCGATTTGCCGCCTGGCGCACGATTATTCAGCGTATCGGTGAGTTTTTTATGATCGAGTTCTTTCACGCGCTTAGCAACCACGATAGTCGCGACGCCGTTACCAATCAGATTGGTCAGCGCGCGGGCCTCTGACATAAAGCGGTCAATGCCCAGAATCAGCGCCAGCCCGGCGACAGGCAGGTGGCCGACAGCCGAAATGGTTGCTGCAAGGACAATAAATCCGCTGCCGGTAACGCCAGCCGCCCCTTTTGATGACAGCAGCAGTACCACCAGCAGCGTGATCTGATGGAAAATATCCATGTGCGTATTGGTCGCCTGAGCAATAAACACCGCAGCCATGGTCAGATAGATAGAGGTTCCGTCCAGGTTAAAGGAATATCCCGTCGGGATGACCAGCCCGACTACCGATTTACGGCAGCCCAGCTTCTCCATCTTATCCAGCATTCTCGGTAGCGCTGATTCTGAGGAAGATGTGCCCAGAACAATGAGCAGCTCTTCGCGGATGTAGCGGATAAACTTAAAGATGCTGAAGCCGTTTGCCCGGGCAATGGAGCCGAGCACCACTACCACGAAGAGAATGCAGGTGGCGTAGAAGCACAGGATCAGCTGCCCCAGTTGCACCAGCGTCCCGACGCCGTATTTACCGATGGTAAATGCCATCGCGCCAAATGCGCCGATGGGCGCCAGGCGCATGATCATATTGATGATGCCGAAAATGACCTGCGAGAAGCTTTCAATCACGTTAAAAATCAGCTGGCCTTTGCTGCCGAGGCGGTGCAGGGCAAAACCAAACAGTACAGCAAACATCAGGACCTGCAGGATGTTACCGCTGGCGAACGCGCCGATCACGCTTGCCGGAATAATATCCATCAGGAAGGCCACAATCCCCTGGTCTTTCGCCTGTTCGGCGTAAACGGCGACGGCCTGAGCGTCCAGCGTAGCCGGATCGACATTCATTCCGGCCCCCGGCTGCACCACGTTGACGATAATCAAACCGATAATCAGCGCAATGGTACTCACGACTTCAAAATAGAGCAGTGCAACGGCTCCGGTCCGGCCAACCGCTTTCATGCTCTCCATGCCAGCAATGCCCGTAACGACGGTACAGAAAATAACCGGAGCAATAACCATTTTGATGAGCTTCACAAACGCATCGCCCAGCGGCTTCATTTGTGCGCCCAGTTCAGGGTAGAAGTGCCCCAGCAAAATACCGACGGCGATGGCCGTCAGAACCTGAAAATAGAGGCTTTTAAACAATGAGGTTTTCATTAGGATGTCCTTAAGATAAAACCACAGGGAGTGTAGGGTTAGTGGCCCCTGCGGTTTTAAAATAACACTCAAGAAACATTCCAGACATGAACCAAGTTCAACTTTGAAACATTTTTGTTAAAAAATTTGAGCTGACTCGCACAAGCGCAATAAACTCACTCGCCTTCCTTAACATGCTGCGCGGGAAACCAGGTCTGCTCAAACTGTTCAGGCGACAGGGCGCTGGCGAACAGGAATCCCTGAACGTAATCGACGCCTGCCGCTTTCAGCCACTCATACTGGGCCTGCTCTTCCACCCCTTCCGCCACAATGCTCAGGTTGAGACTTTGCGCCATCTGTACAATGGCCGACACCATACTGGTATCTTCAGGGATGCCATCAACAAAAATTTTGTCGATTTTGAGCATATCTACCGGCAGCGATTTCATATGTTGCAATTGTCGCAGCCCGGCGTAGCCCATGCCAAAGTCGTCCAGGGCAATACTGACCCCCGCGTTGCGCAGCGGACGCAGAATGGCAATAGCCGCCTGCGGATCGTCAATGCGGCGGCTTTCAGTGACCTCGAGGATCAGCGAACCAGGCTCAATGCGATAACGGTTCAATAGCTCAAGCAGGTCGGGAACCATATCGTGATGTAGCAGTTGCAGCGCGGAAATATTAACGGATAGCGGCATACGCAGTCCTTTGGCGCGCCACGCGGCAAGCTGACGACAAGCCTCTTCAAGTACCCAATACCCGACGGTGACCATCAGTCCGCAGGACTCAATGGTATCGATGAGATCGTGGGGAAGTTCCCACTGTCCGTTAGGCTGAAGCTGACGCAGTAAAACTTCTGCACTACAGATTTTGCCGCTGTGCGTATCGATCTGCGGCTGGAACCAGATGGCAAACTGTTGATTATCCAGCGCATGGAGAATATCGCTCTCCTCTGTTAGCCGCCGCTGCGCTTTTTCCATCTGCTCGGGATCGAAAAATTCAATCTGGTTTTTACCTTTGCGACGTGCGGTAAAAGCAGCAGAAAACGCCCGGCGATAAAGCTGCTCGGCAGAGAGATCGCGGGCAAACATGGCAATGCCAATACTGGCGCTTGGGCGAAGCTGAATGCCCTGGACTGGCAGGCGCTCATTCACAGAAGTAAGGACTTGCTGACCTAAGGTAATCGCGTGCCACGGCTCTTTGACGCCGTGCGCAATGACCGCAAAGTCGTAGCCGCTGACCTGGGTCAGCACCATTTTAGGCGACAGGACGGATTTCAGCCTTTCCACCAGCGTCAGCAGCAGCATTTCACGCTGATTTTCCTGCAATACACCGGCAGTATCCTGCAATGTTTCACAGGCGATTACCATCAGCGCCGGGCCGCTACTGTGCGCGATGTTTTGCTCCAGGAGGGCCAGCAGGAAGCTTTTATTCGGCAGCCCGGAAACCGGGAAGCGGGTCGAATGGTTATTCAACTCTTCATAATGACGCAGCAGCACCTGCTGATGGCGATTATAACTGCGCGCCAGCATACCAATTTCATCATCGTGATGCAGAGGCGGCAAGGTGAGCTGATGTCCCGGCACTTCATGAAGCGACGTTTCATTGAGTTCCCGGGCCATCTGCCGCAGCGGGCGCACTATCAGGCGGCTGCTGCACCAGGTAATCGCCACGGTCATTACCAGTACGAGAAGTAAGTAAGCAGTTACTAACGTAGAAAGCGCACTCATGACGAAGCGATACATGCGCCAGGAGTCAGCCTGTAATACGAGATAGGCCAGCGGCTGGGGATTTGCCGGCCTCTCCAGGGAATAAATCGGCAGTGAGATCTGCACCGGCAATTCGAAAATGCGCGTGATCGTAACCGGCACCGGCCTTTCGGTAATAAAGCTCATCCGTAGCGCCTGAAACTGATTAGGCAGGACGACATCAGCACGGCTGACAATTCCCGCAGGCTGAATGCGCTGCAGAATAGTTTCGGCCTCCGGAATATCGCCTTTCAAAATGGTATAAGAAAGCGGCTCGCGGACTGAACGGGCAATGCTTTCAAGCTGAGACGCGGTGTCATAGCGACTCTGTTGCACAAAGTGAAAGAGTAAAATGAAGCAAAAAATGAACAAGAAAAACATGGCAACGACACAAATCATTGCCATTTGTTTTATGGTTAGAGAACGGCTGACGCGCAAATTAACTCTCCACTAGTACAGACTCAGACATCCGCTCAGGAACATTCTCCTGAGCGGATTCCGATTATACCCGATCGTAAGGCAATGAGAGAGAGAACGCGACGAATCCGCATTTGCGGGTACGCAAATACGCTACAGTGCCCCCTTTTCAGGCAAATTAATTCCTTTTAGCAGCCATCCAGGCCAGCATTTTAAGGCTTGCGGAATAGTAATCGTCCTGAGCGGTGATCTGCGGCTCTGACTGATTCTCTCCCATCGTCAAATCACGTACGGCCAGTAATCCTTCGTTCATGTTATAGGGCGCACGCTCACCGTTGACCACGTTGATCCACGCGGGCGTTTGCTGACGCGGGAACGTTTTCCACCACTGTCGCCACGGGGTAAGCAGCGGGCTTTGTGGGTCCTGCCAGCGAATGTAGAGAGGAATGCGGATCGCATCATAACTCGTACGCGCTGGCCACTCTTTTGCCGGGCTGAGCGTGCCATCGGCAGCCAGCGCCACCCAGTCCGTAGGGAGCTGAGCTTCACCCCATGCCATTTTACCGACCAGCGTCTGGCCGTCACGAATCAACTCCTGCCAGACCTTAAGATAGCTTCGGCGGGCAAAATCCTGCCATGCGGGAAAAATGAAATAAGAGGGGTTCAGATTGACCCGCGTATTGAGGTTAAAACCGTTTTGCCCCGGAAGCATGACACGATAACCGGCAAACTCGATCACCGTGTATTTGATCAGCGCCTGGGTAATAGCATCCGAGGCCGCACCATAGCGATTATCCTGCCAGCGCTGTTGCGCTTTCAACAGTGCCCAGGCAATTAATGCATCACCGTCGGTAGCATCGTTTTTATCCGCCACTGGATCGGGCGCGACCGGGTTATAACGCCAGTAAAACAGCCCGGTGTCTTTATTTTTTAAATGGCTGTCAGTCCACTGCCACAGTTTATCAAACGCCGGACGGTCATTATTCGCCACCGCCATCAGCATGGCAAAGCCCTGCCCCTCGGTATGCGAGACATTACCGTTGCCGGTATCGACAATGCGGCCGTCCGGCATTAAAAAGCGGCCTTTATAACTCTCCCAGGCGGTACTGGCCTGTGCCAGAGAGGTAAACAACAGCATGGTCATAACAACCGTGGCAGACAACATTCGCAAAAGCATAATTCACTCATCATTACGGATTGAAATAACGGAACTGCACGTCGTCGACGGAGAAAAGGTGTTCCCGCTGGAACAGCAGGTGTTCCTCTCCGCCCTGCCCCTGAAGCCAGCGCGCATAAAGTCCTTCCAGTATTGCACAAAACGCGTTACACCAGCGGACCTGACCCTCTTCATCACGGCTGACAGGCAGCGCCTGATGGCGGACCACCAGCCCCATTTCCCCTACGCTCACGTCCACTTTGCCCCAGTTGAAGGCGGCAAGCCGATGATTAATATTCTGTTCCAGATCGCCCAGCGTTTCGGCATCCGGCAGCGGATAGAGATCGGCCAGCGTTTCCCCCATTTGTTGCAGGAACGGCTGACTGTCTCGCTCACCGGCATTACGGATCATGCCATCCACCATAATGGTCAGAAGATCAAACCACCCGGCAGGCGTTTGCTGATGCTGGAAATAAGCCTTTAGCGCAGTAGTGTTATCCATTATTCATTCCCTAACATATAGCGGAACCACAGTCCGGCCGTGCTTTCGTTGTAATCACCAAAGGTGTCATAGCCGACCTGGCCGCCAATACTCATCTGCTTATTCACTTTATAATCTGCACCCGCGCGTACCGTATAACCCAGTCCGCTTTCCGAGGTAGATTTATACTGTGCTTCTTTAGCAAATCCGTTGGCGACGGCCGTTTCAAGTTGCTGCTGCCAGCCAGCCTGGGTCGGGAAGTAGTCACTGCTGTCCTGCGTATAAGACTGATATCCCACCGAGCCGCCGACTTTCAGGGTCCAGCTATCGTATTTCTGGGTTAAATCAACCGGCAGCGACACGCTGACATAGTTCTGCGGACTGAAATACCCGCCCTGACCAAAGGTGAACTGACTCAGGTTTTTCGAGTAGTCCATAAAACTCATGCTTAATCCGGTCTGGAGCTGACTGTAATCATCATGGAAAGGCCGCAGATAAACCCCGGCGTTAGCATTTACGCTGGTGTTACTGGCGACGTTTTCTCCGAGGTAGCTGTAGCCGCCCCCGCCAATGTAAAAACCGGCATCCCCGTCGTCATAACTGAGCTGAACCGTCCCACCATTTTTGGTCACCTGCCCCCAGCGCTTGCCGGAGTAGGAGTCGTTAATTCCGACATATGACAGCAGGCTGTCGGTCAACGCCCGCCGCTCACCGGTCAGGATCAGCGACAGATAATTGGTCAGCTTAGGCGACCATTTGACGCCGCCGACCAGGGTATTGAGATCCTGCCCCAGCGGCGTGGTGCCCACATCAAGGCGATACTGATCGCCACTGAGCGCCATACTTAGCTCAACGCCGTTAGCTTTCTGCGAATCGGTGGACGAATCCCCCGGCTCATTAACATTAGGCTTAAGGTTCGAGGAAGCAAGATAGCCCGCCACCTGGCCAGAATCGACATTACGCAACCGCGCCAGATTTTCAAGACCGGTACTGGTTGTTGGATTCAGCGTTGCGGCATCGATCGTACCGAGCGTGCTTAATGCCCGGGCGCCAGGATTACTGGCAAAATAGGTTTCACGCTGAGTCTCAGTCATGGCAGCGATCGCCTGCTGCTCGCTGGCGGCCGTGGCGGCGATGTTGGACACCGCGCTGGACAGCGGATTCGATCCGTAACGCCGCCAGGCATCGCCGGAGGCGCTCCCGGCATTCAGGTTAATTGGCGTGGCGGTAAATTCAAAACGCGACTCGCCAAACGGTGAGGAAGACCAGGTCAGCGGCGCTTTTACTTCCGTCAGTTTGCTGGTGCCCGATTCACCGTCGCGGCTACGCACTTCTACCCCGCCCTGTAACCAGGTCCCGGTTTTCTCTTCCAGCTGCTCCATCATGGTATCAATTTGGCGCAGGGTTCTATTCTGCGCGGTTTCAACCGGCAGGTCGGTGCGCTGACTGCCCGGCATTGCCATATCCGGTTCACCGGCAGAGACTGCACCTACCTGCCACGGCAAGGTGCGGCCATAAGTTGAGGCGGTACGCGCCTGTGGTTCAAGCCGTGACGTGCCGACAAACGGGTTATCTGCGGCCAGCAATCCTCCCACGTTCGGCGTGGCTGAATTATTGCTGGTCTGCAACCCAAGCACGCGACCGCGGGCGCTACGCAGGTAGGTGAGCGCGCGTTGATGATTGCCCTGCGCCTCTTCCACCCGTGAAAGCAGGATCAGACGGTCCGGCGTATTGTCATTGCGCAGTCCACGCGCCAGTTGCGTCGCCCGCTCGGTATTGCCGTCAGACAGCGCGACATCAATAGCGCCCGCCCGCGCTGCCTGATCGGGTGAATCACGGGTAATTAAATAGTCGTACACCACCCCGGCTTCTTTGTTCATTTTGCCGCTTTGATACAGCCGCGCCATCGCGAACATTAAATCGGTATTCTGCGGCTCCTGTTGCAGCGCCCGGATGAGCTTATCGTATGCCGCCGCATAATTGCCCTGCTCACGCAGCCGATCAGCATCGTTGACGATATAGCCATTTTGCAGACTGGCGAGCTGGCTCGGCGTACTTTCCGCACGCAGGGTTGGATTCGCCAGCAGCGCCTGCGCTTCACTGGTCAATCCGGCCTGATTCAGCACCGTCACTTGATCCGCATAGTCACCGGCCCCGCCCTGAATACCCGAGCTGATATTGTTACGCACCAGCGCGACGGCAGTTGTGATATCGCCGCTTTGCGCCAGCAGACGCGCCAGTTTACCGACGTCAGCCGGATCTTTCGGCGGCTGCGACGACAGCGCCTTCAGGGTGTTCATGGCCGCCACGGTGTTGCCCTGCGCCAGGTAGTTCTGCGCCATGGCAATCTGCAAGTTGTAGTTCACCCGCTGGCGAAGATCGCGCATCTGCGTATTCTGGCTGGCGGTCGGAATGCGCGAGAGTAAAGTTTGTGCCTGCTGCCAGGCCCCATTTTCGCTGGAAAACAGCGCGGCGGCGTACAGCGCATTGGCGCCGGCGCCGGCACGGTAAGCCGGTGCCATCACGGCAGCAGCTTCGTTTTCGCCGCCGGATTTTTGTAGCAGGCGCGCCAGATCCAGACGCAGCCAGAAATCGTCCGGATTGCGCGCTACGCCCTGGCGCAGCGTGGCGATCGCCTGCGGAACGTTACCGCTGGCCGCCTGCTGTTGCGCCTGGCGACGAATGCTGTCACCCGGCACGCCGGTCACGACGCGCGGCTGAAGCCGCGACTGTAGATTCTGCGGCAGAGTGCGCAGGACCGTTTGTGCCTCCGCGGTTTTATTTTGCTCGCGCAGCACATAGTAGAGATTTTCCCGCGCTGCCGCGTTCTGCGGCTGGTCATTCAGCACCGCCCGCAGCGTTTGCTCGGCCTGAGCGTAATCCTTGCTTTGGCGCAGGATATCGGCACGGAACAGCTTGCCGGCAATGCCGCGATCGCCGCTCTGCTGAGCCAGTGGCGCAGAGAGCGCCAGCGCCTGGCTGATGTTACCCTGCTTATACGCCTGTTGAGCCTGGGCCAGCCGACCATAAAATTCGGCGTCATCGGCCTGATTTTTACGCTCGTCCGCCGCCTCGCCGCCCTGACTGGCGGCACGGTTGAGATACTGCGCCGCCGCCTGATAATCGCCACTGCGCTGGGCAATGTAGCCCATCCCGGCCAGCGCGTCGGCATCCGCCGGGTTGGCTTGCAGAACCTGTTCAAAATCCTGCTTTGCCGCCGCGGTATCGCCGCTGTTCAGGGAGGTGAAACCTTCACCTTTAGCAATGCCGCCAATCCGCTCACGATAGTATTTTTGCACCTCGGTATCCTGAGGATGCCGCTGTAGCCAGCTATCGTAATAGCGCCGATCGCCCTGCGTCACGCTTAACCACAGCAGCGACTGGCGTAGCCCGCTGTCTGCCTCTTTGTCTGTGCTGGCTAACGGCTCCAGCATCTCCATCCCTTCCCGGCGCGTCTCTTCCCGCCAGGTCAGCGCTTTGCCCAGCGCCACGCGAATCGCGCTATCCTGCGGTCGTTGCGCCACATAACGGCGCAGTTCACTCACCGCCTGGGGATAGAGCGACTTATCGCTCGCCATGGTCAGATAATACTCAGCAGCAATGCCCTGCGGCGGCATATCGCCGTTAAACATGCTTTTCCAGGTTGCCAGCGCAGCGGGAATATTGCCGCTGCGCGCCTGCTGACGAGCAAGATTAAGTTGCCCCTGCGGCACCGCAGACAGCTGACGCGCGTTAGATAATGCTTCCAGACCGGCGTCACCCGGCGATGCTTTTTCCAGCCGCGCCCGCCACTGAGCGGAGGCCTGAGTATCACCATTCTGCTGCGTCCACAGCGCCATTAAATACAGCGCCTGAGGATTATTGGCATCGACCAGCAGTACTTTCCTGAGCGATTCCATCGCCAGTTCGTCGTGCGATTTCTCATGCCAGTATTTCGCCTGCTCGAACAGCGCATTCAGCGCCGCATCGTTGGGCGCAGCCAGCACATCACTCATCGTTCCCAGCGTCAGCATGCCCGTCAGGCACAGCGTAGACAAACGACGACCCGGATCATGTTTCATCATTGTTATCGCTCCCTGAAGAAAGGCGCTTACGGGCGTGCCGTCTGAACATGGCGGTGAGCGCCACACCCAGAATTGAGGCAGCAATTAATCCGACGATTGCCAGCAGCGCTGAATACTGGTTCGCATACCAGATAGCCATCATGTAGCCCGGCATCTGCCCGCTCGGGAACTGATTGCTGACCCGAAAACTGCGCACGCCATTTTCATCGGTGATAATTGATGTATCGCCCCGGATACCGGCATTAATGCGCGAAGAACTTAAGTCGTCCGGTAGCCTGGCAAGCTGATCGTCATTGCTGCCCACGGCAGCAACCACCAGGCGTTCGGCATCCCACGGTGAGCGATAGCTGACAAAGCCACGCCACGCCTCGTTAGATGAAAAATAGCGATCGGCGTCAATGTTGTCCGTGGACCAGTCGCCAAGCAGCCAGCGCTGTATTTTCTGCCACGGCGTCTGTGGTCGTACGCTCAGCGTGTTATCGCCGACGATGTAAGGCGATTGTGACAGCAGCCCCTGAATAAATGCTTTCTGATCCAGACCGCCTACCGCCAGCACATCGCGCTGGCGCAGATATTCCAGACTGGTCCCGCCACCGGGAATACCCAGCACGACACGGTTGTTTGCCAGCGGCATTCCCGTCGCATTGCCTGAACGTGCAGCAAGATTCAGCAGCGTCGCAACCTGCGTTTCAGACGGCGTTTCCGGCAGTAACAGGACCGTCTGCGAATAGTCTGCCAGACGAGTAAACGGGAAAGAGGCACCGACAAAGTAAGAGAGATTCGGCAGCATTGAGAAATGCTGAGTATGACTCAAATCGATCCACGAATCGTCGTTGAGACGGCTCTTAATGTTGTTATTCAGCAGTACGCTACATGGCGCGGTTTGCTTCGGTACAACGTTAAAGTAGAGCGAAAGCTGGTTATCGCCGTAGATCAAATACGGCTCCAGCGGAATAGTCACTTTCTCCTGCCGCGCGTCGCCGCCCGCTTTACGCCACAGCATTTCGAGAAAGCCCTGTTTATTCATCGGCAAATTGCTGAGAAACGTGTTGTTGAGCGTAACGCTAAGGCGCGATTTGTCCTCATCAATCCAGGTTTCAGACGGAAAACGATAGCCAATGTGCAGCGGGATGGTCTCGCCATCCCACAAATAGAGATCCGGCGCGGCGCGGAAAGCCACCTGCAACGGCGCGTGCCAGACGCCCGATACAGTGGTGCTTTGATCTTTACGAATAAGCTCCGACAATTTTACCGGGCGCGAGGTCGGGATCCAGCGCGGTGCGTCATAGGGCTTGCTGGTTGGGATTGCCTGGGCTTCAACATCGGCGCTCGCCATCTGGCCAGGGAAGTCGCCTTTCGTCAGACGCCAGGCTGCGGCCCGCAAGGCAGCATCATCTTTACCAACGATCAGCAGCAGTTTATACACCGGGTTAACCGGGTTATTAATAATTTGCAGCAGCGGGCCGTTGCTTTGCGGCAGCGTTAATCCGCCGATGCGCTCCCCGGGATGACCGATCACAATACCGTGCTGCTCCGGCAGACGGTTGCTTAATGCATCAAATGAAATGCCGCGGTAGTCTGCCTGCATTCCCATCCACGACGACACCAGCGCCGCCGCGCTAACGGTGTCCGCCGTGAGTTTTTCCGGGAAGCTAAATGCCAGGTTAACCGGCGTCATCTGCTGACTATCGAAAAATGGCTTCGGAAAATGGCTGAGATCGGAGCCAATATCCAGCTGCTGGCCTTCAAGCTGAAAGCGCGAGGTCGGCATGATAACGACCCGGGATTTTTCGTTCTCATCGCGCAGGCACAGCAGGGCGTCGCCGTCGTTGACTCTAAAATTCAGGTTATTACTGGACACCATCAGCGCAGCCGGGATCTCCAGTTCAAAATGCGAAACGTTGTTGTCCGAGGCGCTTAGCGGCACATTGCCCAACGACTGGCCGTTAAGCTGAAGTTGCAGTGTCGTACCGCGGGCGGCCATCTCAGGCGACACTTCCACATCCAGCGCCAGCTGCGCGCTGGTGATCACCCGATCGCCCGGCAGGGTAAAATCGATACCGCCCTGGAACTGACCGCCGCTTAATGCTATCCCCTGTGCTGCGCCCATCTGAGCAAAACTGAGGCTGCTGTCAGCGGGCGGCATAAAACCCGACGCCGCAGGGGTTACAGGCGGCATGGCTGGAAGCGCGTCGGAAACGTCCTGCGGCTGCGGGGCGGTTTCCGGCGCAGTCGTGGTGGCCGGTGCCGCCGTCTGTTGGGACGGTTGCGCCGCAGGACTGTTTTCAGTAGCCGGAGTATCAGAGGCCGTATTGTCTGGCGTCGCCGGAGCGTCCGTTGTCGACAACGGGAACGTCAGCGGCGGCGTTGCGTCGCCTTGTGCCGTCGGCTCCTCTGCGTGGAGTGCAGGCACAAATAGCGTCCCTATCAACAATGCCAGCGTGGTTAATCCCTTCATACGCGACTATCCTCCTTCGTCGCAGTTGCCGAAGCCGTCCGGGGACGCTGGCGACTGCGGCGCGATTTCCATGTCAGCCAGAACAGTTCAAATACGCAGCGCAGGATGGTGACGAACGAACGGAACGGATTATCCTGCTGACGCGGTGGATTAATCCACGCATCGGCGCGGGAAAGTACCACGCGCACCAGTTCACGACGGCGTGAGAGCGGAATATCTTCATCAAACATAACCCGGATGAATTGATTATCGACTGCCACCAGTTTTGCCGGAATAGTAATGGCCCCGGACTCGAGGATTAGCTCGACTTCTTCGATTTCATCAAACGTATGCCGATCGTCAACAATTGACATCCGGCAGCCGCCCATTGAGAGATCGGCCGTCTGGCTGCGGGTAACAAATCCGCTGGCATAGTGAATTAGCACCGGGATGGTCACATCAATACGGATGGTTTTACGCGTCTGC
>Ga0302347_1000679_pt1 | contig 49515 bp, 46 predicted proteins | sample PhyWR1_FD_202178 | JGI IMG/M metagenome (GOLD analysis project Ga0302347, IMG submission 202178) | Leaf surface microbial communities from wheat plants in UC Gill Tract Community Farm, Albany, California, United States - DLSL W.R1 (v2)... | ecosystem: Host-associated > Plants > Phyllosphere >... | reverse complement strand
GCGGCAGATTATTGATGACCAATGGTTTATTGACGCCGTACTCTTTTGCAAACCAGTCAGCGTAGGAATTACTGGCTGTCATCATACGCTTGATTTTTGGGACAAATGTCTTCTCGATTTTTTTCCAGACATGTTTCACCCAGCGACCCTGGATTGTCGGCATTTCTGTAAAAATCTCGTGGCTGTCAAAGATGATGGGAATATTTAATTTTTTAGAAATCAGATAATTTGGCATAAGCGTCTCCAGATCATTGGCTAATAAAATGGTCTTATTGTCAGCATATTTTTGCAGTTCCAGGTATAATTTTCTCTGAAATTCTATATACGCAAAACGGAGTTTTTTTGATTTTAACTGGATTCTTAGAAATTGATAAGACCGCTGCATTTCCGGTGTTCCCTGCCAATTACAACCAATAAGAATAGGTTCATAACTGTTATCATACAGTGTCTTACATACTTTTTCCACGCGCTGGTCTGTATATAAATTATTGAAAACACTGACGACTACTTTCATATTAATTCTTTTTCAGGATATTATAAAGCTGAATAAAAGCGAGAACGGTATTTGGAATGATAATTGGCCAGAGAACTCCATTATAGATTCCGTAGATGACAAAACAGATACAACCCAATAAATTCACGGTTCTGATCGTTTTAATATCTTTCAGAAGAAAACTGACAACAACGAAAATCGAAGCCAAGTACCCTACATATTCTGACCAGTTATTCATTAAGTTTAATAAGGATTACAAACCTAAACAATTTTATAAAAAATCAGGTCATAAAGTCCATTTTTTTCTGATGGCAATCTATTTGCAAACAATTATTTAAATTTTACAAATATTAATTGTAGGATTTATCATAAATAACATAACTTAGTGTATAATTTTTAATTATGGATTATAAATTTTCAGACGGTTTGAACCGCGTGTTCAAGCAAAGCAAAAATGAAGCAAGGCGTTTGCAGAGTGAATTTCTGAATACTGAACATTTCCTTTTAGGAATCATCAAGACCGAAAATTCTGCGAAAGAGATCCTTGAAAATCTTAGTGCGGACCTTACTCAAATAAAAAGAAAAATAGAAACCCTGAGCTCTGTAAACTCCAACCCGTTTGCTGCCAATATGGGAAGTATTTCTTTCACAAAAATGGCCGATCAGGCTGTTAAAAGATCAGAGTTGGAATGCAGACAGTACCAGTCCTCCGATATCAATACCGTGCACTTGCTTTTAGGCGTGCTCTACAAACAGGAAGATCCTACAGCAAACATTCTGCAGGCTTACGATATCGATTATGATGCGGTACAGAAAGAATACAGAACGATGCTGAAAAATACAGATCAGCTGCCGCAAAACAGCGCGTATGACGACGACGATGATAAAGAAGAGCCATACAGCCAGATGAAAAAACCTGCGGGAAATCTGGGTGCTCAGAAAAGTAAAACACCTACTTTGGACAACTTCGGACGGGATCTTACTTCTCTTGCCAGAGACGGAAAACTAGATCCTGTAATCGGCCGCGAAAAGGAAATCGAACGAGTGTCTCAGATCTTATCAAGAAGAAAGAAAAACAATCCTCTTTTGATAGGTGAGCCAGGAGTTGGTAAATCTGCAATTGCAGAAGGTCTGGCCTTAAGAATTCAACAGAAAAAAGTCTCTAGAGTTCTTTACGGTAAAAGAGTCATCACTTTAGACCTTGCAAGTCTGGTTGCCGGTACAAAATACCGTGGACAGTTTGAAGAGCGGATGAAAGCAATTATGACGGAACTGGAAAAAAACAGAGACGTAATTCTTTTCATTGATGAGCTGCATACGATTGTCGGCGCAGGAAGTTCTACAGGAAGTCTGGATGCCTCTAATATGTTCAAACCGGCTTTGGCACGAGGCGAAATCCAATGTATTGGTGCTACGACTCTTGACGAGTACAGACAGTATATCGAGAAAGATGGTGCCTTGGAACGTCGTTTCCAAAAGGTAATGGTGGAACCTACGACTGTGGAGGAGACCATTCAGATCCTTCACCAGATCAAAGACAAATACGAAGACCACCACAATGTTCATTACACAGATGAAGCCATCAATGCGTGTGTGAATCTGACTGCCAGGTATATCACAGACAGATTCCTTCCGGACAAAGCTATTGACGCGATGGACGAAGCAGGATCCAGAGTTTATATCAAAAATATGAAAGTGCCGACTGAAATTATCGATCATGAAGCACGCATCGAAGAAGTCAAAGAGCAGAAACAACAAGCCGTTAAAGCTCAGGATTATCTGGAAGCCAGAAAACTGAAAGATGAAGAGGAAAGACTACAGATAGAACTCAATCTGGCTCAGGAACAGTGGGACAAAGATGTTAAGGAGAAAAAAGAAGAAGTTACCGAGGAAAGCGTTGCAGAAGTTGTTTCTATGATGAGTGGCGTTCCGGTAACGAAAGTAGGCAAAAATGAGCTGGACAAACTGGCTCAGATGGACGTAAAACTGAACGGAAAAGTAATCGGACAGGAAGATGCTGTGAAAAAAGTGGTGAAAGCCATCCAAAGAAACAGAGCCGGACTGAAAGACCCAAACCGTCCAATCGGAACATTTATTTTCCTTGGAACAACTGGCGTCGGTAAAACAGAACTAGCCAAAGTAATGGCACGCGAATTATTTGAGTCTGATGAATCACTGATCAGAATCGATATGAGCGAATATATGGAGAAATTTGCAGTGTCCAGATTAGTGGGTGCGCCTCCGGGATACGTTGGGTACGAAGAAGGCGGACAATTGACAGAAGCTGTAAGAAGAAAGCCTTATGCAGTGGTACTTTTGGACGAAATTGAGAAAGCGCATCCTGATGTTTTCAATATTTTATTGCAAATTTTGGATGAAGGTTTTGTGACGGATTCTCTTGGAAGAAAAATTGATTTTAGAAATACCATCATTATTTTAACCTCAAATATCGGAACCAGAGATCTTAAAGATTTCGGCGATGGCGTAGGATTCGGGACTTCTGCAAAGAAAACGAATACAGATGCAAGAGCAAGATCAACTATTGAAAATGCGTTGAAAAAAGCATTTGCCCCGGAATTCTTAAACAGGATAGATGATATCGTCATTTTCAACTCTCTGCAGCAGGAAGACATCAAGAAAATTATTGATCTTGAACTTTCCAAACTGTACAGCAGACTAGACAAGTTAGGTTACAGAATAGAGCTGACAGATGATGCCAAAGATTTCATCTCAGAAAAAGGATGGGACAAAGATTTCGGAGCGCGACCTCTGAAACGTGCTATTCAAAAGTACATTGAAGATCTTCTTGCAGAGATGCTGGTCAACAAGCAATTCGGTGAAGGACAGACTGTTGTTCTGAAAGTGAATGAAGCCAAAGACGGGCTGGAGGGTGAAACCGTTCAGGAAGAGCAAATTGTAAAATAATCAGTATCAAATACGAAAAAAGCCACCTATCAAAGGTGGCTTTTTTATATCATTATGGAAGAATCCTCTCTACAGAAAGCACCTTCCAAATCGCCTCGCTGTTGCGAATAACGCCTGTGTCTCTCAGCAGAATTAAAGGGAGACTTTTTTAAGCAAAAGTAAACGAGAGTATACGAGTACATAAGAAATTTCATTTTTTTTATTAAATATTGAATTAAGATTAACTTAATGTAACATAATTTAATTTATGTTACATATTTACATCTAAGTCATAAATAAAATTTTATATTTGGAAAAAAAATAATGACCAGACTAATCAAACCATTAATTATCACTGCGGTTCTCACATTTGGATTTGCGGGCGCCCAGAGTATCTCATCAGAAAAAATTTCCTTTTCACTTCTCAAAGCACCAAAAATTTCTCTTGACGCTTCCAAAAGAACATTTTCAGCAACCGTAGTTTCACCGTACAATCTTACTATTGAAGATGTCAAAAGGATATCAAAGGAAGAGTTCAAAAAGAAACAGGACAACTATGCGAATGAGGTGCTGGAAAGCAAAATGAAATATCAGGAAGCACTTAAAAATCACGATTCCGACATCAGGAGGGCGAAAGAAAAATTTGAAATGGAAAATGCCGCTTTCAAAAAACTGTCGCTGCTGGAAAAAATGACACTTATGGATCGCGGACAGAGCCCCAAATTGGTTGTTCCGGACAGGCCAACGTATCAAAAACCATATCCTCCGACTTACCGGGAGCCCAACCTAAATGACTATTTCATTGTAGACAACAAGGTTCTTTCTTCTCAGATTGACATTACCGGTTTTACGAGAGGTGCACCAAATGTTGATATCAATATTGAGATGTCCCAAGTCAACTTTCAGGACAATGCCGGGCAAACCTATGCCAACCAGCCTACAAAGCTGATCATCAAAGTGGATGGCGAGGAGAAAGTAAATGAATCTCTCTTCAGCGAATTCCAGTTTGTATCATCTTCTTCTACTGATAATATTGATAAGGTAAACGAGGAAAAGAACGTTCTTCAGAAAACCATCAAGAATCTGAATAAATACATAAATGACTATTTTGGAATTCAGAAAATAAGCAAGGACGTCATTATACAAACAGTCAAGAATAAAGGCACTTACAATGATTTGGAAAAGGCCAATATCTATATAACCACCAATCTGAAAAAACTGCAGGCAAATCCTGATTCCAACGCGACAGAAGTTGCTATTGCTAATATGCAGAAAGGCATCGACATCTGGAAAGACGTCCTTACAAAGATCAATTATACAGATCCAAAAGCCGTTTATAACAATGAGATTGCTAGATATATATATTTTAATCTGATCAGACTCCATCTTGCTCTTGGTAACAAAACGGAAGCAGAAAAATATCTTAACGAAATGCAGGAACATCAGGTAGAGCTCAAGCTAAGTAGTTCTGAAAAACAGCAGTTAGACACCTTAGAGAAAGAAATTTACAAATCAAAATAAGTCATTATGAAAAAAATATACAACCTGATTGCATTTTCAATTTTTGCTAGTGCATTTGGACAGATATCTATCGGCAATGCCTTTCCTTTTGATGTTAAAGTTGAGCGTGATGTCAAATTTGTAATGCCGGATTCTAAAACTCTTTATTTACAAAGTGCTGTTTATACGGACTATCCGCAAGATAGAAAGTTCTATGTCAGAAAATTTGATAATTCTAATGGCAGCATTATCCAGGAATATAATCAAAGTTATCCGGGATCAGATGACAGAGCGGCAATTTACGAATACATCGGTTCTTTCAGTTCTTCTCAGAAAGTCACTTTTTTGAATGAGAGCCGTTTAGGAAAAGCAAAAAAAACGGACGTTTACAAGACTGTTTTTGACAAAGAAACTTCCAAATTTACGTCAGTTCTTTTAGGTTCCTATCCATTTGAGTCTATGATTAAATCCGGAAATACCTACATTGCAAATTCTGATAACGGCAAATATGCAGGCGTTTTGTACCATAGTTATGATGGAAGAAAGGCAGAGAAAAAACTTTATTTAAATATATTAGATACAAATTCTGCAGAGGTCGTGTGGTCAAAAGATATTACGCTGACAGATGACAGCTCTATGAGGTATTTTGCTGTTTCCAATTCCGGAAATGCCATCATCACCAGAGATCCTTCAGACTATAAAGGAAGTTCAAAAGTTATTATTATTTCCAAAGAAGATCAGCAGGAGAAAACCTTTGAAGGAGATCTTATTATGTATCAGCCGTATTTGTTTTCGATGGGAGATAAAGACTATCTTTTCGCATTTGATGCGCCCAACAGAAGTTCCAAAGACTACTATACCAACCTTCTGTTCTACGATCTTTCGGAAGGTCAGGTCATCTCAAATAATACAGTAAATGACTATGCGAACGTTAAAAAACCTGACGCTGTACTTCTCCGGAAAATATATTATCAAAACAATCAATTCCAGATATTTACAGAATCCAAATATTCTGTTGGAACTACCAAAACAGGAATGTTTCCGGAACCAATCTACACCTATGGCAAATCACTTGCGCTAGCTCTTGATGAAGCTGGAAAGCTAGTCCATAGAACATCTATCGGAGCAACTCCGTACGCTTCGGGTATCGATAATTACCGTAGTTATGGTGTTTTAAATATACAGGGAAATTATTCTATCAATGATGAGGGCGGACGGGTGATAAATGAACTGAATTCTTCAGATTTCAAACAGACTGCAAAATTCGTTAAAAACACGGACGATAAAAGCCTCAATTTCCAGATTAGACTTCCTCACGTTCTGTCTTATGACAACTCCACAAAAACTTATTACTTTTTAGAAATAAAAGATAGAGAAGCCTATATTGTGAAAGCTTCCGGATATATGAAACCAGAAAAAAAATAACTTTGAACTCCCGGACGAACGGGAGTTTTTTTATAATCCCACCACAAATCCCACACTTGGGATAAACGCGGTACTGAAAATACTGCTCTGTTCTTTCCAAAGCACATTGTACATTATCCCAAATTGTGCAAAAGCGTTGTTCCCCAGCGGCTGCATATAACCGCCGCCAAGATAAAGCGCGGTCTCATCAGTTCTATACTTGTAACCGTCAAATTTGTCCTGAGAATTGATAAAATACTGCTGAAGACTGGCACCGGCAAAGAAGGAACGGGCAAAATAATAATTTACAAACGGCCCAATGCCAAACATAGTAGATTTATAATAATCTGATGTCTGCCAGGAAACATTCCCCAGCAGTCCGCCTTCCAGCTGATCTGTAATTTTGTAGCCTACTCTGGGCGCAACCTGCAGGTTGAAGGAACTGTTGCTGCCAAAACCGAGACCCAATCCGCCGCCGAAGGTCCAGCGGCTGTTCGGAATTGTTGTACCCGTTGCGATCTGACCGAAGCCTAGAAAGCCTGCCAGAATCAAAGAAATACTAAATACTTTTTTCATAATAATGTGTTTTTATATTGATAATCGAAAATTAGCTGAAGTTCCAGTTCGACTTGAACGGAAATCCATTTTTTCGTTGACTTCCCTTCTGCTTAAGTGAAGCCGTCTGGAAAAAGAATGGACTATGTCGAACAATTCTGTTAGCGAGTGGAAGGCGGAATTAGCTGCCCTAATAAATAATACTGGTAAGATCGTTTTTATCAATCCTTAAAATTATGGTTTTTTTGCGAAAGTTTTAATTGTATTTTTGCAGCCTCAAACTAAGAACTCCCGTTAAGAGTTTCGTAAAATTGAAATCAAATGAAAATAGTAGTTGGCCTCTCCGGAGGCGTAGATTCTAGCGTGACTGCTTATCTTTTGCAACAGCAGGGTCACGAGGTTATCGCACTTTTTATGCGAAACTGGAACGATGCATCGGTAACATTGGAAGATGAATGCCCCTGGATCGAAGACAGTAATGATGCGCTTCTCGTCGCACAGAAATTAGGAATTCCTTATCAGGTCATCGATATGAGCGAGCTCTACAAGGAGCGAATCGTGGATTATATGTTTGACGAATATCAAAAAGGCAGAACGCCAAATCCAGACGTGCTTTGTAACCGCGAAGTGAAATTCGACGTGTTTATGAAAACGGCTTTATCGCTTGGTGCTGAGAAAGTTGCAACCGGACATTACGCACGTGTGACGTCTACTTTTGATGAAAGTGGGAAGGAGATTTTTCATCTTTTGGCCGGGAAAGATAATAACAAAGACCAGAGTTATTTCCTTTGTCAATTGAGTCAAGACCAATTGTCGAAAGCGTTGTTTCCAATCGGAGAATTGACAAAACCTGAAGTACGCGAAATTGCAAAAGAAATTGGGTTGGTAACGGCTGATAAGAAAGACTCTCAGGGACTTTGCTTCATCGGGAAAGTTAGTTTGCCGACATTCCTTCAACAACAATTGGTTCCGAAAGAAGGCGAAATTGTAGAAATCTTCAATGATTTTGCTGAGTTTCATAAAGAGACACCCACTTTTTCATCAAAATTAGAAGAGCTGGAATATCTGTCGGCGAAAATCAAATATAAAAAAGAGGACGGAAAAGTGATTGGCAAACATCAGGGCGCCCAGTTTTTCACGATTGGGCAAAGTAAAGGTTTGGGAATTGGCGGACACAAGGAATCATGTTTTATCATCCAGCGAGAAATGGAAAACAACATCATTTTCGTTGGCGAAGGGAAAAATTTCCCGGGACTTTTCCGCAAAGCTTTGAAAATTGAAAACGCTGAACTGCATTGGGTTCGCGAAGATTTGAGACTGAAAAATGGCGAATCTATGGAAGTAATGGCAAGAATCCGTTACCGCCAGACTTTGGAAAAGGCAAAGATTTATCAATTTGAAAATGGATTCTATATGGAGTTTGAAAATCCACAGTCTGCGATTGCTGAAGGGCAGTTTGCAGCCTGGTATATTGAGGATGAACTGATTGGAAGCGGTGTGATTGCTTAGAAAACCAATCGAATAAATAAAAAAAGGCTTTACGTAATTTTCGTGAAGCCTTTTTTATTTGGACTAATTTCCTGCCAACCAATCCTTAAATTCCTTCACCCGCTCACGGCTCACTGTAATTTCTTCATTGGGCTGAAACTCTAAATCCACTTTATAATTTGGTGACGTGTGAATGTTCTTAATATAATCGGAACTGATGATGAACTGTCTGTTTACGCGGAAAAATTTGGATTCTTCCAAGACATTTTCCAATTCGTCGAGTGTGAAGTCGGTTGGAAAATGCCGTTCTTTGGTATGTAGATAGACGATTTTGTTTTGACTGTAAAAACAGCTGACTTCATTGATGGAGACCACTTTGAGGTTATACCCAATCTTGACCAGAATTCGTGACAGTGTTGCCTGCTCTTTTCGCACAATCTGCCGGATTTCCTGAGAATCTACAGCGCCCTGTTCCGGCAAAAAGGATTTGAACTTATCAATGGCTTTTGCCAAATCCTCCTCTTCAATAGGCTTCAGAAGATAATCGATGCTGTTGAGTTTGAACGCTTTCAACGTATACTGGTCAAAAGCTGTGGTATAAATAATAAATGCCTTTGTAGAAACTTTGTCAAAAATATCGAAGGACAGTCCGTCTCCTAGAACGATATCGGAAAAGATCAGTTGCGGATGCTCATTTTCATCAAACCACTCCACTGCCTCTTCCACAGAATTCAGGCTTTTAACTACCTCTAAGTCAGTAAATAAACTCAATAATTTTTCCAGCCTTCTGACTGCCGGTTTTTCATCTTCTATGATGATCGTTCTAATTTTCATAAGTTTCTTAGTAAATAAAAGGAATGATTTTCTTGGTCTGTTTTTTATAGTTGATGTATTCGTCTCCAAACTGCTCCGTCAGCGCTTGTTCCTCAATCCTGATTCGGTACGAAAAAGCCAGAAAAGGCGGGATGAATGCAATGGCCAAAGCTAGCCAATTATTGAGAAACAATCCTAATCCCAGAAAGGTAAGCAGCGACATAGAATACGACGGATGGCGCAAAAATCTGTAAAACCCATCTTTTTTGATTTGATGATCTTCGCGGATCGTAACATCTACTGTGAAATAACGCCCCAAAGATTTCACGATAACCATTCTTAAAACGATTCCCATAAACAACAAGAGAAGTCCGAGATAGTAGATCCAGATGCCGTCAGTCATTCTTGCATCTACCGTATTTGCTGCCGCAAACGAAAGACCGATGGAGATCATAATGACGATCCAGAGGAGCGACAGAGTAGATTTGTCCTTCCCTTTGGTATCGTTTTCTCCCGAAGACAAGGCTTGCTTGTAGTAGACTTCTGTGAACAGCCAGCACGTCATCAGCGCATAAAAAATAACGACAGGAGTGCTCATTATTTATATTTTTCCATTAATTCCCGGGTCTTTTTTTCTTCCCAGTCACTTCCAAACGATCTCATTGGGGAGAAGACACTAATGGCGTGAGCTGCCAATCCTATGCCCCAGAAAAATGGTGTTGACCATAATTCCCAGCTCCATAATGTATCCTGTTTTCTGATATCTTCGAGATTAAGAAAAATCAATAGAATATTGACCAGGACATAGATGATAAGGTGTGAATAAAATCCTTTCAGTTTTTTGACTCTTTTTGATGCTTTGCGGTATGCAAGCGTGTTTTTTTGATTGGTAAGTTCCATGATTAAATATTATTTTCTTTGTTAAGTATTTCCTGAATTTTCTTTTCTTCCCAGTTTCTGCCGATCGCAAACACATTCATAGCGTGCGCAGCAATTCCAATTCCCCACCCCAGCATTGGCCAGTAGAACCACAGGTGATCCGGTGATGTAAGGAAGTTGACTGCCGTCAAAAATGGGATGATGATGCAGTAGGAGATCAGGTTTCCGTAGAAGCCTTTAAGTTCTTTTACACGCTTTACCGCTCTCTGGTAAACGATATTTTCCGTGTCTGTAGTTGTGTAAGTATTCATTTTTTGATATTTTTTTTCTGTTAGTACCGGGATTTTCACTTTGAAATCCTGTGGAGATTCTTCTACAAAAACATTTTGATCTGTAAGGAGTGAGTAGCGCTGTACAATATTGGAAAGCCCAATTCCCGCACTCTCCTTCAGCTGTTCGCGCTTCTGAAGGTTGTTTTTGACAGAGAGATAGCTGCCTTCGGAATAGACCTTGATAATCAAAGGTTTGGATGATGTTGCAAAATTATGTTTGATGCAGTTTTCGAGAAGTAGCTGCAGAGACAGCGGCACCACCAGTTTTTGCTCATCCTCTTTCAAAACATCGAATTCAAAATCTACACTGTCTTCAAATCTGGTTTTCAGCAGATTGCAGTAGGTTTTTGCAAATTCTATCTCATCCAGAACGGTTACCAGCTCTTTATCTTTCTGCTCCAGAACATACCGGTAGATTTTGGACATAGACGAGGTGAATTTCTGAGCCTGATCCGGATTTTCATCAATCAAAGCAGAGAGAACATTCAGAGAATTGAAGAGAAAATGCGGATCCAGCTGATTTTTAAGGCTTTCAAACTGTGCATTGGCAGAATTGGCGATCAATTTCTGCTGCACCACTTCCTTCTTGGACGTTTTTTTCAGTTCCTCCATAAAACCTTTGGCGTGGAGAAAAGCCGCAATCATCAACGCAAAGTTTACAAAGAACCAGTTCGTAAAATTATATTTTCCCGAGAGAAACTCTTCCTGTGTAGAAACCTTTTGAATCATAACATAATTGATATAATTACAGCAGTAAACCACGATGAAATTGATAATGACAGCAGAAAGAATTCCCAAAATCGTCCTTGCTCTTGTGTTTTCTGTCCACGACAGTTTTTTATTAAGATAATCATTGATCGCTCCGTTGCTAAGTCCCAGACTGAACGCATAAAGACCGGAAATCAAAAAGCTGTAGCCAAAGTTGATCACCGTTTTTTCATCGGTGAAGAATGTGAAAAAGAATAAACTGGATCCCAGCGTAATCCAAAGTAGTGGTATGATGTTTTTTCTTTTCATAATAAATATATTAAGGCCTGATTTCTGAGTTCAAAAGTAGGACAGAATCAGACGCTCAGCAATAATAAATGACCGAATTGTTAAAAAAGCCTACTGAATTGTAAAAACACCCTTCGGAATCTTAAAATTATATTAAGATCCTGCGCCGCTTTGGAAAAAGGAACACAATTTGCTTTTGAAAAATCACTAATCTTTAAATTTATGAAGAGAAACGTAGAGATATTATTTGCCGGAATCTTCGGGACAGCAGCTGTTCTGGGTGTTTTGGCAGCAAGAAAATATTTAAGAAACCGGGTTTACAACAGCGATTATGCTGATCATCACCGCCTGTTCGGTACAGGAAAACGCTCGCCGTATGCAGCTTATGATGATGGCGTAGAGTTAGACGCTTTTTTATAGACACACTATTTTTTTATTATACAGTTTTCCGGTTCTCACGAATCGGATTTTTTTGTGGAAAACTTCCAGTAATTTTAAGACAGATTTAATTTTTCAAATGATAATTTTGAAGTTACAAGCGCACTCCGGCAATGTCAGATTTCATCAGGAAAGGGCAAGGCGCCCAACGTAATGTCACCAACAAATTTGACCGGTTCATGCACGAACCGGAAGATTACGAATTGGATCAAATCAAGACCCAGGTCACAGAAGTATTCCCAAAGAGCATCATCAACATTATCAAAAGTCCGGATCTGATGATGGATTATTCTATGAATCCTTACCAAGGTTGCGAGCACGGCTGCTCCTACTGTTTTGCCAGGCCTACACACGAGTTTTGGGGATACAGTGCAGGTGTAGATTTCGAACGAAAACTGATGGTTAAGAAAAATGCACCGGAACTGTTGGAAAAGACTTTTCAGAAAAAATCCTACGTTCCCAAAACCATCATGCTTTCGGGGAATACTGATTGCTATCAACCCATTGAAAGACAGTTCGAGATCACCAGAAAATTGCTTCAGGTTTGTCTGGATTACAGACATCCGGTTTCCATCATCACCAAAAACGCTTTGGTTCTGAGAGATTTGGACATTCTCGAAAAAATGAACGAAAAGAACCTGATTTCCGTGAACCTCAGTATTCCGACGATCAACGAGGAACTCCGCCGCGTGATGGAACCGCGAACGTCTACAGCAAAAAATAAACTGAAAGCCATCGAAGTTTTATCTGAGAAAAACATTCCCGTCAATGTGCTGATTGCACCGGTAATTCCCGGTTTGACGAGTGACGAAAGTCTGGGAATCATGAAAGCCGTTTCTGATGCCGGTGCGAGAAGCTGCGGTTACACTTTGGTAAGACTGAATGACACTGTGGAGCCCGTTTTCATCCAATGGCTGGAAACACATTTCCCCGACAGAAAAGACAAGGTCCTGAACCTCATCCGATCTATGCGCGGCGGAAATCTGGGCGAAAAACGGTTTTTCCAGCGTTACCAGGGCGAAGGAAACATTGCCGAAATGATTCATAAAACGTTTGAAATCGGGAAGAAGAAGTTTTTTGCAAATCAGGAAAGAGCGAGCCTCACAACTGAACATTTTACGGGAAGCAGAACACAGCAATTGCGATTGTTTTAGACAGAATTTCCAATGCTTTTGATTAGATTTGCATATTAAACAACCACATAGACACAATAGTTTTTATCGCAAAATCTCGCTTAACGTAAATTTAAGGGTAAATAGTTTTATGTTTCTATGTCGTTAAATATATATTTACTACAGTAAGTTTTCCCTAATGAAGCAATATTCCGCAAAGCGCAGCATCCAGATTCTCGCACATATTCTAGAACAATACGGCATCCATAAAATTATCATCTCACCAGGATCCAGAAATGCACCTCTGGCGATTCACTTTTCCGAGATCGATGCGTTCCAGTGTTACAGTATTGTGGATGAGAGGTCTGCTGCATTTGTAGGCCTGGGCATTTCAAAATCTATCAAAAAACCGGTTGCCATTACCTGCACCAGCGGTTCTGCTGCCGCCAACTATTATCCGGCTGTGGTAGAGGCATTTTACCAGAATATTCCGCTGTTGGTGCTGACTGCCGACAGACCTTCCGATTTTGTAGATCTGTTTGACGGACAGACCATCAGACAAAAAAATATTTTTCAGCAGCATTCTTACGGTGATTTTGAACTGTTGGAAGATGAGAAAGACGGCGCAGACGACCACAATTTTGAAGCCATCAAAAAAGCAGTTGAACTCTGCATAGAGAAAAGTGGTCCTGTACACATCAATATCCCGCTGAACGAGCCACTTTATAATCTTGTAGATGAATTACCATTTCTGCCGCCTGTCGAAAAAACGATCCGTAAAAAAACGTACGAAATCCCTTCCGGTCTTGTAGCGGACTGGCACACTTCAAAACGGATTCTGATACTCACCGGAACATTGACACCCAATCCGGAACTGGAGGCGCAACTGTCTCAATTAGTTAAAAATCATACAGTTGTTGTGCTGACGGAAATGAATTCCAATCTGCAGCACGAGAAGTTCTTCTCTCACATAGACCGCTATATCACAGACTTTACCGAGGAAGATTACAGAACGTACGCACCGGATTTATTAATTACAATCGGCCAGAATGTAGTTTCAAAAAGAGTAAAACAATTCCTGAGAAAAGCCAAGCCCGCACAACACTGGCACATCGACGAATACTGGCAGCCGGACACTTATTTTGCTTTGACCCAGAAAATTGAAACGAAAGCAGAGATTTTCTTTTCAAAATTATTGAAATCCATCAATCTGGAACCACGTCCTTTTTTCAATCTCTGGGATGTTCTCAAGGACAAGAAAGATGTGAAACACGAGGAATATCTCAACAAAGCACTATTTTCAGATTTTTATCTTTTCAAGCTTTTGGCTGCACAGATCCCTGAAAATTACAGAATTCACTTCTCCAACAGTTCTGCCATCAGATACGCCCAACTGTTTGATTTCCAGAAACACGACATCTACTGTAACCGCGGCACCAGCGGCATCGACGGCTGTACCTCTACTGCTATGGGATTTGCAATGATGGAAGACGAACCCACGATTCTCATCACCGGCGATCTTTCTTTTTTCTACGATATCAACGGACTTTGGAACCAGTATATCCCGCCGTATACCAGGATTATCATTTTCAATAATGGTGAAGGGAATATTTTCAAAATCATTCCTGGCCCGAGCGGAACCAATGCTCTGGACGAATTTATTGCCACCACACATCACAGAAATGCAGAATTACTGGCGAAGAATTTTGGTTTTGATTACACTAAAGTTGAGGACGAAATCACATTGGACCGTGTTTTACCTAACTTTTTCAAGTCCAATCCGAAGCCTAAAATATTGGAAGTGATGACATCTGAGTGTAATAATTCTGATATTCTGAAGCAATATTTTGTGGAGTTGAAATAATATATTGAAACGCTTCGACTCCGCTCAGCGTGACAATCCTTAAACTATCCATTTTAATTAGCGGTGTCAGTCTGAGCGGAGTCGAAGACCTTTCAGTTTTCAATTAAAACTCCAAATCCGATTCCTTTTTTGGCAGATTGATGATTTTTTGGATTGGGTAAATGAACATTTCATCAAAATCGTTGAGCGCATTGATGAGTTGGAAATGTGAAAATGTTTCGATATTATCCAACGTGATTTCGGTTTCCTGAATTTTTTTTGAGCTCAGCAAACTCTGTCGCATCACGCCATTCAGCAAATAGGTCTTCGGTGTGAACCATTTTTTATCTTTCAGAAACAAAAGATTGGAATACGAGCTGTCCGTTATCTGGGCTTCTTTCACAATGATGATTTCGTCTGCGCCGCTGTCTTTTTTCATTTGTTGAAATCCCGTTCTGTCGGCAGATTTAAAACTGTAATCAATCGTGTTGTTGATGATAAGTTCAAAATCGTCGTGCTCTGATACCGCATATGGCAAAATCTGCTGTGTCACGTTATTATCGAGGTCATATTCCAGCCGGAACTTGTAAAGGCCGTCTTCCTCGTGCTCCAGATGGATAAATAAACTGTAAATATCGATTTTACATTCTTTGCCAAAATGGGAAAATGTCTCGTTTATCCTTTGCTGATGCAGCTCGACAAGGAAAATCTTCTGATCTTCTACTTTGATACTTTCAATAAATCGGTACATAGATTTTGTTTTTCATTTCTTCGTATTCGCTCTGTAGATCACTTTGGTGCGTAATGCCGCCGCCACTTTTGAAAAAGAGTTTTTCGTTTTCTTTTTCTATAAATCTGATCATCACGCAGGAATCTAGATTTTTTCCGTCAAAATAACCTGCAATTCCGGTGTAAAAACCGCGGTTGTATTTTTCTGCTTCCAGGATAATTTCCAGAGTTTTTGGTTTTGGTGCGCCGAGAATAGATCCGGCTGGCAGCAGTTTTTGGAGGATTGAACCAATTTTGTTTTGAAATTCCGGTTTTATCTCGCCTTCAATTTCGGAGCTCATTGCGAGCAGATTTTTTTGTTTTGTTTTGATAAAATCGATTCTCTGAAAATCCTTAACGCGAACCTGGTCTGCAACCATACTCAGATCATTCCGCAACAGATCGACAACGGTGTAGTGTTCTGCTTTTTCCTTGGGATCGTTTTTGAGCTTGTGTTCCGCATCGGAGATTTCTGCATCGATGGTTCCTTTCATAGGATGGGTAAGGATTTTACCGTCGATGATTTCGATAAATGTTTCCGGAGAGAAGCAAACCAGCTGATCAGGAACCAGAATTTTATATTTCGCTTTGGAGAACCTGAAAATCTCTTCCAGTGTCAGATCTGTTTCAATTTCGGTTTTTCTGGTGTAGTTGGTAAGGTAGGAATTTCCTTTTCTTAAATTTTTCTGGACGATATGAAAGCCTTTTTGATACTCGGTTAAGCTTTCGGGAAAGGCTTGCCAAGTAAATTCCGGGATGTTTGCGTACTGACTGATCACATTGGTAACATTCGGAAAATCAATCAACAAGATATTATTTTTTAAATCTGAATTTTTGAAAATCCGCACTTTATCCATCAAAAAACTGATCAGAAAGAAGAAAGGTTCTTTTCTCTGCGACAATTCGTCCATTCTTTGAAATTGGGGATTCTGAAACATTTGACAAAAGTATAGAAAAGTCTTCTAATTGGACCAAATCCGGAAAGGATATAGAATCCCGCAGCCCGGCCTGAGTGGAAATCCTTTTTTTGCAGTGGGAAACGCGCTGGCAAAAAAGATTGGGAACGGAGGACGGATAAAGCTGCCCAAATTGAGACCATCTATTTCGCCTGTCATTAATTAAATGGTACTTTTGCAAAAATTTTGATAATGACAACGCCAAAACCGGAAATCGGAAAACTACTGACAGAAGCGTATGAATACTGGATGCGGACTATTCCGTTTCAGTTTTTGTTTACGGTGATTTATTTTTCTGTGACGATGTTTGCCGGGTCTTATGCGTTCCGTTATTATGGTCTTTTTGAGGAGATTCAGAAATTCCAGGGTTTGATTTCTACTGACAGTCAGCTGTTTCTGGATAAGTACACAGCGTTGATGCAGACGGAGAATGCGATTCTTTTTCTGCAGGTGATGATGGTGGTAAAGGCGATTATCTTCCCTCTGAATATTGGTTTTCTGAAAATCTACCGCAAGCTGGATCTTGGTGAGAAGCTGGAAACAGGTGATTTGTTTGCGGGATTCAACGGTCATTATTTTTTCCTGTTTGTGATCTACAGTTTGGCTTGGAGTGTAATCAATAATTTTCTGTCCATCTTCACTTTGATCTGGATTCCCATGGCTTTATTGGTTCCGGCGCTGATCTTTTTTAAAGGCTTTAATTATTTTCAGGCTTTCAAAGTCAGCGTGCAGACGTTTCAGCGTCATATTGTTTTGATTCTGATAGCGGTTATGGTCGCGATCCTTTTTTCATATTGTGGCGTGATTATGTTTTTCGTCGGTATTTTCCTCACTTTCCCGTTTTGGAACGCTATCATTTATGTTCTTTACAAACATTTAATCGGAGATTTTGAAGAATAATTGTTTATGAGTTAATTCCCGTCAAGAATTTTTTATGTAGATTTGATTTTAAACTACAAATTACAAACTACTATGGAAAATTTTACTGAATTAGAACCTGTGGGAAAAGTTCCCAACAGAGATTCCGGAAGCATTATCTCTCACGCATTCGAACTGTACAAGGGTACTTTTATCTATCCGCTGGTTGCAGGTCTTATCTTTTTTATCGCGGTATCCATTATGGCCTCTATCACTGGTCTGGGCGCCGTTTTTATGGAAATGGGTCAGAATTCGCAGGCCACAGGAAGCTATGATCCCGAAGCTTATAATGAAGTGTACCGCAGTACGCCTTTTCTGACTTTTATGGGTGGCTTTTCTATTCTTAATATTTTGCTTTTTTCTCCACTGATCGTGGGAACCATTTATATTGCTCACAAAAAGAATCTCAACCAACATATTGAATTTTCTGATCTGTTCATCGGTTACAAGCAGAATTTTGTCAATATTGTTCTCTTTGGGCTTATTTTCTCAATCGTTGTGATGATCTGTACCAATCTTTGCTATGTACCGGCTGTTTTCGCGATGCCATTCCTGTTTTTAGGATATCCGTTCCTTCTTTTCCAGAATATGAATGCGATAGATGCGCTCAAAAATTCCTTTGAAATTGTAAAAAATAATTACGGCGATTTTTTGCTAATCAACTTATTGGCTTACCTGTGTTCTATCGTGGGGATTTTCGGATGCTGCATTGGCATCATTATTACTTATATGTTTTATTACTCTACAATGTACTCCGCCTATTGCGCTTACGTAGCATTGCCAAGACAATTGGATTAATATAAAAAACGAAAATAAAACTATGTCAGATTGCGAAAAACAAATAGATTCTGTTGTTATAAAACAGGTGGCTTTAATCATTTTAATATGCGTTTTAGTCGGTTTGATCTGCTGGAATCTGGCATTGTTTATACCATCTTTCCTTGGTGCTGTTACCCTCTACATTGTCTGTAGAAAATACAACAATTACCTTGTAGAAGAAAAAGAGTGGAAACCCTGGCTGGCTGCCACTCTGATAATGGTAGCCTCCCTGATTATCCTGATTCTTCCGGTTTATTTTATCATCGATATGCTGGTAGAAAAAATGGGTAATGCACAGGCGTACATGGAAAAATTCAATATTTTCCTGGAAAAGATCCATCAGTTTATCTACAAAAAAGTAGGTTTTGATATCCTCAGTAAAGAAAACATTACCAAGGTCACCAATTTTGCAGGTACATTTTCTACAAAGGCGCTTAGCACTACAGTGAATACATTTACAGTCATCATGTCTATGTATTTTATCCTGTACTTTATGTTTGTGAGAGCGCGGGTTTTTGAGAGAATTGTTGCCAGAGCAATGCCGTTTAAGAGAGCCAATACACAATTGCTGGGTGATAAATTCCGAAAGCTGGTGATGGCCAATGCGATTGGAATTCCCGTTGTGGCAATCGGTCAGGGCATTGTAGCACTGATTGGCTACTGGATCTTCGGAGCGCCAAGTGCAATACTATTGTTTGCGTTGACAGCAGTTGCGTCTATGCTTCCTGTTGTGGGAGCAGCAATTATCTACGTTCCTGTCGGGATTTTTATGATTGCGGAAGGCAACACCGGATCCGGCGTTGGTGTTTTGATATACGGCCTTGTGGTAGTAGGTCTTACAGATAATTTGCTGAGATTTACACTGCTGAAGCGATTAGAAGATATTCATCCATTGGTAACTGTTTTCGGGATCATTCTCGGAATCAATTTATTCGGATTTATGGGACTGGTTTTCGGGCCTATTATGATGTCTATCACCGTATTGCTAATACAGGTTTACAGGGATGAGTTTTCTGATGAAGATTCGCCGCCACCTTTGAAACTGCCCAATGCGGAAGATGAGCTGGATAAAAAAATTGATTTAATTATATAATGGAAGGTTTGAATCCGGAAATTTTACAGGAAATTTGCGAAGTGAGAATGCCTTTCGGAAAGCACAAAGACATGATTCTCGCAGATCTGCCAATAAGCTATCTGGAGTGGTTTCAGAGCCAGGGAATGCCAAAAGGGAAACTTGGAATGCAGCTTTCGACAATCTATGAAATCAAAATTAATGGTCTTATGGATTTGCTGATTCCGATTCGTGGCAAGATCAATCATCAGAAACCTAAAAATAAGGTTTATAAGTTTTAATGAATGAAAATTAAGAAGAAAATCAATACGGCCAGAAGATCACTGATGCGCAGGCTAACCAAAAACATTGGCAAATCCTACGCAGATCCAAAGCACAGAAACGATATCAATATCAATCGGATCCTGATTTCCAGACCCAATCACAGACTTGGAAATCTGCTCCTACTCACGCCATTAGTCCAAGAAGTACTGGAGACGTTTCCGAACGCCAAAATAGATCTGTTCGTAAAAGGAGGTGTGACGCCGATTATCTATCAAAACTACCCGAATATCAACCGCTACATCCAGCTACCGAAAAAGCCTTTCAGCAGTCTGGGGAAATATATCAACGGCTGGTTCCAGCTTAAGTTCCGAAAATACGATCTGGCTATCAATTCAAATCCTGGATCGTCCTCAGGCAGACTTTCTATCCTGGCAACCAATTCTACCTACAAATTCTTTGGTGAGCACGACGACGAACTTGCTATGAAGTATCCAGATTACAACCACGATGCAAAGAAAACGATTTACAATCTCCGGAAATTCCTGACAGAAATCGGCTGGTCTCAAAAAACTTCGAAACTGCCTTCGTTAAAGATTATTCTCAGCCAGCAGGAACTTGATAAAGGCAAAGCAGACGTCCGGAAGATAGTTCAGAACGACAAAAAAACCATTTGTCTTTTTACCAATGCAACCGGTGCTAAAATATATTCGGAAGAATGGTGGAGCAAATTTTATGACAAGTTGAAAACGTCATTGCCGGATTACAATATCATAGAATTGTTGCCTGTGGAGAATATTTCCAAGCTCAATTTTAAAATTCCTCACTTCTACAGCACAGACATCCGCGAGATGGGTGGTTTCCTGGCCAATTGTGCACTGTTCATCGCAGCAGACAATGGCGTGATGCACCTTGCAAGCGCTGTGAATGTGCCTACTGTAGGACTTTTTCAAGTGACGGACCAAGCTATGTATCAACCTTACAACGATAAAAGTTTCTCTGTAAATACAAATAATGTGGATTTGGATAAAGTAATAGACCAGATCAAAACGTCTTTGGAATAACACCACTTCTAATCTTTTTAAACTACAACCGCGACCGCTATGAACTTTGTTCTCTCCGAGGATTATTCTCAATATAAAAATGAAATCTCAGAAATTTTAAAAGATTTTAAAAATGGCGGTATTGTGGTGGGCCACGGCGATAGAAATGTGGTCAAATACTTTGTAGTCAATGGTTTAAAATTTAATTTCAAATCATTCAAGCAGCATAATATTATCAACAGGCACGTTTACAAATATTATAGAAAATCTAAATCCAGACGTTCTTACGAATATGCAAAAATGCTTCTGGAGAAAGGATTCTACACGCCGAAACCCATTGCTTTTATAGAAAATCACGATTTGATTGGCGTCACTTCCAGCTATTACGTCAGCGAGCAGCTGGAAGATGTTTTCACATTGAATGAAGCGCTCTACAACCATTCTTTCCCAGAAAGAGAACGCATTATCAGGGAATATACCACGCTGATTTTTCAGCTTCACGAGAGCGGAATAGAGTTTATAGACAACGCCGGCGGCAATTTCCTTATCAAAAAAACAGAGGGAAATTACCGATTTTACTTAGTCGATCTCAACCGGATGAATTTCCATGTAGAAATCCCGATTTCCAAACGGCTGGAAAACTTCGAACGGCTGACCAATGATCTGGAAATCATTCAGATTATAAGCTCGGAATATGCAAAACTATCCGGGACAACGTATGAATTCTGCCTGAAAAAGATCGTGGATTTTACCAACAAAAAAGCTTTCAAACGAAAGGCTAAGAAAATTCTTAAATTTTATAAGTTCTTTCTGAAAAAACCTTAGGCTTTCAGCGCTGCGATTTCGTCTCTCAATTTTGCAGCTTTGATGAAATCCAGATTTTTCGCTGCCGCTTCCATTTCTTTCTGTTTTGAGATTACTATTTTCTCGATGTCATCACTTCCATAGGTTGCTTTGGTCTCCGCAACTTCCTGCATCAGAATCTTTTGCGTGTATTTTTCGTCCGGGAAATCTTTGCTTCTTCCTACCAGATTTTCGCTGATTTTTTTATTAAGAGCCATCGGAACTTTGCCGTGTTCCGTATTATATTGCATCTGTTTCTCGCGGCGGTAGAGGGTTTCATCTATAGCGGCCTGCATAGATTTTGTCATCTTGTCGGCGTACATGATTGCGCGGCCATTCAGATTTCTCGCCGCACGGCCCACCGTCTGAATCATAGATCTTCTGGAACGCAGCATTCCTTCCTTGTCTGCATCCAAAATCGCAACCAAAGACACTTCCGGCAAATCCAGACCTTCTCTCAAAAGATTGACACCCACGAGAACATCAAACAGACCAAGGCGAAGATCCTGCATAATCTGAATCCTTTCCAAAGTCTCTACATCCGAGTGAATATATCGTGTTCTGATTCCGACTTTTGTGAAATATTTGGTTAATTCTTCCGCCATCTTTTTGGTTAAGGTGGTCACCAAAACACGTTCGTCCGCTTCTTCACGTTTATGGATTTCCTCTATCAAATCATCAATCTGATTCATCGTCGGACGGACTTCGATAATAGGATCCAAAAGCCCAGTCGGGCGGATAATCTGCTCGATATACGTTCCGCCGGATTTCTCCAGTTCGTAATCGGCAGGTGTTGCAGAAACATAGATCACCTGATTCTGCATTGTCTCAAACTCATCAAATTTCAACGGTCTGTTGTCCATCGCAGCCGGCAAACGGAAACCGTGCTCTACCAAAACTTCTTTTCTACTTCTGTCGCCGCCATACATTGCGTGTACTTGTGGAATGGTGACGTGACTTTCATCTATCACCATCAGGAAATCTTTCGGGAAATAATCTAAAAGACAGAAAGGTCGTGATCCCGGTAAACGGCCGTCCATATAACGGGAATAATTCTCGATTCCGGAACAATATCCCAATTCGCGGATCATTTCCAGATCCAGTTCTGTCCTTTCTTCCAGACGTTTCGCTTCCAAAGGTTTTTCAATTTCTCTGAAGAAATCGACTTGTTTTACCATATCATCCTGAATCTGACGGATCGCACCCTGCATCGTCTCAGGCGTGGTGACGAAGAGATTGGCTGGATAGATATTAATCGTATCAAAACTAGAAGTTACATTTCCTGAAACCGGATCAAAACTCTGAATGGTCTCTATCTGATCGCCAAAAAACTGAAGTCTGATGGCTGTATCTGCGTAAGCCGGATAAACATCGATAACGTCGCCTTTCACACGGAAAGTTCCTCTCTGAAATTCATTCAAAGCTCTGGAATACAAAGCGCTTACCAAAGAATTGAGCAATCTCGTTCTGGAGATTTTATCGCTTTTGGTAATTGTGATTAACGATTTTTCAAATTCTTTCGGATTTCCGACACCATAAATACAGGAAACCGAAGCTACGATCAAAACATCGCGTCGTCCGGAAAGCAGACTTGCGGAGGCAGAAAGTCTTAATTTTTCAACCTCTTCATTGATGCTCAAATCTTTCTCGATGTAAGTATTTGTAGAAGCAATGAATGCTTCGGGCTGATAATAGTCATAGTAACTCACAAAGTATTCTACGGCATTTTCCGGGAAAAACTCCTTGAATTCCATAAAAAGCTGCGCTGCCAAAGTCTTGTTGTGCGCCAGAACCAAAGTCGGTTTCTGAACCTGATTCACCACATTGGCCACCGTAAATGTTTTTCCGGAACCTGTAACGCCTAAAAGCGTTTGGTATTTTTCGCCAATATTTATGCCTTCCACCAATTTTTCAATGGCTTTTGGCTGATCTCCAGTAGGTTTGTATTCTGATTGAAGTTTGAATTGCATAACACAAAAATACGAAAAAACGTTCCAAATTTGGAACGTTTTAACATTGTAAAAAACGCTTAAAGTTTATGGAAAATTCATGGCTAGTGGAAGTTTAAAAACTGTTGCGGCCGCTTTCCCGTCTTCCGTTGCCGGTCTCCAGGTTTTATTTTCTGTGATTAATTTCATTGTTCTGATCGCTTCACTGTTAACATTTTGATTATCACCTTCTGCCTTTATATCGGTGGTTTTTCCATTTTCATCAATAGAAATATATAAAATGCATTTTACTGTTCCTTTTCCGGCAAGACCAGCTAATTCAAAGTTTTGGGCAAAATCAGTTCTAAGCGCCTTTAATCCTTCCGGAAATTGAGCCGCAGTTATCTCACTTGCAGGTGGCGGCGGTGGCGGAATCGGCAATTCGTTCTCCTTCATTTCTCTTGGAGCTGGCGGCGCAGGAACTTTTTTGTTTTCCTTGAGTTTTGCGTTTTGAACAATTTTCTTTTTCGGAATGGTATCAAGCTTTAAAGATTGCTCCGTTGCGATCTCGGGAGTTTCTGATTTCACTTCAGGTTTACTTTCTGAAGCATACACTTTTTGGACAAAAAGAATACTTAATCCTGCAAAGGCAGAAACAGCAAACAGCTTTTTGAACTTTTCTGATTTTGATCTTTTGGTGGTCATCATAATAAATCGTTTTTTGGTATTATTGAAATTGAATTGGTTGATGATAGAAATTTTCTGAGCATTCAAAACCTCAGCTAGAATCAGGTTTTGATAATCTTTGATGTTGAATTGTTTCTTTATAATCACTTCATCGGCCAGGAATTCGTGGTTGTCTTTAATTGCTTTTTTGTAAAAATAAATGGCTGGATTGAACCAGGAAATTGCCTGAAGAATTTCTACAAATATCAAATCCAAGGAGTGTTTCTGAATCAAGTGTGTTTTCTCGTGGAGAAATATTCTATGATCTATTTGATCTTTAAAGTAATTTTTGCTTAGATAAATCTTATTCCAAAAGCTGAAAGGCGGCACATCTTTTTCAATTAATCTTACTTTTTGGTTTTGATAAATAATATCAGTTCCCTTCAACGTGATGATCATTATCATAGAAATTAATGATCTGACAGTCAGGACGGTCGCGATAGCAATGTAGATAATAAAGATCAAATTCATCCAATCAAAATCTGAAGCTTGATTTGTGTTCTGAATCAATTGCTGTGTTGTGATTTCTTCAAATATCAATTTATTTTTGTTTTCTGAAACCGCAGGCAAATTGATCTTTACAAAAGGAATTATATATGAAAAAACCATCGCAGACAACAGGTAAAACCGATTGAACCGGAACATCTTTTCTTTCTGCAAAAACAGATAGTAAATCGCTATCAACAACGATGAACAGAGAATTATTTTTAAAATGGCAGTTTCCATTACGGTTCTATTTCCTTATCAATAATGTCTCGAAGTTCTTTCAGCTGTTTCTGAGAAAGTTTGGAATTGGAGGTGAAAAATGACGCAAACTGACTCACGGAACTGTTGAAAAAACGGTCAATCATAGAAGTCATTTCGTTTTTGAAATAATCTTCCTTCTTCACTTTTGGGAAATATTCTCTTGAGTTTCCGTAAAGTTTGTAGCCTACCAGATCTTTGTTCTGCATTCTCTTCAACAGTGTTGCAATGGTTGTTGAGGCAGGTTTTGGATCTGCATAATCTTCCAAAATATCCTTCATAAAAACCTTTTCTTTTTTCCAAAGGATTTCCATCAGGATGATTTCGGTTTCGGTCAGTTTTTGCTCGTTCATTCTACAAATATGTATTTTGTTCTACAAATGTAGAATTAAAATTTGAATATGCAAGTTTTATATAAAAAAAAGGATCCAAATTATTGAATCCTTATAAAAATGAGAAAGTTATAATTAAAACTTAAAGTTCACTCTCGTAAAAATCTGTCTTCCGGAGAATCCCATCTGAACGGGATCGAAAATCCCTCCTGATTCTGTATTACCATCTGAAACCGCACCATATTGTAAGGTTGAGTATCGGTTAAATACATTTTTACCGCCAATAGTCCAGGACAGATTCTTGGTAAAATCATAGCCGACAGAAACATCTGTCGTCACTCTCGGTGTATAAATCTGGAAATCATCCGGACCGTTATAACCAACCAGAGTCACTTTATCAAACCTCACTAATTGCAGGTTTGCGTTAAACTTTTGGATTTTGTAATATAGATTCAAATTGATTTTCGTTTTAGGAGCCGAAGCTAAAATGAAAGCCCTTTCTCTGGCACTCAGAAATACATCTTCTTTTCCCGTCAATTGGGATGGTGTGTGGACATCTGATATCTCCATATCATTATAATTTCCTGCTAAAGTTGTAGACAGTTTTCCTAAACCTAAATCTGTAGTATAAGTCAAAATCACATCTATTCCTGTCGATTTGGTGTCTACAGCATTACTGAAAAACTGCGCCTGATCCACTTTCAAATTTGCAAGTGCAGCACCAATAACATCATCCGTCTGGTCAAAAGTACCCGTCAAAACTATTCTGTCTTTTACTTTGATGTAATAACCATCAACTGTTGCCGTAAATTTTCCTGTATTGAATGTAAATCCTGCACTTCCGTTGAGAGAGGTTTCCTGTTTCAACTGTGGAATAAAGGCTTGTCTTGCCAATTCACTGTCATTGGAAGCCAGCTGAACCGTGACCAGATTTCCGCCCTGAAAGTTGGTAAACTGCAGGCTGTAATACTTCTGAACCAAAGAAGGCGCACGGAATCCGGTAGAAACCGAACCTCTGAAGGCAAACTGTGGCGTAATGGCATATCTAGTTGCAAACTTTCCGTTCACAGTACTTCCAAAATCACTGTAATTTTCGAATCTTCCGGCTAGACTTACCATCCAGTTTTTAGTAATATCAAGTTCTGTATCTACATATGCAGCAAAGTTGTTTCTACCTTTACCAAGCTCTGTAGAATAGCCGGGAAAGCCTTGCGATCCGCCTGGTCTGTAGCGGATGGGATTCGTGTCAGGATCTGTTCCACTTCCGGGAACCGTTACCAGTAAACCTATTGGCGTATCGGCTGTTGCAACATTTCCGTTGATGTCATAAGTGGCGTAAGAACTCTCCTGCCCTTTTATCAGATTAAATTTTTCATACCGAAATTCTGTTCCCAAAGCCAGATTAAAACCCTCCAGGAAATCGAAAGATTTGCTTGTGCTAAGTCCGGTTATATTTTGAGAGAGCGAGTGTCCACCGGCATCGAAACTTGTTGGAGAATTCACACCCAAAGTCGCATTGATGGTGTTATCAATCTGATAAATGAATCTGTTGTTTCCGAAAGCATTATAGAAATCAAAGTCCCAATCGCCCAGTTTGAACTTCAAACCGTTATCGAACGTAAAGTCCATAATTTTTGTATTCTGAATCGGATTGAAACCATTTGGGTAAATTTCCGGAATATTCCCGTCTGCATCAGCCGATCTTGTCCAGGCGTAAGCTTTTGTATTTCTGTAAGAAAATCCGGGTTGGGAATAAAAGGTCAATCCGTCTGTCAACGGCACTTCTATATTCCCGAAGAAATAAACATTGTTTGATTTTGCATCTCCGAAACGTTGCCTTGGCGCATCATATTTTTCAGGATTGGCATTACGGATTGAATAATCCTTATTAATTAATTCTAATGTAAAGTTTCCAAAACCACCTTTGTTTCCGATTTTTGTCCCAAGGTTTCCACTGAAGTCAAAGGTGTTTCCATCTATTTTTTTATCTGAAACCACATCATTATCTCCGGGACTTTTAAAAAGATTGGCGCCGTAAAATGCACTGCCTTCAAAACCGTGGTTTCTGTCATTAAGAACGACATTGATAACGCCCGCAATGGCATCGGAACCGTATTGTGCGGAAGCTCCGTCTCTAAGTATTTCAACTCTTTTTATTGCTCCGACCGGAATTGTGTTCAAATCTGAACCGCTGTTTCCCCGGCCTCTCGTTCCAAAGATATTGACCAATGAAGATTGATGGTATCTTTTTCCATTAAGCAATAATAAAGTCTGATCTGGACCCAAACCTCGCAATGTTGCAGGATCTACGGCATCTGCACCATCAGATCCGGATTGTTTATTGGAGTTAAAAGAAGGCGCAGCAAATTGTAAAAGCTGATTGACATCCACTTGTCCTGTAGATTGGCTGATCTGTTTGACATCTATCACATCTACAGGAACCGGAGTATTGATAATGGTTCTTTTTTTATTTCTGGTTCCTATAATTGTTACCTCATCTACCGCAGTCTCACCGGAAAGTGTATCTGTTGAAGATTGTGCAAAATAAAGTGTACTGGCTCCCAAGAAGAAAATAACACTGATTTTTCTGATTCCCATATATTTAGTTTAATTTTAATCAAATGTATAAATTTTTTAACTAACCATTGAAAAATACACACTATCACAATTAAATTCTTATATAAGTAGGCAACAGACCCCAAAATTAATAAGGGTAAATAAATTTTTTTAATTTTTATCTTATCATAATATTATATTGTTGAATATTTTTTGCTGGCATTATTATTTCATTCAATTTTAAAAATAAAAGTTATGCTAAAATCTACATTGCCAATCCTCCTCTCGCTGAGCACCTCCTTCCTCTATTGCCAGTCCAAAGGAAAACCCAGCGAACCTACTGCTAAGGTAGAAAAAGCCAATACAGACTATCAACCTGCTTTTGCCGGCCAGACGAGAGTAACGCCGGTCAAAACAAAAACACCTTATAAAGTTGAGGTTATCAATACATCTTTGGGAAAACCCTGGGGAATTATCAATCTGCCGGACGGAAGATTCCTAATCACAGAAAAATCAGGTCATATGAATATGGTATCTGCTGATGGAAAGCAGACTTCCAAAATTACAGGCTTTCCAAAAGTGGATGCCAAAGGTCAGGGCGGAATGCTGGATGTAGCTCTAGATCCCGATTTCAAAACTAATAATATCATCTATTTCAGTTTTTCGGAGCCATACGAAAAAGGAAACCATACAGCGGTTGGAAAAGGGAAACTGTCAGCAGATCTGAAAACGATTTCTAACGTCAAAGTCATTTTCCGCGCGACTCCCACTTACGATGGTGATAAACATTACGGAAGCCGTCTCGCATTTGATAAAGATGGAAATCTTTTCGTAAGCACCGGCGAAAGATCTGATAAACAGACAAGAGTTTATGCCCAGCGAACTGATAATTATTTGGGTAAAATCCTTAAAATCACCAAAAACGGCCAGCCGGCAACTGGTAATCCATTTATCGGAAAAGAGGGCTACAAACCGGAAATCTACGCCTATGGCATCCGAAATCCACAGGGAATGGCATTAGACGAAAAAGGCCAGCTTTGGGATATCGAAATGGGACCGAGAGGCGGCGACGAGATCAATCTAATACAGGCCGGAAAAAACTACGGTTGGGGCGACGTGACATATGGCATTGAATACAGCGGTGAAAAAATCAACAATGGAACTACTCAAAAAGCCGGAACAGAACAACCCGTTTACTATTGGGATCCTGTGGTGTCGCCAAGTGGTGTGGCATTTTACACAGGAAACATCGAAGAGTGGAAAAACAACCTGTTCATCGGTTGTCTCAGCGGCGAACACATCAACAGAATTGTCATTAAGGATAATAAAGTGGTTGGAGAAGAGAGATTACTTCTAGACCAAAAAGAGAGATTCCGGGATGTTCTGAACGGAACGGACGGCAATCTTTACGGCATTACAGATAGTGGAAAACTTTATAAAGTTTCGAAAAAATAAAGCGAAAATCCTGACTTACAATCAGGATTTTTTTATGCGGTCTGCTTTCTTGATGCCTTGAAAATCTTTCAGATAAAATGGCTCAAAATAGGCAGTATCTTCAAAATCATTCTTATTGAATTTCTCAACCGCTTTCTTAATCAAACCTTTCGCAGATGGGTAAATGTCAGATTTGAATTCTGCGTTAGAAAGATTTAGGATTTCCTGCGTTTTCTTTGCGCCATCGCCTATGAATAAGACTTTTTTGTCAGCAAATTCTGCAAAAGAATTCTCATCGAGGATTTTTGCTTCTGTTGTGCTGATCATTTCTCCGGAATTCCCATCAAAAACAGCGGTGTAAACTTCCATTCTTCTGGCGTCTATCAGGGGAATAATATATTCAAACCCTTGATTTACAAAAGATTCCACCATAGAATCCATAGAATCGACGGCAATCAAAGGAATTTTCAAACCGTAACAAAAACCTTTTGCAGAAGCCGCTCCAATTCTGAGTCCTGTATATGAGCCCGGACCTTTCCCCAGGGAAATGGCATCCAAATCCTTGAGAGAAATTTCTGCACCTTCCAACGCCCATTCTACAAAGGAATGCAAGCTTTCGGACTGTTTGTAATTATCGGAAACTTCCTCGCAAAGACAAAGGATTTCTTCGCCATCAGAAATGGCAACAGAACAGTTTTTGGATGAGGTTTCTATGTGGAGGATTTTCATTCTGCAAATGTAAGAATTTAGAGAATTAAGATTTCAATGTTGCACTTTGCCTGCTCCACAATTTCCACATTCCTTTTTGTTTAATCCAAAATTCCAGAACAGAAAGTTTCATCTCGAACAATTCGTTTTTGTAAAGTCCTTTCACGGCGATGATTCTTCTGACGTTTGCGAATTTATTTTTGATTTTGAATTCCTTTAATTCTGTCTGTTTGACGAATTGATATTTCACTTTCCCCGACTCAAAATCTGTTTTGAAATCCTGATAATTCTGCACCCAGCCGTTGGAATGTCCAAACGAAACATCGTCAGAAAACAATTCCAGAATTTTAGAATTGTTATTCTGCATCAATGAATCAAGCTTTAAAATCTGACTTAATAATGCCTTTTCTTTTTTAGAATAATTTTGAGAAAATCCAAAGACAAAACAGACGAGAAATATAAAACTGAAAAATGATTTCATTATTTCCTGTAAATCGTTCTTGGTTCGGCCTGTGCTTTTGGATAAATTGTAAATTCTGCGACCGAAACGCGCTCCGGAACGTTGATGCAATACGCAATTGCATCCGCAATATCCTCTGCAATCAACGGTTCGTATCCCGCATAGACCGTTGCCGCTCTATCATCGTCTCCTTTGAATCTAACTTTTGAAAAATCAGTTTCAACTGCGCCTGGCTGGATGTTTGTCACACGGATCCCGAATTCTGTCAGCTCGAGTCTCATTCCTTCCGAAATCACATCAACTGCTCTTTTTGAGGCGCAATACACCACGCCGTTTGCATAAGTCTGCCTTGCCGCCACAGAACTGATGTTGATGATCTGTCCGTTTTGTTTTTCTTTCATCAATCTGATAATCGGCTGGGAAACGTAAAGCAAACCTTTCACATTGCCGTCCATCATCGCGTTCCAGTCTTCCGGATTTCCGTCTGCAATTGAATCGAGTCCGTGCGCATTTCCGGCATTATTGATTAGAACGTCAATATTTTTCCATTCTTCCGGAAGTGAATTGATCGCTTCTGACACCTCGTCTGAATTTCTGACATCAAAGCTTAGCGTAAAAACTTCTGTTTCTTTTGACAATTCTGATTTCAGTTCTTCTAGAACGGTTTGATTTCTTCCGCAGAGTATGATTCTATTTTTTTGTTTTGCTAATAGGATTGCAGTTGCTTTCCCGATTCCGGAAGTGGCTCCGGTGATGAATATTGTTTTCAATTTACTTTGGATTTAGATGTACAAAATTAAGAATGATTAAGTTTAATTCAGCTAAGTTGTTGGTGATAATTTTCTCGCAGATTGAGCAAATTTTGCAGATTATGATAAAATAATAATCCCGAAATTATTTCGGGATCATTGTATTTAAAGGTCGAATCACTCGCAGCCCGACTTGAACGGAAATCCTTTTTTGCGTGGTATCAATTTCTATTGAACTGGAAATCGTCTGCAAAAAAGATTGGGAGTGGAAGGCGGAAATTGCTGCCCAAACCTAGCGCAGTGGTTCGACGACGTCAAATAATTCTACTTTTTACTATCAGCCTGGAAATCCAAACTTGCGGAATTCATGCAGAAACGCGTTCCGGTTGGTGGCGGACCATCATTGAAAACGTGTCCCAAATGTGAATCGCATCGTTTGCAAAGTACTTCGGTACGTTCCATTCCGTGCGTGGAATCTCGTTTGTAAATTACACCTTCTTTGTCGGCTTCGAAGAAACTTGGCCAGCCGCAAGTGCTTGAGAATTTGGAATCTGAACGGAACAAATGATTGCCGCAGACGGCGCAATAATATTCTCCGAGTTCATCAAATTCATTGTATTTTCCGGTGAAAGGATATTCTGTGTTGGCTTCTCTTGAGATGGCGTAAACTTCTGCAGGAAGGATTTTTTTCCATTCTTCGTTGGAGACGTTTAGCTTGGTTTTATCGGTTCTTGAGTAATAAGGATTGCTTTTGTGTGTATTATCTTCCATTTTCGTTCGTTGTTGGGGTTGTTTTGTTAAATCCACTTTTTTCTGCGTGCACTGCTGCAGAAATAAGCTCATTAGTATTAAAAAAAATATCTTTTTCATTGGAGTAAATTTACGGAATACTTTATTAGATTCCGTTATCCTGGGATAGTTAAACAAAGGCACTCATTCCGGTAATAGACCGGCCGACAATCAGAGAGTTGATCTCCTTGGTTCCTTCGTAAGAATAGATGGCTTCTGCATCGGCAACAAATCTGGCAACATCGTGTTCCAAAAGAATTCCGTTTCCGCCCATCACTTCTCTTGCCTGTGCGACAACATCACGGGTTCTAAGGCTACAGAAGACTTTTGCCAATGAGGCGTGTTCGTCTTTCAGAATATTCTGATCCTGCATTTCCGACAATCTGAATACCAAGGTTTGCATCGCTGTTAAGTTGGACAACATTTCTACCAAATGACCTTGGATCAACTGGAAAGAAGCAATCGGTTTTCCGAACTGTTCGCGTTTTCTGGTGTAGTCCAAAGCACTTTCATACGCTCCTCTTGCGCAACCTGTTGCCATCCACGCAACGCCTGCTCTGGTCATTTGAAGGACTTTTGCAGTGTCTTTGAAACTGTTGGCGTGTTCCATTTTTTGAGAATCTGCGACGAAACAATCTTTCATTGTGATCAATCCGTTTTGCACAATGCGGAGTGCCATTTTTCCTCTTATTTTTTCAACTGAAAATCCAGCGGTGTCCTTTTCCACAATGAAACCTTTGACCTGATTATCTTCAACATCTCTTGCCCAAATGACAGTTACATCAGCAAAAGTGGCATTTCCAATCCATTTTTTCTGCCCGTTCAGAATCCAGCCGCCTTCAACCTTTTTGCAAGTTGTTGTCAATCCGCCCGCTGCTCCGGAGCCCACTTCTGGCTCCGTCAATCCAAATGCGCCAATCAAATCAAATTGCTGCATTCCAGGCAGGTATTTTTGCTTTTGCTCTTCGGAACCACACATGTAGATTGAACCCATTGATAATCCGGACTGTACGCCAAAAAATGTCGCCAAAGATGCATCAACTCTTGCGATTTCCATTGCGATAACGCCTTCCATCAGGAATGGTAGATTTGGGCAACCGTAACCGTCATAGGTCACGCCACAAAGGTTTAATTTTTTAAATTTTGGAATCAGTTCGTGTGGAAAATCGTCGTGCAGCCAATAATCGTTGACCAGCGGTTTCGCTTCTTTCTCCATAAACTCGCGTACTTTCATCTGGATGGCGCGCTGCTCATCCGTCAGTTTAAGATGCAGTTCATAAAAGTCTCCGTTGATGGGCGGCAATTCTCTTTTTTTTCCGGACGAATCCAGCATTTTGGTCAGGCTATTCAGCTGATTTTTGTCCAGTTTTGAAAACTGCATCATCAGTTTTGGGAGGTCTACTTTTTGTGAAATTTGAGAGAGTTGGTCTATATCAATATTTTTCAGAAGGCCGATTACTCCTTTTATTTTGGAGATGGTGCTGTTCATATAGTTTAATTTGTTTTCCTAAAGCAAAGAATATTCCTAAAAACGATTGAATCATAATTCATTCACATAATTTCTTTGAAAACTAATTTTACAAATTACTAATATCCAATTATTTACAACGAAGAATACTTTACAATTAGTTTCGGATTGATTTGCAGAATTACTTTCATTTTAAATATCAATTTTGATGAAGAAGGTTTCAAATCATTGACAAAATTTGATTTGGAGATCAAACCCGCAGCCCGGCTTGAGTGGAGCTCTTTTTTTGCAATGGGAAAAGCCCGGCAAAAAAAAGCGGGAACGGAAGACGGAAAAGCTGCCCAAATCAATCTCAATAATTAAGCTCGAAAATAATTTATTATGAAATCCTTTGCGACTCCATTTTATCATAAAAAACAATAAAATATATTCAAAATGAAAACGAAAATCTTATCAATCAGCTTGATTGCGTTACTAATTGTCGGTTGCAAAAAATCGGAATCAGTGGAAAGTTCGGCATTCCCGGACAGCAATGCAAAACAAATGGCAATGTCTGCCGACAGTGTTTCTGTGGCTGCAACCCAACAAATCGCAGGCAAACAATTTGTGAAAAGCGCGGAAGTGGATATGGAAGTGAAGGATGTTTATGGCGCGACCATCTCGATTGAAAAACACCTGATTTCGCTCGGTGGATTTGTAACGCAGAGCCGGTTGGAAGCACAGACTTTGTCGGAAAACACTTATAATATTTCGGACGAATCTTCCACGTTGATCAGGAAATTTCAGAATCAGAACAAAATGCAGGTGCGCGTTCCGACGGAGAAATTGGGGGAATTTTTGGATTTCATTAATGATAAAAAAGTGTTCCTCAATTCCAGAATTATTTCTGCCGAAGACGTAAGCGCCAACATCAAATTGTCTAAACTGGAAGCGGAAAGGCAGGCGAAAACAGGCACGAATATCTCGCAATTGAAAACAGGAAAAGACAAAGTGAAACTTGATGACGAAAATATGACTGAATCTAATAATCAGAAATATGCTGATGAAATTTTAGCTGATCAGCTAAAGTATTCTACAGTTGATATCTACATCAAAGAACCCGGCACCAATGTGGCGAAAATCCCGATTGTCAACACCAAAAACATCGATAACGAGTACAAATACAATTTCTTCTTCGATGTTAAAAATGCTTTTGTGGAAGGCTTTTATTTGATTCAGCAGATTTTTGTTTTCCTGATTTCTATCTGGCCGATTGTTGTGATTGGTGGATTGGTATTTTATTTTTGGAGAAGGAGAAAAACGTTTGCTAAAACCATTTTTGAGAAGTAATTTCTGAACCACAAAGTCACCAGGTTTTTCACAAAGTGCACGATGTTTTGAATCTGAATCTTGGAGTTTCAAAAGATTTGCGTTCCTTGTGAAAATCTTTGTGTCTTTGTGGTTAATTAAATTTCCCTAATTTTGCAAAACGATGTTGAGAAAACTGCAACTTTTTTTTATGATTTTCTGTTTGGGAATTTTTGTATTTCCGAAGCAGAATTTCAATGCGCAGGTGGCTCAGAGTTCTTGTTGTGAATCTCAATCCAATAATTCTGACTGCTGCGAGAAAGAAGATGCATCTTCAAAATCCTGCAGCCACGATTCCAAAAAGGAAAAAGACTGCAACGACAATTGCACCACATGCAAAACCTGCAGTTCGGGATTCGTGTTTTCTGTTGTTTTAAATAACTTCGACAACAAATTGCGGACGCCCATTTTCCAAATCGAAAATCAATATTCTTACTATTCTCAATCCCCTTTAGCGAGAGCATTCATTATTTGGCAGCCGCCGAAACTTGGTTAATTTTTATTGTTGAATCTTATCTTTTAAAGTCTTCGAGAGCCTCAGACTGACAATTTTAGTGTCTTCGAGAGCCTCAGACTGACAATTCGGTCGATGATTTTGCAAAGGCTTTATCATCAAACAAATTAAAATTAATCAAAATGAATTCTATTATAAAATCAGGAATTTTATTCCTATCAACATTTCTATTTTCAAACTTTTCTGCGCAGACAAAAACTTTCAAAGCAAGAGTAGAAGGCAACTGCGGAATGTGCAAAGACCGCATCGAAACTGCCGTTAAAGCTGACAAAAACGTAAGTTCTGCCAACTGGAGTATGAGTAAAAAGGTTTTGGCTGTAAGTTATAACGCTTCTAAAACCGACAAAAAAACCATCTTGAAAAGTGTAGCCGAAGTTGGTCATGACAACGAAATGTTCCGTGCGTCCGGCAAAGTCTATGACGATCTGGAAGTCTGCTGCCAGTATGACCGACCGGACAACAGCAAAAAGATGGCGAAAAATTGTGATCCAAAGCAAGTCTGCGAACTTAAATAATCAATCCAAAAATTTTTGACGATGAACAATTTAAGTAAAAAACTGATGTTTTTTATGCTGCTGATGCTGTCTGCATTTTCATTCGCACAAGCAGTTACAGAGCAATTTCTGGTGAAAGGCAACTGCAATATGTGCAAAGCCAGAATAGAAACAGCGGCTACCAAGGCCGGCGCAATATCCGCAGACTGGAGCGCGGAAACCCAGACGCTAACGATGGTTTTGGATGAAACCAAAGTGACTTGCGATACCATTCTGAAACAAGTGGCTGAGGCGGGTCACGACAATGAGAAATTCAAAGCACCGGAAAGCGCTTATAAAGCTTTGCCAGCGTGCTGTCTGTACACCAAAGATGCAGTAATGAGCAATCCTGATATCAGTCTGAATCACGACTCTGACTCCGACGCAAAAGAAATAGAAGGTGTAAAGCTGAAAAGGGAAAAAGAAGCGACAGCGCTCAGCAAAAAAGAAGCTGGACTGATTTTTAATATCAGTTCCAAAGAATTACTGAAGGCGGCGTGTTGTAATCTCTCCGAAAGTTTTGAAACCAACGCAACTGTAGATGTTTCGTTCAGCAATGCGGTGACGGGAACCAAGCAATTGAAAATGTTGGGATTGGACCAAAAATACACATTGCTGACTAAAGAACAGTTACCGGAAATCCGTGGTCTGGCTTCGGCTTACGGGCTCAATTTCATTCCCGGTAAATGGATCGGCGGCATCCAATTGACGAAAGGCGGAAGCACGGTTGTGAACGGTTACGAAAGTATTACAGGACAAATCAATACGGAACTTTTGAAGTCTCATAACGATGATAAAAAAGCAGAAACTGAAATCAATTTGTTCTCAGACAATAACGGTCGCGTTGAAGCTAACGTCACAAGCACTTCACCGATTTCTGACAAATGGAATCAAAGTGTTTTGTTGCACGGAAACGGAACTTTCGGCGATACCGATATGAACGATGATAACTTTCTTGACAGACCTAAAGGAAACCAAATAAATGCAGCTTATTTGCTGAATTACAATGACTTGGAAGGCTCTGGATTCGCTTCGCATTTTGGTATTAACTTTATTAAAGATGAGCGTACAGCGGGACAGATTGGATTTAACAAAAGGATTCCGCAAAAAGACCAATCGCTATATGGTGTTGGAATTGACATTTCGAGATTTCAGTTGTGGAATAAAACAGGCTACGTTTTCAAAGGGAAACCTTACCAAAGTCTTGGCTGGATGAATCAATTAACTTATCATCAGCAGGATAGCTTTTTTGGATTGAGGAATTATTTTGGGAAAGAGACGTCTTATTATTCCAATTTGATTTTCGAAAGCATCATCGGAAATACGAACAATAAATATAAAGTCGGCGCAAGTTTCCTTTATGATAAGTACGATGAAGATTATCTTTTGGACAATTACTACAAAAGAACCGAAACTGTTCCGGGATTGTTTGCAGAATACACATTGACAGGCGAAAAATTCACTTTGGTAACGGGCGCCCGCGTAGATTTTCACAATCTTGCCGGAACACAGTTTACACCTAGAATGAATTTCAAATATGATCTGACGCCGAAAACTATTTTCAGGATTTCAGCCGGACGAGGTTTCCGAACTGCCAATATTTTTGCGGAAAGTCAATCTTATTTTGCCTCAAACCGTAAAATTGAAGTCCTGAATAATGGCGGAAAAATCTATGGTTTGAAACCAGAAATCGCCTGGAATTATGGTGTAAGTCTTCAGCAGGAATTCAAATTGTTTGGAAGGAAATCAACTTTGCTAGCAGATTTTTTCAGAACAGATTTCCAAAATCAGGTGGTGACGGATTTGGATGAATCTGCTCAAAAAATTCTTTTTTATAATCTCGAAGGAAAATCTTTTGCAAACAGTTTTCAGACACAATGGGATTTTCAGCCAGTGAAAAATTTGGAATTCAGAATCGCTTACAAATATTATGATGTCGCTCTGGATTATTTGAGTGGACTGAAAAAGGTGCCGTTTATGGCGAAACACCGTGGATTTGCGAATTTGGCTTATTCCACCAATAAAACGCAGAAAGGCCAATTCTGGAGTTTTGATACCACCTTAAACTTAGTTGGGAAACAAAGACTTCCAAACACAAAATCGAATCCAGCAGAATTTCAGATTGGAGATTATTCGCCAAGTTATTCTACTTTGAATGCTCAGATTTCAAGGAATTTCTCTGAGAAAATCAGGGTTTATTTGGGTGGAGAAAACTTAACAGGTTATCAGCAGAAAGTGGCAATTTTGGATGCAGCAAATCCGTTCGGAGACTACTTTGACGGCGGAATGGTGTATGCGCCGGTGATGAAAGCAAATTTCTACATTGGGGTAGACTTTAATTTTTAAGCAGTTACTAAATTCAAAATATAAATTTTTAAACCACATAGACACATAGTTGCTCTAAGACTTACGAATAAATAAAGGGATTCTTTTCTTCTGTTTCAAAGCATTTTCTTTGTGCCTATGTGGTTATCTTAATGATAACGTGTTTTAATTTAAAAATATTAAATTTGATAAAAATGATAGCATTGAAAAAAATAACAATCCTTACAGCAAGCGTCGCACTTTTATACTCTTGTGGCAAGACAAAGACCAGCACGACGGAAACCGCATCGCAAACCAGCGATTCGGTAGCTGTTAGAAATGATTCAGCTTCGGCAATTCCAGCTGGAGAAACGGCATCAGTAACAGCGCCAGTATCTGCCTCATCGGTTGTTTCCACTTCCGGAAAGCCAGCTCTGAATCCCGCGCATGGCCAGCCGTATCACCGTTGCGAAATAGCTGTTGGCGCTCCAATTGACAGTGCTCCTGCTCAGCAGAATGCGGCGCAGCAGACGCCGTCAATCCTTAGTCCTACTATCGCACCTGCACCACAGGCGCAGGCAATAGGACCAAAACCTGCGATGAATCCTGCGCACGGCGAACCTCATCACCGATGTGATTTGGCTGTAGGCGCACCATTATCCTAAAAATTCTTCAATATAAAAAATGCAACTTCCAGAAAGTTGCATTTTTTATATTTGATTTCAAAGTGTGTCAGGCCTGCGAACCATAAAAATCGGTCATCATTTCTGAAGCTTTTTCAAAGTCATTTTCTGCGACCTTGAGCTGCACACCGCCGCTTGTTGTATTGAAGAGATTGTAAGTATTTGCCAATATGTTTCCGAAAACAAAAGTTTCTATTCCGTTGGTTTCCAAGAAAATTTTGAGCATTTCCGCTTCGATTTCTGTGTTGAATATTTTGAGTGTGACCAATTCCATATCATTTCTATTAGTTAAGTTATAGCCTGTTGGCATTTTCATTGACTGCTTTCTCCTTGTAATTTGATTTTTTAAGTTGTCCAAAGTTGTATTTAGCGCCAATCGATATCGTCGGAGTATTGCCAAAAAAGGTGCCAGTTGAAGCTATTTTGTCATAAGACATTTTTTGGATGTAATTCATCTGATTGAAAACATCATTATAACGAACGGTAAAATCAAAGTCGGAAACAGAGGATGTCAAACCAAGATTGAGCAGGCACATTGCATTGTTCTCATACAAACCTTCCACCCGTTTTGTGATGTAAGAACCATCTAGCAATACGGATAAATATTTCCATACATTCACCGTATTGTTGGTGGAAAAATAAACATAAGGCGTCGATTTTTTCAGGACCGCCAAAGAATCCTCCACTTTGTCATAATTGACGGAAAGGCTGTTCTGGGAAGTCCATTTTTTCCCTTGAAAAGGAACATCTACGCCCAAAGAAACGCCAAATTCTTTATCAAAATTAACGGCGGTGAATTTCGAAATATTTCTTGTATCATCATAAACCAAAGTGTAACCCAACGGATTTTTGCTGTTGTAAACAGAGGCGTTGACAGAGATTTTTTTCAGGTTGGCTGAAAAAGAAATCGTGTTGGTGTAAGTGGGAATCAAATCCGGATTGCCCTGATACTCGACATAAGGACTTCCGTACAAACCGCCGGAAGACAAATCTGCGTAATTGGGCCGGGAAATACTTTTTCTGAAATTCAGCGTGTATTCGAAATTGTCATTTTGCTTGAAACTGATTTCTGCATTCGGAAACCAATCCAAATAGTTTCTCTTAATTTTTGTCTGATTTTCAATTTTATCAAAACCTTCCGCATTGGTGGATTCGGTTCTCAAACCAGCATTCACATTCCATTGGTCTGTGTTAAGAGCGAGATTTGTGTAACCTGCAAGATTGGCTTCCTTGAAATTATATAGATAAAGTTCCGGATTTTGATTATTAAGATAAGTCGTTTTATTATCGTTTCTGGTTTCCGCTTTCGTGAAGCTTCCGCCTAATTCCAATTTGTATTTTTCACTCAATTTTTTTTCAATATCAATTCTTCCGGAATAAACATTCCCGGAATATCGCTGAACTCGAAATTGATTGAACTCATAACCAGAATTATTGGTATCATTGAAAAAACTGTAATCTACATTTTTGCTTTCCCGCTTGAACTGGAATCCGGTCAAAATCTCTGCATCTAATTCTGCTATTTTCTTTTTATAATTAAAAATAGAATTGATGGTCGCCCGCCTGCTGTCTTGCTGATTCAGCGTTTTGATAACATCAGAATTTCCGTTTTCAGAATAAAAAGTATCGGTATTATTATCGCCTTTATCAGGTCTGAAATTACTATTTAAAGTCACAGTAATATAATCGCCATCATCATTCAGCTCCTGATATAAGCTGGCCCCAAAAATAGTTTGTGGCCGTTTCGTAATCGATTTTATGATATAATCAGAACTGATATTTTTAGCCGGAACGGAATAGTCGAAACCGTTGCTTTCCCAATGGTCAATCTGGTTGTAAGCCCCATTCAGCTTCCATTCGGTCTTATTTTTCTTTTGCTGAAAATTGACTGCAAAGTAATTGCTGAAGCGTTTCTGGAAAGTCGCCGTTTCGGTAATGCTGAGTTGGGACCCGTCTTTTCTGCTTTTTTTAAGATTGACTTTGATTACAGCTTTTCCTTCGGATTCATATTTTACAGAAGGATTTCTAATGATTTCCACCGATTTGATATCGTCCACTGCAATTGAGGACAACACTGCAAAATCAACTCTTTGGTTGTCAACATAAAGCAAAGGTTTTCCTTTTCCAACGAATGATAATCCCTCGCCGTTTGCGTCTATCATTACAAAAGGTAATTTTGATAACAAATCGGTTGAAGTTGGTAAAGTGTTTAAGGGAGAATTCGCGACGTCGAGTGTAATATTTCCATTTTCAACTTTGAAAATCTTTTTCTTAGCGACCAGTTTCACTTCTTCAATCTGCGAACTTTTGGGTTCAAAAATGATTTTTAACACCAGATTTTCTTCCAGATTAAATGGTTTTTCATTCTGAACTACATCATCCAACGACAACTGAATTTTATAATTTCCCGATTTCAGTTGGTCAAATTCAAATTTTGAATCCTGTGCGATTGTCGTTTTTACTAATTGATTTTCAGTATCAAGCAAATAAACAGCAACCGGCGATGAGACTTTTTCTTGGTTTGAATTAATGATAATCCCATCAATCTTAAAATTTTGCTGAGCAAAGAAAACGGTTGAGATGAGAAGAGAAAAAAGTAAAAGGCATTTCGTCATTTGTATTAATTTTTAACTGTTTTTTTAATTAAAACAATCGTAGCCTATGTTTTATTACATCGATAGTATCAAAAAAACAGAACTTTTGCAGCTTAATATCTCTTCAAAATCTCCCGATTGATTTCATTAATCAACGCCGGGCCTTCGTAGATAAATCCTGTGTAAAGCTGAACCAAGCTTGCGCCGGCATCCAGTTTTTCGATAGCATCCTGAGCCGAATGAATGCCGCCAACACCGATGATTGGGAATGCTTTTCCACTTTTTTCGGATAAAAATCTAATGACTTCTGTTGAACGTTTTGTCAGAGGTTTTCCGGAAAGTCCGCCCGTTTCGGTTTTGCTTTCTGAAGTTAAATTTTCTCTTGATAAAGTTGTGTTCGTCGCGATTACACCGGCGATTTTGGTTTCTTTAATGATATTAATAATATCCAAAAGTTGCTCATCCGTCAAATCTGGTGCGATTTTCAGGAGAATCGGTTTTTGTTTTGGCTTTTCAAGATTGAGGTTTTGAAGGGTTGACAAGAGCTCTGTCAAAGGTTTTTTGTCCTGAAGTTCCCGTAGATTGGGTGTATTTGGCGAGCTGACATTCACGACGAAATAATCGACATAAGGAAACAATTTTTCAAAACAGATTTTGTAATCGCTGACAGCTTCCTCGTTTGGCGTCACTTTATTCTTTCCGATGTTTCCGCCAATGAGAACGTTTTTATTTTTTTTCAACCTTTCAATGGCTTGGTCAACGCCGCCATTATTGAAACCCATTCTGTTGATAATCGCGGAGTCTTCCTTCAGTCTGAAAAGTCTTTTTTTGTCGTTTCCGGGCTGTGGCTTTGGGGTGAGAGTTCCAATTTCTATAAAACCAAATCCGAGCTCAGAAAGCTCATTGAAGAGTTTTGCGTCTTTATCAAATCCAGCAGCTAAGCCGACAGGATTTTTGAACTTCAATCCAAAAACTTCACGTTCCAGCCGTTTATCTTCAATGGGTTTTGGTAAAAATAATTTGGCCAGAAAACCGAAATTCTTTAGTGCAGAAAAAGTAAAATGATGGACTTCTTCGGGATCAAATTTGAAGAGAATCGGTCGGATAATGCGTTTGTACATCGGAGAAAAGTTTTACAAATTTAAGGTATTGAAATGAATATATGCCTTAATATTCTCCAAATAAAGTCGATAACCGTTAATTTGAAGTCATTTAAAAGTGTTGTAAAGAGTGCTGTAACGCTGTTCAATTATTGATAAGGATAATCTGATATTCTTAGCAATCGTCTCAATTAAAAAAAACTTTAGTAGAAATCTTGTTATCTTTACTTGTTTTTAGCAAAAAAGTAAATGATTCCAAGGTCCTTTCATAAAAATATATTCTGCCTGATTTTCTTCCTCCTGTCATTTCAGATTTCTGCTGTGACGCAGAAAGAGTGCGAGACAATGATCATTGAAGGTGTGGAAGCGATGAACAAAAAGGACTATGCCAAATCGCTACAAATCCTTTCCAGGACGAGGAAAATCGCTAAAGAAAACAAATGGTACCGCGAAGAATTTCTGGCCACCAACAATATTGGCGCTAATTATTATATGCGTCTGGATTTTGGCGAAGCGCTCAACAATTATCTGGATGCGTACAAAATAGCAGTTGCTCATCTCGACGAAAAGTCTGAAATGACGGTGCTCAACAATATTGCCATTCTCTATTCCCGCGATCAGAAACACGACAAAGCCCGAGATTATTTTCTCAAGGCTTACGAACTTGCAGAAAAGGTTAACAACAACGTTTCCAAGGGTTTGTATGCGATTAATCTTGCTATCGTATATAATGTTAAAAAGGATTATCCAACCGCGAAAAAATATATCGACGAAGCATTAAAACTCACTGCAGATTCCCCGTATTACCTTCTGGCACGCTCTACGCTCGTGGAAACTCTGGTCAATATGAAGCGGTATGATGAGGCTGAAAAGATCTCTGCCGAGCTACTCCCACAACTGGATGGTGTGGAACATTCTGAACACAAAACACAGATTTTCTATAATCTTTCAGCTATTGCCGAAGAAAGAAAAGATCTCCCGAAGGCTTTTCATTATCTCCGACTTTCCGAAAAAAGCAATCTGAGCTATGATTTTAAGGAAAATATCTTCGAAAAATTCAGCGGTCTTTACAGGAAATCAAATAATATCGAGCTCGCGGTTTCGTACAAAGATTCTGTGATGGCGGTCAAAGATTCTGTAAATAAGATCAAAAACGGGCAGCTGTTTGAGAACAGCAAAATCAAGTTTGAACTTCAGAATTCTCAAAAAGACCTTGCGGAAAGCCAGGAAAAACTCTCTACCGAACGGTCATTTTTCATCAAAGGCATTCTGCTCGCCATCTTTGTCATTATCATTGTGATTTGGGCTTTGAGAAACAGTATGGTGAAAAATAAACAGCAGAAAATCATTGAGCAGAGCAACGCCGAGATCACAAAACTGGAACTGGAACAGGAGAAAAAGAATAAGGAAATCCTTGAAAATCAATTAAAAGAAAAGGAAGTTTTAGCGCTGCTGGAAGAGGAGAAATTCAAAAATGAGATCGAAGCCAAAAACCGTAAACTGACGACGAAAGCACTGCAGATCTCAACAAAAATAGAACTGATAGATGATCTGGTAAAGACACTGTCTCGGCAGACAGACGATGTGGAGAATAAAGACGTCAGCAACATCATCAAACAACTCAAGATTTTTCAGAGACAAAGCAGGGAGGAAGAAGGCTTTTTCATTCATTTTGAAGAGGTGAATCAGGGTTTTATATCCAAACTGAAAATGCTCCATCCTGATCTTAATTCCAATGATCTCCGTTTTCTTTCGTACGTTTATATGAACCTTTCTATGAAGGAGATTTCTTCTCTTCTCAGCATCACGACGGAAGCCTGCCGCAAGAGAAAAGAGCGGATTATCAAGAAAATGAATCAGGACGACAATATAGATCTATACAACTATATTACAGGCATTTAGCAGATTTGTCACATTATTTCCGGCCTGTCGTCCTACTATTTCCGAGCTATTTTTTTGCGTTACTAATTTTAATCACAACATTTGAGAATAAAATTAGATTTATGCAGCCGCATTTCTTCTGAACTCAGATTTTGACAAAGAATAAGCGGCTGCATAAGGTCATTAATAATAAAATCTACTTATGAAAAAAATTACTTTTTTAGCTGGTCTTCTGTTCGTTCTTTTCTCAGGCAATGCCAACGCGCAGACAGAAGTTCTTAGCAACAATGAATTTGGCAGAATCTTCGACCTTACTTATAGTTTGAAGGAGCAGAATACCATCTATGCCATCACGATCACAAGCCACATTGTAGTTTCAAAAGACAATGGAAATACCTGGCAGGTTTTTTATGCGTTGCCAGAGTCCGGAGGCGGAATCAGCATTTCAAAATTAAACATCAGCAAGGACGGCACTTTCCTTTCTTTTACTACGATTCAAAATGGGGTCGGAACTTTGCATATTTTGGATATTGCGACCAGAACCATCAGCAAAACCTATTCGCTGCCCAATCAGGATGAAGTGCCCTATTTCAGTGCCTACAACTTTTTTGGGAGTGATCAAAATACATTGATAGCAAGTTCTCAGTTTCCTTTCGGGTTCGGAACCGCTAACAGAGTTTACACCACCACGGACGGTGGCGAGAGCTGGAAGGAAATATACTACTCTCCTGATAACAACAACATCATTACAAGTTATGTAGCTTTTGGACCAGCGGATAAAAATAAAATCTACATTGCCAACGGAAACGGAAGCGAAGGCGTCTATGGCGGAATTAAAATCTCGACGGACGGCGGCGATAACTTTACTGACAAACTTGCCGGAAGTGTACTCAGCACTTTGGAATTCAATCCGAATAATCCCAATGACATCTATGCCGGGACAGGCATCAGTTTTGGGCAGGCTCCAGAAAAGCTCTATCACAGCTCAGACAGCGGCGTGACTTGGGAAGACAAGAATATCACTTTTGGAACCAACGGAATTCTGAATGACATTGTTGATATCCAGTTTGATCCGAACAATACCAACCACGTTATAGTCTTAGAAGAAGATGAAATAATCTCCACAAAAGATGGTGGAAACACCTGGCAAAATGTGGAATATCCGTACGACAATACGGACAGCTATTACTACGGCATCAAGGCGAGTTTCAACCCTTTCAAAGCGGGCGAACTTTTTATCACGGCCAACTACAAACCGCTATTTTCTTCGGACAATGGTACTACATTAACACAGGTCCAAACGCCATTTTACAGTTCTACAGGAGGTGTCGGTTTTTATGAAAATACAACGGCAAAGCATCTTTATTATAATGTTCAGAATGGATTGGTTCACAGAAATCTTTCCGACAACAGCGAAATGGCTCACAACATCCGTCCGCTTAACATCGTAAGTCAAAACGCCGGTCCGGTCTACATTCCGGATTCCAAAAAAGAAGGCCGCATTTACACTTTCAACGGTTCGCTTTCAGGATCCAGCCTTTCTGTGAGTGATGATTTTGGTGCCAATTACAGTCAGATCCTGAGCACTTTTACAAGTCAGCTTACCGGCATTGTGACAGACCCGCAGGTTACCAATCAGGTTTGGACCACTTTTGCCAATTGGGGCCAAGGTGAATTAAACAAGATCAACTTCAATGATATGAATAATATTATTGTGACCAATATTCCTTTGCCATCCCAGAATACGGTTTATAAAATCCTTCATCCCAACAATATCTCTGATGAATTTTTCATCCTGATTGGTTCTGAAGTTTATAGAACTATTGATGGCGGAAATGCCTGGACACCGGTGACCATTGGAGACGATGTCACTTTTGATACTGCCATCTTTGATATTGTTCAAAATCCAAAAAATCTGAACCAGTTGGCATTGGGAACCTCATCCGGCGTTTTTGTTTCTAATGACAAAGGCCTGACCTGGAATCTGGTTTCACAATTTGTAGCCAACAAAGTAGCCTATTCTGACGCGAATTCCGGGGTTCTTGTCGCTGCAACTTACACGAGTCAAAACGATATTTTCAACATTCATTATTCTGCTGATAATGGTACCAACTGGAAAACAGTGCCTAGAGCTAATCTTTTGGAAACCGAAAGTGGTTCTGTGGCCATCGACTTCTCGGAAAAGAAGGCTTATATCTACATTGCGTCAACAGATCTCGGTCTTTTGGGATATAATCTGAATCTGGAAATTCTGGCAAACGGTGAAGTTTCAGCTGAGAAAGCCAGCGTTTTGGTTTATCCGAATCCCACCGTGGATGTTGTTCACATTGACAGCAAAAATCTGAAGTCTGCTATTCTTTACGATATGAATGGCAAGAAATTATTGGAAAGCAACAACACTGAAATCAATGTTTCTCATCTTCCAAAAGGCGTTTACGTGCTTAGAATTGTGACTTCTGATAACAGCATTGTGAGCAAAAAGATCATCAAAAAATAAATCTTATTCTTCATAATTCCAAAGCGTCTCAACATCTTGGGACGCTTTTTTTTATTTCTATCAGGCTTCAAAAAAACTAAATATATGCCTCAAAATTAAAGCCTAAAACCTTTCCTATTTGTAAAAAACCAGGATTCACATTCAGACTCGCATTGATGGAAATGTTTTGATTGCTAATGGGATGTTTAAAATTGAGCTGGTGAGAATGCAAAGGCATTGCAGTTATATTAAAAGTATGCAGCCACAACTTGTTCTGCTTGTTGCAACCGTATTTCCGGCAACCTAAAATGGGATGCAAAATATGTTTGAAATGCTTTCTTAGCTGATGAAACCTGCCTGTTTCGGGAATCGCTTCTACCAAAGAATAACGGGAAGTGGGATGTTTTAGAAATGGTAACTCAATTTCGGAAATTAGCAGACGACGATAATATGTTATTGCGTTTTGAACGACTTCATTTTCATTGATCAAGTCGTAATCAATGGTTTCTTCCTCTTTTGTCCAGCCACGCAGAATTGTCAGATATTTCTTTTCAACTTCGCGATTCATAAACTGGTTGCTCAGTAATTTAAGCGTTTCTTTATCGAAAGCAAACAGTAAAACGCCCGAAGTTTTTCGGTCTAAGCGATGCACAAGATGAACCTTTCTTCTAATTTGATTTGCTAATTTCTCCACCGCATATTCATCTGCCGGGCCGGCATAATAAGACTTATAAACCAAAAGCCCACTCGGCTTGTTGATCGCAATAAGGTAGTCGTCCTGATAAAGAATTTCCAGCATTGGGCAAAAGTAGAAAATCTCACCATCATTAATTCTTTAATACTAATAAAAAGATTTTATCTTCACTCTGATTGTAACATTTTTGGTTGAATGTTCTCTAAATTCTAAAATAAGTCAATGCAGGTTTTAAACTTCGAAGACATTTATAACGATTACTGGAAACGCATCTTCCGGCTTTGTATGGGTTATGTGAATGACGATGATGCGGCAAAAGATCTATGTCAAGAGACCTTCGTCGCGGTCTTCCAGCAATTGCCAAAATTCCGGCAGGAAGCAGCAGTTGGAACCTGGATTTACAGGATTGCAACCAATATTTGTCTAAGGCAGATTAATATTGAAAAACGAATGCCGAAAAGTGAATTGCCTTTTCAGATCAAAGACAGCTCGGAAAAAGACAACAAGCTGGAGCAGGATAAAATGACAGATTTCCTTTATCAATGCATCTCGGAACTGCCGGAACTGGAAAGAATCATCATTTCTCTGGAACTTGAAGAGATGAAACAGGCACAAATTGCTGAAGTCGTCGGAATATCGCCGGCCAACGTAAGGGTCAAAATACACAGGATTAAAGAAAAATTAACCGAAAAATTTAAGAATTATGCAAACAGATAATATCAATTTCCAGGATATCTGGAATAAGAAAAGTGCGGATATTCCTAATATACAAGAAATAAAATCCAGCGCTGACAAGTACAAAAAGAAACAATTGCGGTTTACAATTTGGCATATCTTCAGTCTATCGTTTACGGCGGTTATGATCATCTTTATTTGGAATGTGATTGATTTTAAAATGTTTACCACCAGTTTAGGAATTATCCTGATTCTGATTGCGTTGGCTATGTATATTTATTTATCTTCTCAGAATATCAATGTGATCAGGAAAATAAATCCGTCGATAACGAATCAGGAATATCTGGCTTCTTTGAAAAAACTGCAGCATCAGCAAATTTATATGCAGACGAAGGGCATCAGTATTTATTACGTTTTATTGACTACTGGTTTTGCCTTTTATTTTTATGAATTTGCGATGAGAATGTCAACTTTAGGAGCTATTCTGGCTTACGGATTAACGTTCATCTGGCTGGCCATTGCATGGTTTTTCCTGAGACCAAGACAAATCAAAAAGCAGAATGCGAAAATCTCAAAGGTGATTGATTCGTTGGAATGGATTGAAAAAGATCTTGATGAAAAGCTTTAGGCGATCATTAGTTTAATTTTATATTTTTGCGGAAAATAATAATTTATGAAAAAATCAATTTTAGTAGCTGCAGTTCTTTTCTCTCAGCTTCATTTTTCGCAGGTCAGCCTGGATAAAAATAAGCTTGTGAAGGACGGCGTGAGCTATAAACTATCCGATTACAAAAGTGTTTTGGTAAATCCTGAAGCGCAGCAATATTTCAAAAAGTCGCGGACAAACAACACGGTTGGAAGTATTTTCGGAGGCGTAGGAGGTGCTTTTATGGGCTTCGGAATTGCCAGAGCGCTGAGCGGCGGAGAGACGGAAGTGAAAATCAATAACAGCGTGCAGAAAGTAAAACAGGACAAAGGCGGCGCATGGGCTCTTGTGGGAATTGGCGCCGGAATCATAGGAATTGGAATCCCGTTTGCAGTGGCTGCCCATAAAAATGCAAAAAAAGCAATCGCAATAGAAAATGGCGAAACCACTGCTTTTAAGCCCTATTTCAGATTGGAAACTGCCGGCAGCGGTTTTGCCTTCAGCTATAATTTCTAGTGATTTTCAATTTTTTAAAATAAAAAGCTTTGTCAAATCTGAATATTGACAAAGCTTTCTTTTTGATGCCGAAATGTAACCAGCCCCGATGTTCTATGTTAATTTGCAAATTGTTCAGGTTGAAATTTTAAAGTTTTTCTGATAATCCTGTTGATACGCTGTTTTATTTTTCACGACACCAAAACAAATTCTCAGCAGTTTGTTACAGACTGCTATCAAAG
>Ga0302347_1000677_pt1 | contig 49536 bp, 87 predicted proteins | sample PhyWR1_FD_202178 | JGI IMG/M metagenome (GOLD analysis project Ga0302347, IMG submission 202178) | Leaf surface microbial communities from wheat plants in UC Gill Tract Community Farm, Albany, California, United States - DLSL W.R1 (v2)... | ecosystem: Host-associated > Plants > Phyllosphere >... | reverse complement strand
ATAGCAAAAATGAGCCTCAAACCATCCCCGAAAACAGGGATAACCATCCCCAAGAACAGGGAAAGGTATCCCCGGAAACAGGGAACACCAAAGACATTCTTTCAAATACAGATAAACATAAAGATCTAAACCCCCTTTTATCCCCCAAGGATAAATCCAAGCCGAAGCGGTCAACGCAATTCCCTGATGGGTTCTTGCCAACAACGACTCACCAGGAGTTAGCTGACAAGCTCTCTGTGAACCTGCAAGGCGAATTCGAAGCTTTCTCGGACTATCACCGGTCGAAAGGGTCAACCTTCAAAGACTGGGGGCTAGCGCTGAATACGTGGTTGCGCAACGCAGATAAGTTCAGAAAGCCTGCATCCAGGGTCAGTAGCGTTGCCAGACCAAGCAAGCCAATGAATCACATACCAGAAGGATTCACAGGATGAACGTAGCCGATTTAATGCGACGCCTTCAGGCTGCTATGCCTCCTGGTACGCAACCGAAGTTCAAGACCGCAGACGAGCTGATGGCATGGCAACGCGAACAGGGCCGCATCGACTCTGAGCGCATCATCGAACAAAACCGGATCACCCGCCTACAGAACGTCTTGGGCCGGTCAGGTATCCAAGAGCTTCACCAGTCATGCACTTTCCAGAACTACAACGCCGAGCTAGCGGGCCAGCGCCACGCACTGGAAAAATCCAAAGCTTACGCTGAGCGGTTCGGTAGTGGGTTTGGCGGGTTTATCTTCAGCGGCGGTTGCGGCACTGGCAAAAACCATCTGGCGGCGGCGATTGGTAACACTCTGCTGACGGCTGGCAAGTCAGTCCTGGTTGTGACCATTCCAGACCTGATGATGCGCTTTCGTGAAACCTACCAAGACGGTGCCAAAACCAGCGAAGCGAAGCTGATGGACGACCTATGCAAAGTTGACCTGCTGATCCTGGATGATATCGGTGTTCAGCGCGGAAACACCAATGAGGGCGTAGTGCTGTTCCAGATTGTGGATCGCCGCTTATCCGGCAAGAAGCCAGTAGGCATGTTGACCAACCTCGACGCCCCGAAGCTGACCGAGTTACTTACCACCCGCATCATGGACAGGATGACGATGGACGGCGGCATGTGGATCAACTTCGACTGGCCGAGCTACCGGCGCAAGGTGAAATCATGAAAATCGAATCCGATGACTATGAGGTCATCAACCGCTATGCCGGTTCAGACCGATCGTGGCATGACAGGGTAAGCACAAGGGCTGGGGTGGAAAAAGTTCTGGCATTTTCATCAACAATCATCAGATCTGCGATTGTGGCGGCAAGGTATGAGAGCCGCTGCGTTCCACGCCAAGGAGATAACCAATGAACATTGAAAATTTCGCCGTATTAATCCGGGTCAATGGAGTTACAAAGCAAGTGGTTATGACAGTGCAGGAGCAGCAGTTATTTTCTCGCATTGTGCTGGGAACGCTAGGTGAAACCAACGGCAAGGTATCCACCGTAGCCCTTAAGAACATCGAGATACCTGTCAATCTGGAAGCATTTCCGGGAGATAACCATGGATAAGCAAGTATGGAACGGAGAAGGGCTGCCGCCAGTTGGGACGGTTTGTGAGTTCGCTGGCGGAACGTACTGCACGGAAGATCCATTCGATAAAGATCTGAAAGTTGGAGCTGAGGTAACCATTATTGCCCATATCTTCGACGGAGATTTCAAACTGGCAGCATTCACCTTTAACCCTAGGTTAGTTAATCCCGATCGCGGGAATGTTAGCGTCGAACAGGGGGCTTATGGTTGCTTTCGCCCTATCAGCACTACTGAGCAAATCGAGGCGGAAAAGCGGGTTCGGGTTACAAAGAAAATGTTTGACGTATGGAACCAAGCGCCAAGCATCTGCTATCAAAAGTCATTTGATTACGTCTACGACGCCATCCGCGCCGGTAAAATTGTAGGGGTGAAGATTGATGGATAAGCAAACAGAGAACCGCAAGGCGTTTGAAGAATGTTATTTGAACGCGCCAAATTTCACTGATAACGAAAGCTGGGCTTGGACATTTTGGCAACTTAGCCGGGAGAGTCTCGTTGTTGAGTTACCGGATGAAGATGATTTCGTGATGGATGAGACTCTCGATTGCTTACGCGATTGCAAGCAGTCGCTCCGGGCTATCGGCATCAGAATCAAAGGGGAAGGGGATGGAGCATCATCTTAAAATTCAGCCGGTTCATTTTGAGGCTGTATCCAGTGGCCTAAAGCTGGCCGAACTGCGGAAGAACGACCGAAATTTCAAAGCTGGCGACATTCTGCATCTACACGAGTGGGACGGTAAATACACCGATCGCCATGTATCACGGATTGCCATGCACGTAGCAGATGTCAGTGATTATCTGCCCGGTTACGTGCTGATAAGCATGTGCGGAAACTTCAAAGGGGAAGGGGTATGAACGATGAAGTTGATGAGTATTTAGAAAAGCTTTGCGTTGAAGGGATGCCCAATAGGCGCTGGAGCAAAGAGGGTGAAATGCTCGAAGGTTGGAGCAAGGCCGCAGCGCACAACGAATGGAAAGAGAAGGTGGTCGCAGCCGCTCGCAAGTTCGTCAACTGCAAAGGCCGCTATCACTCAGAAAAGAACATGACAGCTCTTATCGAGCTATTCAGACAGGAGCCAGAGAAGCCATGAACGAAAAACATCAGAAGTATCAGGAAAGCGTGAACGAAAATATCAGCGAGGGAATGCGCAACTGGTCATCCCGCAACTACCGCCGCCTGGTCAAGAAGGCCCAGAAGAAAAGCAAGGTGAAGCCATGAAAGCATACGAAGAAATCATGAAGGCACTGGCTTGGTATTTTGGTGATGGCGAATTGACGCCTAGCGAAGAATCAATCCGTGAAATTATCAGCCAAGAGCATGACCCAATCGAAACGATTGCCACCGCGCTTGATGACTACAGGGATAGCGAGGGGTAACCAATGGAGGACTTTTGTTTACACAAAAGCACCCTCGGCCAATTCACCAAACAACTCTTCGAACTCATCTCCAGCGGTAAGCGTTACCGGGTAAAAATATCCGAATGGCGTGACAAGCGCAGCATCCCTCAGAACTCCCTACAGCACATGTGGTACGCAGAAATCAGCGCTTATCTAATCAAGCGCGGAAAGCCTTTTGCGTCTCCAGAATGGGTGAAGGATGCGATGAAACACACATTCCTCGGATACGAAGAGCGTGAAATGGTCGACGTGAAAACTGGCGATAAGACAGCGGTTCGCTCACTCCGGCATACATCAGACCTCGATACTGGCGACATGCATTTCTACCTAACTCAGGTGGAAGGCTGGGCTATGAACATCGGGTGCCGGCTGACGGTGCCAAATGATTGCGAATACAACCAACTCAAACAGAAACAGGTGGCGTAATGGGAAAGCCAAATTGGACTGAAAGTGAAATGGCGTATCTGACGCAGCATTACGAAAAGACCGACAACAAGACTATCGGGATAGCACTCGGTCGCTCAACTGCATCGGTCAGCGGCAAAGGCATTTCTATGGGCCTGGTCAAGTGCATGCTGACCGTTAACAAAAACCGCAGCGAGTCCAGTAAAGCGGCCGCTAAATCCCGCATATATCACACGGACAACACAGACAAGTGGAGCGATATGGGCCTCGTGTTTGTTCCATCACTTGCCGGACATCCATCGTTCGAAGCGTACCGCAGCACAAGCAGGGTTTATCAGCTTGATTCGTTGCTGAGAGGTGCGGCATGAGCGAAAACATAGATAGCAAGTACGCAGACAAGCTACAGGAACTCTGCGAAGAAATGAGGGCGGCAGGCGGCGACCCGGAAAACATGATTATGAGCTGGGTATCTGGCTATGTGCAGGCGGCCACCGAAGATGATCCGGAAGTTGGGTTGATATGGCAATTCGAGGACGTGGCGATGGTCATCAGCCTTGAACCTGTTGATGAGGAAATTGAGCCAGCGGCGAGGGTTCACTGATGCGACGACAAACCAGCCCAACCCAGATAGCCATAAACAACCTGATATTCCGAACCAAATCCAAGTCACCCCGCAAGCCTAAGCAATCACCCGCAGACATTCCAACATACGACGCCGTTTGGCCGCTACTACAGAGCCGGTTTAACCGCGTACGGAGGACAAGATGAAATGCTGCAACTGTCCCAAAGAGCTATCAGAAGCGGAAGTGTACATCTGCGAGGCCTGCAACCGGGAAATTGACCGGCGAGCAGACGAAACCATGGGCAACCAGGAGGAAGAGGATGGCGAAGCAACCACGACGACGCTGTAAAATATGCCGAGAATGGTTCCATCCTCGCAGCTTCAACGAGTGGTGGTGCAGTCCAGAACACGGAGCAGTGTTCGGTATTCAGGAGAGGGATAAACAGCGACAGAAGGTCATACAGCAAGCAGAAGCGCAACGGAAAGAACAAACCCAAGCCGAAAGGCGCAGCCTCAAAATCCGCAAGTTAGCAGTAAAGCCTCTTAGTTACTTCCACTCAAAAGCCCAAATCGCCTTTAACGAGTTCATTCGAGTTCGTGACAGTGGTCATTCGTGCATTAGCTGCGGGAGAAACACCGGGGCAAAGATGAATGCCGGCCACTACAGGACGGTTGGGGCCAGCAAGGAAACGCGGTACGACGAAACCAACTGTCACTTGCAGTGTGAATATTGTAACTCGCACCTGTCCGGGAATATCGGCGAGTACAAACCGCGGCTGATAGTAAAAATCGGCCAGGACGCTTTCGATCGCCTCATGGGATTTCACGAGCCCAAGAAGTGGACGAGGGAAGAATTGCAGGACTTAGCTGCACATTACCGAGCAAAAACACGAGCACTCAAGAAACAACTGGAGGCCGCATAGCATGGCTATTGATTTCAACTCAGCAATCAACGAAGCACGAAAACGGCGCAACGCCTCCGTCGAGCGGAATATCGCAGGCAGATACTGGCCTGTGCATTTTGTCGTAACACAGTTCCGCAACCGGCTGGCAGTGCTAAGGGAAGATTCTGCAAAGGGAGATATAGCCTACACAACCAGGAACGACGGTCACGGCACGGTTAACACTGAGGTTAGAGCATGAGCATACGGGAATTGATTCTCACGCCAGAACAGCACCAGTGGCTTGATAGCTGGCTAGAGCTGTGGGGCTCATGGGTTTATAGCGGGCGACTCGAAAAGCGCATGAGCAGCGTTATAGCTCAGTACATGGCGACAGTAGAGCCACAACCTGGTTTAAGCAGGCCAATGTGCAATGACGATGACGGAATGTTGATTTCTCAGGTCGTAGATTCCGTCCTCCGCATTGACGCAAAGGCCATGGGTATTCTGCTTAGTTACTATGCTCATGGGTCATCTAAGCGAGCCATTGCATCGTACTATCACAAGACTGCAAAGCCCCGCAAATTAATGGGACGCCTTGGCGAGGGTTGGCGAAAACCATCCTTCGGCACATGCAGGAATGAGATAGACCAGATATTGGGGGCTAGCCTGTTCATGATCTACCAGCCATTGCAAAATGCTTTCATCAGCCGCAAACGTGTCGCTAAAGTTTCACATATTGGCGACAAGTGGCTTGACAAGGCTTTAGCCATTTAGCCATAATATCAGTATATGGTGTGACAAGTGTGTTCATAGCTTGCAACCTCCCAAACTTCAAGGCTGCCTCCGGGCGGCCTTTTTGCATTTAGTCGCCCGCTAAAACAGTCAATAACCCCAAAATCCTCTTTTATCGCTGAGTGACAACGGCGGGCGGCTATCTCCCCATCGCACATCAATCACACCCCGCTCATGGGAGGTGAGGACCATGAAAATGAAAGATAACCCTGACCTCTGGCCTGGCTTCTTTGCGGGGCTAAAGGCTATCTGGCCTGCCATTTGCGGCTCACTGATTGCCGCAGCAATTTGTTATGCGCGATTAATTCACGATGGTGTACATCGCAAAAATAAATGGATTGAGTGCGTCCTTTGTGGGCTCTTGGCGTTCTGCGTTTACAAGGGCGCCGGAATGCTCAATCTGCCGGAAGGGTCTGACGTATTTGTTGGCGGCGCTATCGGCTTTATCGGTGTCGAGAAGCTTCGCGAGTATGCTTTGCGCTTCCTGAATAAGAAAACTGGAGAATAGCAGTGATTAAGCAAAAGATTATCGGCGCTTGCAGCTCCAGCGCTCCGTATTTAATGGCGCTACTCATCATTGGGTGGCTGATTGTTCAAATCAATCAACGCGCAGATGATGCTGCTTACGCATACCCAACGGCAGTGGTTCAGTACGGACTCATTAGCGCTAAAACTGATGACGAAGTGCTGGCCCTGGTCGAGCGGTGGAAGCGTGACGAGTGGGGTGCTCAAATCGGAGCCTTGCGCGTTCTGTGCAGCAAGTCGGTCGATCGCGTTGAAGCTATCGGCGGTCAGGTGCTGGCTACGAAGATGTGCCGCATTGTGAGGTAACCGGGGGATGAATGAAAACTGGAGTAAAAGGCAGGGAGCTCATCAAGAGCTTTGAGTCATTGCAGTTGAAGGCATACCCAGATCCGGCAACAGGCGGCAAGCCTTGGACTATTGGCTGGGGCCACACGAAAGGCGTTAAGCCCGGCGACCAGATTACCCAGGTGCAAGCCGAGACGTTCCTTGCTGAAGATTTGTCGGTATTCGAGGCTGCGGTAAGCGCTGCTATCAAGCGCCCGATGACGCAAAACCAGTTCGACGCCATGGTATCGCTGGCATTCAATATCGGCGGGGCCAACTTCGCATCATCCACGCTGGTGAAGAAATTCAACGCTGGTGATGTGCAAGGTGCTGCTGACCAATTCCCTCGCTGGAAGAATGCCGACGGCAAAGAGATGAAAGGCCTGGTACGACGTCGTGCTGCAGAACGTGAGTTGTTCCTGTCATGAGTCGGGTCGCTGCCGCAGCTATCGCCATCCTGATTTGCTTGTTCGCCGGCCTGGCTTGGTTGGCGCTTCACTACCACGGAAAGTACACCGCCGCACAGCGTGATGTCGCAAGCGCCCAGGCAGTCACTACCAGCGTACTCACTGCTATTGACCTGATGTACGCCACTTCAAAGGCTGCCCATGAAGACAAACAGAAACTTGCTGATGAAGGCGAGACGAGAATTGTTTATATCAGAAAGGCGGTCAAAGACGATGAGTGTGCTGTTCGCGCTGTCCCTGATGCCGCTGCTGATAATCTCAGGATGCTCGAAAACTCGGCTCGTACCAGTTTATCCGCCAAAGATAAACCCTGAATTGACTGCCGATACGCCGGTCCCGAAAACACCGAACCCGTTGCTCTACGGCGACAGCCTGGTTCTGAATGCCCGGCTATTCGTAGCTCTGGGCCAATGTAACCGGGACAAGGCGGCGATCAGAGAAATCGAATCAACCCGACAAGGTGATAAACAGATTGTGCAACCCTAAAGAGGTGGTCCATATCTGGCTGGCGGGTAAGCCGCAAGTGGCAACGCAACTCTGACAAGCGTGGCAATGCTGCGAACCCACAAACAAAGAAGGAAAGCGACATGACTGTACGAGTAGTAGGAGCAAGCGGAGTCCCTGTTGATGCTGCAAGTCCTGGCGATGCGGTAACTGTGCCAGCGGCAACAACAACGGTGATCGGCGGCGTCAAGAAAGCCGCAACAGTAGCCAACTGCACGGTAGCAACGGATGGCACAAGCGCAGGCACTCAGCTTAATGCGCTGTTAGCGTCATTACGTGCTGCTGGCATTATTGTGTAAAGCATAAAATAACGCGAAGTGAGAAGTGCTCACCGAGCAAAAAGTGGAATATTCCAAAAATGATAAAAATACTCAAGATTCTGGCTGTTGAAGCTGTATTTCCTGGCGGCCGAGTTGTTAAGGGCTTTTCCAGAAGCTATCCGGGCGGGCAAGCTGGCGACTTATTCCAAATATGGGAAAAAGAAGGCGCTGAAGAATCCCACCTGATCAACATTCACTTGGCCGAGAGCGTAAGGCTGACGCCAACATTCGAGAGTTAACAATGGCAAGGCGTACCGGCAAGCAAGAACAAGTGGATTGGACGCAAGCAGCTCATTCGATGCGGGAGTGGCAAAAAGACCTTATGTCAAACATGAACAATGAAAAGTTCATTGATTTGTATGTTGGCAAGTGGACTCCATCAGAATCGAAAGATGATGAACGTTTAAGGAAGTGATTATGGCTAGGCCAACCAAGTATCAGAAGGCGTACGCCGAGCAGGCTCGCAAACTGTGCTTGCTTGGATACACCGACGACCAGTTAGCAGACTTTTTCGAAGTGGCAGTATCAACGATCCACAAATGGAAGCATGACCACCCAGAGTTTTCGGACTCCATAAAAAAGGGTAAAGACATTTCTGACGGTGAAGTGGCAGATAGCCTTTACCAGCGTGCGATGGGTTACGTTGCGCCTGATGTCGATATCCGGGTCATTAATGACAAGATTGTCCAAACCAAAATCACCAAGCATTACCCACCTGACACCGCAGCGGCCATCTTCTGGCTTAAGAACCGACAAAAGAAAACATGGCGAGACAAGATCGACCATGGCATTGAAGGTGCTGATGGCGGCCCCGTTCAGGTGATCAACTACACACCGGCTGATTACGCAGCAGCCTCTAAGCAATTGGAGGAGAAACTAGACGGGTTGGACTGATATGAGCAAAGTCATCGAATGGGAGGATTTAACCTTCCCTGAGCGAGCTGTGCTTAAGTCTAAGTCCACGAAATCGTTTCTCAACTTCACCCGGTTATGGTTCGAACTGGTGCAGGGTGATCGGCTGTTGGTTAACTGGCATCACCGCCTGATGGCGTCAAAGATTGATGACCTGATCGCCGGTAAGCTCCAGCCGCGTAATCTGATTATCAACATCCCGCCAGGCGGCACGAAAACCGAATTCTTCTCCATCCACTTCCCGGCATACGTAAACGCACTGGTACAGGAGGGTAAGCTCAAGCGCTTCCGTAACCTGAATATCTCATTCGCTGACACACTGGTTAAGCGTAACTCACGCCGCACCAGGGACATTATCGCCAGCAAAGAGTATCAGGAGCTGTGGCCGTGCGGCTTTGGTGTTAACCAGGCGGAAGAGTGGGAGATCATCGACAAGAAAGCCCGTTCAACTGGGCAGACGATATCGCGTTCCAGTAACGGGCAGATAACCGGTGGGCGTGGTGGTTACTACGGTGAGTTGTTCTCTGGCGTTGTTATGCTGGACGACTACAACAAGCCTGTAGACATGCTGAGCGAGTCACGCAGGAACAGCGCCAACACGCTGCTTGTGAATACTATACGCTCACGGCGTGGCGATAAGTCGAAAGACCATCCAACGCCATTTGTGAGCATTCAGCAGCGACTCCACACTGATGATGCTACCGGGTTCATGCTATCTGGCGGGATGGGGGTTAAGTTTCACCATGTCGCTATCCCGGCGCTCATCACTGAAAAGTACATCGCATCACTGGCCGAACCTTGGCGCTCATTGTGTTGGGAAACGGTTAAAGACACAGATTCAGTCGAATACCTTGGCGAACGCTACTGGTCATACTGGCCGCAGATGGAGGACGTAAACGACCTTATCCAACTATGGGAGAAAGATCGGTACACGTTCCTTTCTCAGTACCAGCAGAACCCCATGGCGCTAACTGGCGGCATTATCGAAACCGACTGGTTCAAGACGTACACCGTGCTGCCTAAATTGCAGTATCGCGCCGTGTATGTGGATACCAACAGCGGGAAGGTAGAGGACTGGCTCGACTACACCGTGTTCACCCTGGTGGGTATGGGAGTTGATGGCAATCTCTACATCATTGACGTTGTTCGAGGTCGCTGGGACCCGGAAGACTTGCTGAAGAAAGCAGAGGAAGTTTGGGAACGCTGGCGCATGGCTGGCTCTGTTCGAATGATGCCAATGCGTCATATGGCAATCGAAGAGAAGCAGGCCGGGCAGGGGCTGATTACCACGCTGAAGAAGCGCAGCGCCACGCCAGGACAGTTGAGTATCCCAGTTAAAGAAATCCCACGCGGCACCGGCCAAAACAAGCTGGTTCGCTGCCTCAACGTCATTCCGCAGATTAAAACCGGAAAGGTATATGTCCCCGCAACCCACAATCACGATGGCGCAGCCATTTCTCACGTCTATTACGACGACAACACGGTGGCGGGAAATACCTCATGGGTGCTTACTGCAATGACTGAGTGCGCATCATTCTCGGCTGACGACAGCCACGACAATGACGACATCCTTGATACCTGGATGGATGCCATTGATGACAACCTTATTTCTGGTCGCCAACCGATGGCTATCGACCCTAATCAACTCAGGAGAATTTAAGTGCGGTGGAAATGGTGGAAGAAAGAAGTCGCCGCGCCTGAGCCGGTGAAAGAGCCTGAAAAGGTTCAGATGAAAATAAGGCCTGAAGCAGTCGCAGAAATTCAGCCAAGGCCACAGAGAGAATTTACGCAGTACACGCCACCGAAGGGTGTAATCCCCGAGAACATTGAGAAAGCGATCCTGGCGATGGACTCAACGCCATATAACTCTCTGAACGATTCCTTTGGTGGATACACCTATGGCTACCCCGACACCTTCCCTGGCTATCCGTATTTGGCTACGCTGGCGCAAAAGCCAGAATACAGGAAGATGGTAGGCACCATCGCCGAGGAGATGACGCGCAAGTGGGTGAAGCTAAAAACCGTTGGCGATGACGACAAGTCTGAGCGCGTTAAGCAGCTCTATGCAGCGATGGAGAAATTCCACCTAAAGGACAAGTTCAGGGAGGCGGTGGAGCATGATGGCTACTTTGGCGGCGGCCAGATTTACATTGATATCCAGTCACCTAAGAACGTTTCCGCCTGGACTGATGACATTGAGCTGCAGTCAAAGCTTTTCCTGTCTGACAAGAAGATCAAGAAGGGCAGCCTGAAGGGTTTCACGGTTATCGAGCCGGTTTGGACCTATCCAGGCGTCTACAATACCGACAACCCGATGAGCCCTGATTTCTACAAGCCGACAGAGTGGTTTGTGATGGGCAAGACGGTTCACGCAAGCCGGATGATTGATTTTGTGTCTCGACAGGTCCCCGACCTGCTGAAAGCTGCATACAACTTCCGGGGTCTTAGCCTGACGCAGATCGCCGAGCCTTACGTGAATAACTGGTTGCGCACCAGGGACAGCGTAAGTGACCTTATCCACTCTTTCACGATCCCCGTCATATCAACCAACATGGCGACGGTGTTGCAAGGCGGTGGCGCAGAGTCGCTCTTGCTTCGCCTTCAGATGCTCAACCAGTGCCGGGATAATCGCGGCTCTTTTGCCATTGATAACACCCCGCTGCAGGAAGAGAAAATCGAGTTCGTCAGCGCACCGCTCAGCGGACTTGATGCACTACAGGCGCAGTCGCAGGAACAGATGGCGGCGGTATCAAGCACCCCGCTGGTAAAGCTTCTTGGCATTACTCCAAGCGGACTAAACGCCTCGTCTGATGGTGAGATACGCGTCTTCTATGACTACATTCACGCGCTTCAGGAAATCCTATTCAAGGACAACCTGGCGAAGGTGCTTAACATCATCCAGCTCTCAGAGTTTGGTGATATCGACCCGGACATCTACTTCGAGTTTGAACCGCTGTATGAAATGAGCGCGAAAGAGAAAGCGGAGATACGCAAAATCGATGCTGACACTGATGCGGTTTATGTCACATCTGGCGTTCTGGCAGGTAATGAGATTCGACAGAAGGTGGCCGATGATCCTGACAGCCCATATCACTCACTGGATTTAAGCGATGACCTCGAAATCGAAGACGACTACGACGAAGAAGAGGAAGCCAGCCCAGAAGATGATAAGGGCGGTGCAACCTAACGCCGGTGTCGAAGCATGGTATCGAAAGCAGCTCGATAGGCAAGTAAGGGAGATGCAAAAGTCCGTTGTTTACTGGCTCACCGCAAACTACAAAGCGAGTGGTGCGACAGTGGCAATGGATGCATCGCCCGCTGTGTTTATGCGTGATGCGATGCGAAAGTTGGCTAGCAGATGGACAAGGTCATTTGATCGGATTGCCCAGAAGCTGGCCGACCGGTTCTCAACGGATGCGATGAAAAACTCTGATGTATCGCTGCGTAATGCGCTTGATACAGCCGGGTTTACAGTCGAGTTCAAGATGACCGCTCCAATGAACAATGCGCTGCAGGCCACCATCACCGAAAACGTTGGGCTGATACGCTCCATCCCGGAGAAGTATTTCACCGAGGTTGAAGGTTTGGTGATGCGCTCTGTTGCGCGTGGTCGTGACCTGTCATTCCTCACTGATGAGTTACAAAAGCGTTACGGCATCACCCGGCGTCGCGCCGCACTAATTGCTCGCGACCAGAACAACAAAGCCACCTCTGTCATGCAGTCAGCAAGGCAGCAGTCACTGGGCATCACTCAAGGAGTATGGCGGCAATCTCATGCAGGTAAAGAGCCTAGACAATCACACGTTAAAGCTGATGGTGAAAAGTTCGACCTGAGCAAGGGCATGTATCTCGATGGTAAATGGGTAATGCCTGGAGAGGAAATCAATTGTCGTTGCACCTGGTCACCAGTCGTACCCGGCCTTAACTAAACGGAATAATCATGAACCCTACTGAACGGTTGGCATTCGACCGCGCTTCCGTGCGCTCGTTTGATGGCAACGGCAGGCTTCAGGTAAAGGTCAGCAATATCAGCAAGGCGAATGTCTGTCCCTATTACGGAAGGGAAATCCCGAACTATGAAAAGTTGGGATTAGACCCAGACAAGATTTACCGCCTGTGGCGACATCCTGATGAACTGAAGAAAGCCGCAGCAACATTCAACAACATCCCGCTCCTCAACATTCACAAGCCGGATTTCCCCGGCGACCCACCACGCGAATCACGCGTAGGGGTTACTCACTCAAACGCTGAGTTTGTTCATCCGTATCTCCAGAATGGTCTGTCCGTCTGGGATGACTCAGCGATTGCCGGAATTGAGACTGAGGAACAAGAAGAACTGTCTTCGTCGTACCAATACGTCGCTGACATGACCCCTGGTACTACTCCTGACGGTGAAGTCTATGACGGCATCATGCGGGAGATTATCGGGAACCACGTAGCGCTGGTCGAAACGGGCCGCGCAGGAAGCGACGTATTGGTCGCAGATTCACTACCCCCGGAGTTAAAACACATGAGCAAACGCAAAGCTGCGGCTATTCGCGCCACGCTGAAGCCTTTACTGGCAGCAGACGCGGATTTGGAAGCTGAAGTCCGCAAAGCGCTTCTGGCACTCGATGAAGCCGACAAGGAAGACGAGAAAGACAAAAAGCCAGCGGAGGACGAGGACGAAGAAGATAAGAAAGATAAACCCGCTGAAGATGAAGATGACGACAGCGAAGATAAAAAGACTGCTGATGACGAAGACGAAGAGGATGACGAGAAAGTATCCAAAACCGCTATGGACTCAGCGATCCGCCTGGCTGCCGATAGCGCCACTAAAAAGGCCGGCCGAAACTTCCGAGCTGTTCGTGAAGCAGAGCAAGCTGTCCGCCCGCTGATTGGCGATGTTGTAGCAATGGACTCAGCTGATGATGTCTATCGCACCGCTCTTGAGCAATCAGGAGTCGATATCAAAGGCGTCCATCCGTCCGCATTCCCGGCCATGGTGAAAATGGCTATCAGCCAGAAAGAAAATTCACGCCCTGTCATTGCGCAGGATTCCGCATCTATCAGCGAGTTTGAGAAAGCATATCCAACCGCTGGCAAACTGAAACGAGGCTTCTAACATGGCAGGTTTCCAGAGTGTAATTAATCAATATCCAGCTCCGGGCGTAGAGGGCAGCTTTGCCAGTACCAACCCGCATGCGACGTTCCTTGCGGGTGAAGGTGCGCTGGTTGCTGGCGATGACGGCCTGACCGTTGGCCGCTTTGCTTGGGCAGTAAACGGAGTCGCATCCAATGCTGGCACTGGCGCACCCTCTGGTTTTGTCCATCGTGACGGCCAGGCGTCGATCACCATTTGGCTGGCTCAGGCATCAATGCTCATCCAACCGGGGAGGGAAGCAACGTTGATGACAGCGGGTGACTTCTGGGCTCGGACATCTACCGCGGCAACTCGCGGGCAAAAAGTATTCGCATCACTGACAACCGGGCAGGTTCAAACTGCCGCCGCTGGCGCAACTGTCGCTGGCTACGTCGAAACCAATTTCTTTGTTGGCAGCACCGCAGATGCCGGTGAGCTAGTCAAAATCACCACCTGGAGCAAATGATGAACGATTTCCAGAAACACTATGCCGCAGCAAGCGGTAAATACGGCATCGTGCTGCGAGGTGCTGAGCGAGCTCAATACCTGAGCCCGGAATATGCAGAAAACTACCAGCTAGCGATGGATGCCCAGCCAACAATGGTAACTGCCGCTAACTCAGGTATCCCGGCATACTTTACCAACTACGTTGATCCTGAGCTGATCCGCGTTCTTGTGACCCCGATGAAAGCCGCTGAAATCTTCGGCGAAGTGAAAAAAGGCGACTGGACCACGCTGACCTCGCAATTCCCGATCGTGGAATCAACAGGCGAAACCAGCTCCTATGGGGACTTCAACAACAACGGCATGACTACCGCAAACGTGAACTGGGTTCCTCGTCAGTCGTACCACTATCAAACTCATACCCGCTGGGGTGAGCGTGAGCTGGATATGTACGGTGCAGGCCGCATCGGTTACGCAGCGGAGCTTAACGTGGCATCCGCCCTAACCCTGAACAAGTTCCAGAACAAGTCTTACTTCTTCGGCATTGACGGCCTGATCAACTACGGAGCACTGAATGACCCAAGCCTGAGCGCACCGGTAACTCCGGCAGCAACCGGCGCGGGCGGCAGCGTCAAATGGGCAGACAAAGACGGGCAAGCGGTTTACGACGATATTGCTGGCCGCCTGTATGCTCGTCTGATCGCCCAGACGAAAGGCCTGATTGAGCGTACGGACTCGATGACCCTGGCTATGTCCCCAGAAGCGGAAGTCAACCTGACCAAGACCAACATGTACAACGTGAACGTCTCCGATCAGCTGAAGAAAAACTTCCCTAACCTGCGCGTTGAAACGGCTATTGAATATGCAACTGATGCCGGTGAAATGGTTCAGCTCATCGCTGACCGCTTGGGCGAGCAGGACACTGCTTATTGCTCATTCACCGAGAAGATGCGCGCTCACGCCGTGGTGGTGGAAGAGTCAAGCTGGAAACAGAAAAAATCAGGCGGAACCTGGGGCGCGATTATTCGCCAGCCTCTGGGTATTGCTTCAATGTTGGGGGTTTAACGAATGTCTGAATTAGTAACAGTGGGCTGCAAACTGCCGAATGGCCTGGTTCTTGAGATTGGCGGTTACCAAGTGGAGCTTAACGGCTCCAACTCATCGCTGGTTGTTGGTGGTTACGGTCTGACCGAGGGTGTTGATAAGGACGCCTTCGAAAAATGGTTGGTAGCCCACAAGGACCAGCCATACGTGAAGCGCGATCTGGTATTCGCCCAGGCCAAGACAAACAGCGCACAAGCGAAAGCCTCTGAAAATTCCAAGGTTAAATCTGGCTTGGAAGGGTTGCCGCAAGATAAGCCAATGGCAGGCATCGAAAAAGCGGACGGTAAGTAATCATGGCGATCGTTGTGTTTGACGTTAACGCATTTCGCGAGCGATACCCGGAGTTCGACACGGTAAGTGCAGAGTTGTTGAATGCGTATTTCGTTGAAGCAACGGTCTACCTCGACAACACCGATTGCAGCCCGGTACAGGATGCCAATGTCCGGGCCGTTTACTTGAATATGCTTGTGGCTCACATTGCAGCGCTTAACTCGGGCGTCAATGGGCAGGCGCCATCCGGGCTTATTGGTCGTGTTGCCAGTGCTTCGGAGGGATCTGTCTCAGTATCAACAGGTGAGGTGCCGGTTAGTCCTTCGTCCTGGTGGTATCTGCAGACGAAATACGGTGCGTCATATTGGCAGGCTACAGCAGCATATCGAACATTCATGTATGTGCCTGGCGCCTCACCATCCCTTTACCCTGGTCACTATTTTCGCAGGCCAATAACCCGGAGATAACCATGGCTACGATAAGCGGCGGCGATGCTCTGGAGCGCAAGCTTGCGGAGTTGGCTGCAAAGATTGGCGAAGGTAAAACCCTTAGGGTTGGCTTTCTGGAGGGGGCCACTTACCCTGATGGTGAGTTAGTTTCTATGGTGGCAGCGGCGAATGAGTTCGGAAACCCCGGAAACAATCAGCCACCACGTCCATATTTTAGGAGAATGGTTGCCGAAAAATCCCCGGAATGGGGGAGTGACTTGGTAAAAATTGCAGTGGCGACAGACTATGATGCAGAAACCCTTCTTCCGCTGATGGGTGAGCATATCAAGGGTCAACTGCAGGAGTCTATTCGTGAATTTACTGCCCCTCCGCTATCCCCCTACACCATTAAAAAGAAGGGATTCGATAAGCCGCTCATTGAAAGTGCCCAAATGCTAAACAGCGTCGATTACGACATTGAGGATGGTGTATGAATCTGCACGGCATTGTCAGCGGCGCTATCGGCGCCGTTAACCCATTTGTTCCTGCCCAGATAAAGGTCAGCACCGGAAGCGTAACCCTGCCCTCCGGCAAGCGCGAGCCGTCCTATACCACCACCGATGTTTCTGTGCAGCTTCAGGCGCTTGGATACAAAGACCTGATGCAAGTGGATGGGTTAAACCTCCAAGGGGTTGTAAAGGCCGCTTACGTTAACGGTAACTTCAATGGCGTTAACCGACCAAAGCAACAGGGCGGAGATATGCTGATCGTCAATGGCGAAACCTGGCTAATTGTCCAGCCGCTGGAAGAGTGGCCGGATTGGTGCAAATTCGTGGTCAACCTGCAAAGGAGCCCGTAATGGCCGCATCCATCAGCATTACAGACGATGACATCACAACCGCCTTGCGCGGTTTTTTATTGTCCTTAATCGACACGGAAGTGGTGCTGGCGCAAGAGAACCTTGTGCCAATGCCGAATTCCGACTTCTGCACCATGACACCTCTGGGCGTTAACGGCCTGTCAACTAACCGGCAATCCTACACCGACCCCGGCACCGTTACGGGCGGATCAACGCAGACGACCCGGACAAATGTCTGGCGGTGCCAGTTGGACTTCTATGGCGGCACTGCACAGGCCAACGCCTTTATCGTAGGAACCATGGTGCGTTCGGAGTATGCCGTTGAGCAGTTCAAGTCCATGGGATATGACATCAGGCCGCTTTACGCTGGCGACCCGCATCAAACCACGATGATAAACGGTGAACAGCAGTACGAATCCCGCTGGACTCTCGACTTTCACGCGCAGGTCAACGCAGCTATCACCACCCCAATGCAATTCATGGACAACATAAATGTCGGCCTTGTCGAGGTCGATGCAAAATTCCCACCGGAGAATGCATAAATGGCAATTCCTATTACCAAAGACGTGAAAATCAACCCGGGTGTGCTCTCTGCGGGCGGCACGGCACTTGATTTGAACGGGCTGATTTTGACCGATAGCACTTATGCGCCGGTTGGGTCGGTTTTAAGTTTCACCTCTGATGAAGATGTCGGTAAGTATTTCGGCAGCGCATCGCAAGAAATGTCGATGGCGACCATCTACTTCTCTGGCTACAAAGGCTCGACCAAGCAGCCAGGCTCTCTCCTGTTCTCACAGTTCAACACCGATGACGTGGCGGCGTTCCTGCGGTCGGCATCAATGGCTGATGTAACCCTGGCGCAGCTTAAATTGCTGACCGGGACTATTATCCTCACCGTTGACGGTACGCTGGTGACATCAACTAGCATTTCCCTGAGCGCCGCAACCAGCTTTGATAATGCGGCCGTACTGATTAAGACCGGCATCGGAGCAAGCGTGAATGTCTCCTGGGACTCCATCGTCAAGGCGTTCGTGATTTCCTCGGCCGCTGAGGGCGAAGACAGCACCATCACATTTGCTGGCGGGACTCTGGCCCCGGGCTTGAGGCTGCGTGAAGTCGATGGCGCGGTACTTTCACAGGGCGCTGACGTTGCCGTGGTTGATGACGTTTTCCTGAACCTGCTAGGGATTAGCCAGGATTGGGCGCTGTTCACTACGTCATTCGTATGTGACCAGACGCAACATCTGGCATTCGCCAAGTGGACCAGTTCGCAGAACTTCCGGTTCGGCTATGTGGCCCACGACTCCAGCGCCAATGCGACGGTACAGAACAGCGCGGATAACCTGACCTACGCTCTGATTGAAACCTACAGCTACGGCCAGACGGTGCCTGTTTACGGCTTCCAGACCCACGCTGCTTCTGTGTTGGGTTATGCTGCATCTCTGGACTTCGAGCGAGCGGAAGGTCGCGTCCCATTCAAGTTCCGCTCACTGGATGGCCTACTGTATCAGGTTAGCGACTCAAGCACCTATGACGTTCTGATTGACAACCACTACAACTTCTATGGCGCGTACAGTTCCAACAACTACAGCACCCGGTACTGGGCTGACGGCACTATCACTGGCGACTTCAAGTGGCTGGACAGCTTCTGTTTCCAGATTTGGCTCAATGCCAATCTGATGCAAGACGCGATCGAGATGTTCCAGGCCAACCGCTCGTACCCGTACAACAACAGCATGAAGGCTGCGGTAGAAGCGTCATTCGCTGACACCATCGCCCAGGGTGTAGCGTTCGGCGGAATCCGTACCGGCATCACGTTATCCAGTTCGCAGAAGGCGCAAATCCAGAACGCAGTCGGAGCGGATATCTCTTCCTCGCTCCTGGCTAAAGGCTGGTTCCTTTACATCGCTGACGCGACACCAGAGCAACGGGCGGAACGTAGATCCCCGTCTATGACGTTCTATTACTGTGATGGCGGAAGTTTGCAGAAACTCACCCTGGCTAGCATCGAGGTTCAATGATGAGCAATACAATTACTAGTGCCGATGCCACTTATGCGCTTTCGGTGACCAACCTATACCCAACGGCTCAGGTTCTCCAAGGGTATGCAGCAGATGCGATGTTCTCTCTCAGTGACACCGATTACGCACAGACTGTTCGAGGCGCTGACGGGAAGCTTTCAGCTGGCTTCGTGTTTGGGCAGTACATCCAGACGATCACCATCATGCCCGACAGCCCAAGCCGTGAAGTGTTTGAGACGTGGGCGCAGACATCGCGCACGGCGATCGCCGTGTTCCGGTGCAATGCCACAATCATCATGCCCGCCATCGGTCGCAAGTACACGCTGACGAATGGCGTCCTACTACGCACCAGAACTCACCCGGATGCAAACCGAGTGCTACAGGCCATCCCATATCAGATCGAGTGGGAAACAGTAACCAGCGAAGCGTATAGCGCATAAGGTAAATCATGGCTCGCAAAGAAATTTACTACACAGTGTCAGGCACCAAAGGCCGCGATGAAGGGAAAATGTTCTTTATTCAGGAAATGCCAGCGTCCCAGGCTGAGGCATGGGCCATTCGCTGCGCGCTGGCAATGACACGCGGCGGCGTTGAATTACCTGATAACTTTGCTGATCTAGGTATGGCAGGACTAGCAAAGGTGGGGCTTTCTTTGCTGGCAAAAGTGCCATACGAAGAGGCGCGCCCTTTGCTTGATGAGATCATGACCTGCGTTCAAGCCGTGCCAGACCCAAACAACAAGGCGATTAAACGCGGTCTGGTTGAGAGTGACACTGAAGAGGTAACTACCCGCCTGAAACTGCGCGGTGAAGTTTTCAACCTGCATGTGGATTTTATAACCGCCGCCTAGAGCTAGATATTCCCCCATCCTTATCAAGCCATTACGGCAAAGGCCTTGCCGAATACCGGAACATTCCAAAAACCATTGGTGCTGTTGTTTCCAGCGGCAAGGCTTCTCTGCATGAGTTGGATACGGTGTATGGGGTTGAGGACCTATGGCGGCTTTTAGAAATAATCACTGTTGATAATTACAACGCCAAAGTATTGAACAACACAAAAGAGGACTTCTGATGGCTACCATTATTGACGCATTGGTCGTTACTCTTGGCCTTGATACTTCTGAATTCAGGCGTGGGCAGAAAGAGGCAGAGGACGCGCTAGATGAAACCAAAGCGACCGCAGAAGAAACCGGTAAGAAGATGGAGGCGTCTGGAAAGCAGGCTGCATCATTCTTTTCTGGACTGAGAAATCAGATCATTGCGCTTGCTGGGGTCACCCTATCTCTGAAAGGGATAGAAGACTTCATGAGTTCATTCTCATCGAAGTTAAATGACCTATCAATAGCGTCTACGGCCTTTGGCATGAAGGCCAAAAACCTGGATGGATGGATCCAAGCAGGGAAAGCGTTCGGCGTATCTGCGGAAGAAATCGCTTCATCCTTTTCAAAAATCAGTGATGCCCAGGAAAAGCTACAGGCAGGCCGTGGAAAGGACCAGATAATCACTGACATCATGCGCTTCAGCAATATGACTGGAGCTGGCATTGATGTAATGAATGACTCAGCAGAGACAGTAAACAGGAAGATCGAGGCAAACTTTAGCAAGCTAAGCGCAGAGCAGCAGCGAGCTTTCGGCATGGAGCTGGGGAGAGGTTATGCCTGGCAGAAATGGAGCGCGACCGGTAATTCCGTCAACGATATCGATGAGTTCACAAAAAACTCAGGCGTGAACGACGCGGCCATACAGTCTGCTGAAAGGATGCGTAAAGCGTGGGTAAAAGTAACCCAGACGATAGAAAACATTGGCTACATAATCTATACCGAACTGGAACCTCACTTAGAGGATTTCTATCAGTGGCTTAATGACCTGGCCAGTTGGATGAAGGATCACCCAAAAGAGATTAAGGATGCCATAGGCGAGGTTATCTCTGGTCTCAAAGATTTGATCCCTACCGTTAATGACGCCGCGAGTGCTATAGGAAAATTAAACTCGGTCATCAAGGAGATCGTCAATTTTCTGAATGTCCTGCCTGGCAGTGATGCGGTAAGGGAAGCTGGTGAAAAGATTGGGGCAAACGAAATTGGTATTTTTATCAACGATAAAACAACAAAATTCAAGCGATGGGCGTACGGTAAGCTAGGCATTTCTGATGATGAACCCGTACAAAGGGCTCAGTCAGCTAAAGCTCCAAAAGCTACCGGTAAAGGGAAACAACTACTGGATTGGATGGGCGGGCAGTTTGCGCAGCTTGAACAGAAATATAACCTGCCAGATGGGATTCTACGTAGCATCGCTACCACTGAGTCAGGTGGGGATCGGTTTGCTGTAGGGCCAAAAACAAAATATGGGCAGGCAAAGGGTTTGTTCCAATTTATGGATCCTACCGCCAAGGATATGGGGCTAAGCGGAAGTGATGTATTTGACCCTGAGAAGTCAGCAGCAGCGGCAGCAAAATACCTCTCTCAACTCCTTCAGCAAACCGGTGGGAATCTTCAAGAGGCCATTGCCGCCTACAACTGGGGTATTGGCAACGTGCAGAACAAGGGGTTAGGGATGGCCCCGGCAGAAACGCGTAACTATGTCCCTAAAGTTTTAGCGGGAATGCAGGTGGGGGCGGCGGCAAACGCGCAGAGTCATATCAACAGCAACGTCACCAACTCCACGACATCGGACAGCAACGTCTACAACATTGGCAAGGTACAGGTCGGCGCTGATGTGAAAAATGTTTCCGACATCATGACCGACGCAAAACAAAAAATTGGCCGCTCTAGCTTGGTGACAGCGTACGCAACGGGGGTATCAGGATAATGGCATTTTCGTTAAACCAGACAACCCTTATGAATGCCATAAATGGGGGCGGGTTGCTTTCGATTCTGAATAGCACCCTATCCCCCGGTTATGGAATTTACGACGCTAAAACCTCAGCCAAGGCATTCACTCCAACGTCATTTATCAGCGTTGAGCCAGTCATGGATTCATCCATAACGATCGCCCCAGTAGAGCTAAGCAAATATAGCTCTTACAACAAAGTTAATCGGCCAGGTGAAATAAGAGTAACGTTTTCTTTTGAGGGGTTAACCGGTTTCAGTGGGGCAGTGCCAAACGTCACGAATTTCACCCTGACAAGTCGTACTGACATCATTGAAAAGCTCACGGAGATGGTAGAAACGGCCAACCTATACAACATAGAGACGCCAGACACTACTTATCAGAACTATGACCTGACGCACTTCGACTATAGAACTACCAGCCAGGATGTGACGCTGTTGATTGTGTCCGCTGTGTTCCAGGCGGTAAGGGATATGGGTGCTGTTACGCTATCGAATGCCACATCTCAGAATCCAACGACGAACAATGATATCTGCAAGGCTCCAGCAGTAGTTAGCGATCAGGTGAATGGCTCTACAAAAGAGGCGACGCTGGATGATGTGAAAAAGTCTCTATCCGGGCTGAAAAACTCCCTTTCCAGTGCCGCTACTGATATTGCATCTTCTGTGAGTTCAGCAGTTAGCGAGGCAACTGGTGGAGTAACTGGCGCTATCAATGGTGCCGCGACATCATCAATAGACAAACTTTCTGCTGCTGTAACGGAATTGGTTGGAGGGCTGCAATAGTGCAAGAGATAACGCTATTGCCTAGGCGAGGGCAGATTTTAAACGTAACTCTCGCCGGTCAGGTTTGCCGCTTGCGTATTGTGCAGCGCACTACAGGCCTTTTTATGGATGTATCGCTCAACGGGCGGTGGATAGTTCAGGGGGTCATTTGCCTAAACTGCGTGAAACTGGTTCGTTATAAGCATCTCGGCTTTCTTGGTGAGCTGTTTTTCACTGATACCGTGGGCGATAGTGACCCCATATTTGATGAGTTAGGTACAAGATTTAAGCTTTTCTATGCTACCCAGCAGGAAGTGGAGTTGGCGCAATGACATACCAAATCAGGAAAATCTCTGTTCAATTTGTCCTGGAGGGCGGTAGGACTTTCGATGAGGCCGGTAGCACGGTGCTCACAATAGAGTCAGCCCGCTGTTACGCGAGCATTTCTGGGTATGGCGGCATGTCCGGTACAGAAATGACCCTGCAAATCTGGGGGCTATCAATCGATTACATGGCCGCCCTGAGCTATAAAGGGATCTGGATAAACGGGCCAGATTTTAACAGGATGAAGGTTTGGGCTGATGGCGAACCAATATTTGAAGGGTTCATTTACGATGCGATCGGTGACTACAACCAAGCACCTGATATTCCGCTGGTATTAAGTGCAAATGCCTTCTACAAAGGTCAGGTTCAGGAAATTGCGCCATTCTCAGCTGAGGGAGCTCAGAGCGTAGAAAAGGTTATCTCTGCAATGGCCGCCTCTGCTGGACTGGCGTTCCAAAACAATGGAGCCACGGGAATTCCGTTATCCAATCCGAGTTATCGTGGGAACATCGTTCAACAAATGAGGGATGCCGCGAGTGATGCAGGTGTTAACATAACCATTGGCATCAAAACGGTAACCATCTGGCCCCAAGGCGGAGTAGTGGATGGGGTTACTCTTTTCACGTCCCCAGAAAATGGAATGATCGGATACCCAATATTCACGGACAAAGGTTTGCTGGTCATAACAACATTCAGCAATGAGATTGTTGTTGGCAGGAAAATAACCGTTGAAACGTCCCTCCCAAATGCATCCGGCGATTACATAATTTCCGGGGCCATGCACTATATCACCTCATGGGTAGAAGGCGGCCAGTGGAACTCAAGCATGGAGCTGATCCCCGTAGGAACTAGAGCGGTAAGATACTAATGAATAATTTGCTAACCACTCAGCCGAAAGACATGCATAGCGATGCAAATGCGCTGGAATTCGTCATGCGCCGCTTCCTAGACAGGCATGGGTTCATAACCGTTGGCCAGGTTGTTTCCTTCAATAAAGAAAAGAACCAGGTGAACATTATGCCGATGTTGCATGCGTTTACTGGATCAGGAAGCAAGGTCGATAGTGAAGTGATCTACGGTATCCCGGTATCGCGTATCCAGCGCGGTAATAGTGCGATCATCATGGACCCTGTTCCTGGCGATATTGGCATGATGTTTATCTGCGATCGAGATATCAGTACGATAAAAGAAACCAAAAAACCCGCGCTACCTGGAACTAACAGGATGCATAGCTTTTCAGATGCTATTTACCTTGGCTCCATCCTTGGCGAAGAACCCACGCAGTCCATAGAGTTCTCGGATAACATCAAGATCACCGCACCCAACGGTATCGAGATAAACGGACTGAAAATCCATGGTGATGGCAAGCTGCAACTGGTTACTGGTGTGGTTGTCGACACGCACGTTCACGGCGGGGTAGAATCCGGAGGGTCAACAACTTCACCTCCGGAGTGAGCATGAGAACAAAAGCATTACAAATAATGCCATTTCTATTCATCTTGTCAGCGTGTTCAGCGCCAGTTGTTAAGGCAAAACCTGATAGCATCAATGTTAATACAGCAACATATCAGGAAAAGTATGATTATATTATTAGCTCTCTCTATTCACCTCCGCTAAGTGAAGGGAAAAATAAAGCGCTAAAAGCCAGAGGCGAATACTTATCATTTAAAGGTGTCGTAAATGACCACAAAAGAGATATGGAAGAACTCCCCAAGCGTTGCCTTTACTATCGTAGTGATGATTCAGAAATAGCAAGTTGCACCTTTGTATATTACACAAACGGACTTGTTGCCTTAAAAAGGGAGGCAGACATAGAGAAAAATGGGCTAGTAACCGATAGCGTTCCTGCTGCGTGCCGACATCAGGGGCTTTTTTATTCTTTCGCATCAATAAAGGCGATGAGTGGGATTGATAATGGAAGTGTTGCTTTGTATGGTAAATCTCTGCGAATGAGTGAAGCCGAAATAAACAAAGTAGTTAGCTATCTACGTAAAAACCAAGAAGAAGCAATGCGTTACCGGCAAGATGACTTCACTCCATATTTTATTAGGACATGCATGATTAATCCCAAAAGGTATGTAGCAACGTATGATAGGATTTTTAACTAAAAGCGAGTCATCTAGGGGCCATTTAGCTTAGCTCCTGGGCGGTTAACTGCTAGCCAAATCTGTCTTTGAAGCGCTTGTTGCTCTGCCGCCTTTCCATTTTGCTGTTGCAGGTAGGGCATAGGTGCTGCTTTTTGCCCTCTATCTCCCAAGTGAAATATTTACGTTTGAAGCCTGCGTGACAGACATCACACATCCTTGGTTTAAGAAGGTGGTTAAGCAAACCAATTAAAAAAACGAACCCAGCAATTATCCAAAAAATCCATTCCATACCTTTCTCCTTCGAAATACGGGGTGGTTGGCCCACTCATGTGGGCTTTTTGTTGTCCTTTGGAATCAGATCATATTGCTCGGCAATGGCCTCCATCATGGACTCGGCGGCATTTTTTGCTATTTGATCTGCTGCCGTATCAACAATTGCTCGTACGGCTTTATTCATCAAGTCATTGAGCTCTTTCTTTGATGTGCTGATTTTTTCATTTTCACCGCCAGGGAAGTAGTCTTTCTCTGTTTCGTCTATTTCTCCGGCAAAAATCTCATCCTTTACCAGGGTGTCAGTTAGCATCTGCACGATCTCTGAGTTCATTGATCTACCATTAGCCTTAGCCCTCTCGGCTATAGCTTCTCTAAGCTCATCGGGCATTCTCAAGCCAAATGGTGCGATGTTTCTCATGCCTTTCATTGCCAAATCCGGTTACTTGAAAGCGTAGTATCACAGTGTAATCAAAAAATCGTTGACAGAATAGCGACACGGTGAAATCATTACACCGTGATATCAACATGACGAGGAAGTGAAATGAGCGACATCCTTTACACCGGAAAGAAAAGTGAAAACATCATGCTTCGGCTGCCTGAGCGCATGAAAGCAGAAATCCGCCGCATGGCAGAGATGGATGGCATTTCGATTAACTCTGCGATTGTGCAGCGTTTGGCGCGTTGCTTACGTGAGGAAAGGGCGAATGGTCAGTAAAAACAGCGAAGCCCAGAAGTGCGCTAACACTCTGGGCCTCTCATCGAACAAATCCCACAAAGGAAATATCGACATGAATATTGTACAGAACAATCAGTTAACTTTCCACAACACAACTTTTGCTCACATGGAGATGGGTGGCCAAATCTGGCTGACCGCATCTGAGATTGGGCTGGCGCTGGAGTATGCTGATGACAAGGCCATTCATCGCCTGTACCGCAAGCATGCTGATGAATTCACTAACAATATGACAGGGGTGGTTAAAGTGACCACCCCTGGCGGAATGCAGGATGTGCGCATGTTTTCGCTGCGCGGGTCACACCTTATCGGGATGTTCGCTCGGACGCCAAAGGCCAAAGAGTTCCGCCGCTGGGTGCTGGATATCCTGGATCGCGAAGTGGCGCAGGGAAACGTCAGCCCGGCATTCGACTTTGAGATGTACGCTCACAATGCAAAAGTGGCAGACGGCCATTTCAAATTCATCTGGAAGGTGTGGTGCGAAGAGTTAAGCCCATCACTGAGAGCAATGGGATCACCTATCGCTGTAAAAATGGTCGACCATTTAAAATCCATTGGGGCCATAACCTATGGGCTATCAAGCGCACTAGATAAGGCGGCGAATGGTGGTAACAAGAGAGTTCACTGAATTTTGCCCCGGACATTGGGCAAATAAAAACCGCCAGTTACAGCTGGCGGCTTACATCAACTACTGATTGGAGTCTTACATGCAACAATCTTCATCAACTGCTGTAAATGTAGCAAACAACATCCTGGTTGTCGATCCTGATATGCCTCCAGTGATTGAGTTGAAGGGTATCCGCGTTGTGACCACCGAGACTCTGGCGAAGGGGTACGGCACGGATGAGGCAAACATCCGAAAGAACCTGTCACGCAACAGTGACCGCTTCGTTGAGGGTGTGCATATTTTCACTATTGAAGGCGATGACCTTAAGGATTTGCGAGTGACTAATAGTCACGCACAAATTTCGAACAAGGCGCGGTCCTTGGTTCTATGGACTGAAAAGGGCGCGGCCCGCATGTCGAAGATTGTCGATACCGATGAGGCATGGGACTTCTTCGAGCGGATGGAGACAGCATATTTCCACCCGCGCCAGAATGTAGGTATCCCGCTGACCTACGAGCAGGCGCTTGAGGACTTGCTGGTTAAGGTGAAGGAAAACCGTATCATTACTGAACAGCGCGATCAGGCGATTGTAACCAAGGCATGGATCGGTAAAAAGCGCGAAGCTACAGCCATGGCAACTGCATCAGCAGAAAAGCGAAAGGCAAATGCATTGGCTGAAAAGCTTGGTGAGTGCAAGAAACACGCGACCATTAAAGCAGTGCAGCGTGTTACCGGAGAAAAATTCAGTCACTGGCCGATGAAGAAATGGTGTGAGGCTAATGGCATGGAGCCAAAGGTTGTCCCGGACGAAACCTACGGCACCGTAAAGTCTTGGCCTGCCGAAGCCTGGAAGGCAGTTAATGACATCAGCTTAAAGGGGATGTTTTAAATGCCAGTGGTTGCCAGCAAAGCTATTCAGCGAGTGAGTGCGCCCGTCTATGTGGTTTCTCACCATGGCAAGGTGTTCCGCTGCTTTAGCCGGAATACAGCCATTAAGCGCCTAGCTCACTTTATGACACAAAGGATGTTTCATAGCGCAGGTATCGAGACAAGGCCCGTGACGCGCATCGACCGCGATGATATGACGATTAACTACGTTAACCGGCCAATAAAACGATACTGGAACGCTCAGGCGAGATGTGAGCGCAGGCTCAGAAAGCTGCTGACCAAGAAATAACGCAAGCAGCAAGGTTTTACACTACAACCCAACCCACTTCGGTGGGTTTTTTTATGCCTGGAGAATGGCAATGCTTACAAAATCACTGCTTCTCAACACTGACACATGGGATTTGCTGCTTGACGACTTCGGCAATATTGCACAGACAGAGAATCCCTATGCGGTGGCTCAAGACGTAGCAACGACCTGCAGCACTTTTGCGGGTGAGGTCTGGTATGACACCACGCTTGGGCTGCCGTATTACGAGCGCATTCTAGGCCACTGGCCCGGAACTCAGTACGTCAATACGAAGATGCAGACCGAAGCGAAGAAGCTCCCATACGTCCAATCAGCGACCTGCACAATCATCATCGGCCAGTCTGACCGCATCGGGAACGGTGTTATGACTATCACCGACACCAACAACGACGAAAGCACTGTTCAATTCTGAGGCAACAATGGCTGAACCCGTAGTAGTAACCACCGCAGTTCCTGCCGTGACGATCACCGACACCGGCCTCGCAATTCCTGACGAACTCGATATTCTGAACGGTCGGTTAAGCGACCTGGATACTTCGATGGGCGGCGGCATGAGTACCAGCCTGACTACGCCGCAAGGCCAGATTGCCATGAGCGACACGGCCATTATCGCCGCAAAGAATGACAGCCTGGCGTGGCTTGTTAATCAAGTAAACCCCGATTATGCATCGGGCAGAATGCAAGATGGCATCGCCAGGATTTACTTTATTGACCGCATTGCAGCGACCGGCACGATAGTTACGGCGACAGTGAGCGGTTTGCAAGGGACCGTGATACCGCCAAACAGCATTGCTCAAGACGAGCGGGGCTATTTGTATTACTCGCTTGGGCAGGCTGTTATCCCTTCTTCTGGATCGATTGATGTGCTGTTTCAGAACCAGGCTACGGGGCCGATTTCTTGCCCAATCGGATCGCTGAATACGATTTACAGAGCAGTGATGGGGTGGTCAAGCATTACCAACCTTACTGCAGGAGTTCCAGGTAATGACGTGGAGGGGCGGGCCAACTTTGAGTACAGGCGGCGTCAATCGGTAGCCAAGAATGCGAGCAATACGCTAGGGGCTATCTATGCTGCCGTTCTCTCAGTAGATGGTGTGAGCGATGCGTATGTCACCGACAATAAGACGGCGGCAGTGGTGAACAAAGGCGTCACCAACTACCCTGTAGCGGCCAATTCATTCTATGTCGCTGCATACGGTGGGCTTGCTGAAGACATTGGCAACGCAATCAACAACTCCGCCCCTCCAGGCGTCAACATGAACGGCAGTACGTCCATTGTGATACAGGACAGGGAGAACTACGTTTATCCTTACCCTGAATACACCATCAGGTGGGTTACCCCAACAGCAATCAGCGTTTATTTCAAGGTACAGCTACAGGCGAATGACTCATTGCCATCAAATATTGACGCATTGGTTAAGGATTCAATCATCGCATCGTTCAATGGTGAAGATGGCGGAACTAGAGCTAGGATAGGTTCTCGCATATTTGCTGGACGATATTACGCTGGTGTTCAGGAAATTGACTCAAGTAATGTGAATATCTTAGATATTGAAATATCAAAAGACGGGACAACATTCTCCTCCTCTGTTGAGTTCGGCATTGATGAGATACCAACGATTGATGCTACTAACATAGCGGTTGAACTGGTGGTGTAATGAAAAACTATGCCGATACAATAATCTCTCAGTATGCGGACAGCCCAAAGTTACGAAATATCATTGACACCTTTAATCAGGCTGTAGAGCCGGACGATTTCATAGATGACTTTTATGACATGATATGGAACATCGAAACCGCTGGTACATATGGTTTAGATGTTTGGGGAAAGATTGTCGTGGTCAGTAGATTACTTACCGTAACCCCAGGTGGAAAGTATTTTGGATTTCGAGAGGCACTTAACACCCCGCCTGTAATCAATGATCCGCAACCATTTAACCAGGCTCCGTTTTACACCGGTAACATGCAAACATCGACAGTCTCGCTAACAAATGACGCTTACAGAAAGCTGATAATGCTCAAGGCGATGGCTAATATAACCAACTGCACAATTCCAAGCATGAACGCAATGCTGATGTATATGTTTGGCGATAGTGGCAAAGCATATGTAAGGAATGACGGTGGAATGGTTATGACATATGTCTTTGAGTTTGAGCTGTCTACAGTGGAACTGGCAATTGTGCAGAGTTCCGGAGCGCTTCCCTCTCCGGCTGGAGTAACGGTAAATATAGAGCAGCAGGTATAAAATGAATTCATCAGACATTCCTTCACGCACGATAAAAGCGTTCTCTGTAAATGGTAACAAAAATAACATCCCCGTTGATTCCTCTGGGGATACGTTGGCCGCAGGAGATGCAACTTTTGATAGTGGTTTTCCTCCATTGACAATGACAGCAGAGGTTGCGGGAGGAAAACCACCTAAAGGCCAGGATATGAATGGCATACTGTATGCCATCACTATCAAGCAAAGATGGCAAGACGCTGGAATGGGATACCCCTATGATGCCACATTTTCTAGCGCTTTAACTGGATACCCTAAAGGTGCGGTGATACCAAATAGTACATACAGTGGCGCGTGGATAAATCTCAATGATGCCAACGTAAATAATCCAGAAGTAAACACAGCAACCGCTACGGGATGGGTGCCTATTTATAGCTATGGCGTAACAAGTATATCTATGAGTAATTCAAGCGTAACGCTGACAACTTTGCAAGCATCAAAGGATAGAATTGTAATTTCTGGAAACTTAACGGCCAACGTTTATCTCTATTTCCCACCATGGATAAAGGATTGGGTGGTAGAGAATAAAACTACTGGATTATTCAGCATAATTTGCACAACAACATCGCCTGGCGCTTTAAGTGTGTCAACTAGTTCGTCATCGGTTACTCAGATTCACTGCGATGGCGTCAACATGACTAATTATGCGACGCCTAATGGCATGCAAACATTTACCGCATCAGGAACCTTCACCGTTCCGAGCAATGTCACGCAGGTTCGCGTTATTTGCACTGGTGGAGGTGGCGGTGGTATGGGTTGCCAGGCTGGCTCATTAAGTGAGACGTTTTCTGGATCAGGCGGTGGGGCCGGGGGTACGGCCATAGGCGTATTCCAGGTTACCCCAGGGGCTAACATAACGGTAACTGTTGGGGCTGGAGCTTCTGGCACGACAGGTGCGAATGGAGCGCCGCAGGGAGGGGCGTCATCATTTGGGTCATATTGTAGTGCTACCGGAGGTTCCGGCGGGGTCAAATCAAGCGTGACAAGTACGGCTGGTGGTGGTGGTGGTGGCGCATCGGGTGGCGCGGTTAACGTGTCAGGCGGTGGCGGCAGTGATGGGCAGATTGGATCATTTGTACTTTCAGCAACTGGCGGCGCTTCTTACTGGGGCGGTGGTGGCCGAGGCGGCGCACAGGGTGGCGTAAGTGCATCATGCTACGGAGCGGGCGGTGGTGGTGCATACGATGTCTCAACCAGTGGCAATGCATACACCGGTGGTAACGGAAGGTCTGGTGTTGTCGTGATCGAATGGTAAGCAATCAGTTAAAACCCAGCAATGGCGCAATGTGCGCCTTTTTTTTGGAAAAAATATGGCAACTACAGACAATTTAAGTGCACAAAGATATGCAGCTAATGCCGCAGTCTCCGCTGCAGAAGCGAAGTCTTATGCAGATTTAGCTGGGCTATCGGAGGACTTCTCCATTCAAGCAAAGGCAAGCGCCGAATCCGCCTCCGCGTCAGCTTCTTCAGCTACTGAGTCCGCTACATCAGCATCGGAATCTGAGAGTAATGCATCTTCGTCCGCCGCTATTGCTTATGAGGCGGCTCAGAATGCCACAATTACATCTAGCCTATATCCAACACTAGCGGCAGCGCAGGCGGCTATTACGGCTGGCTCCATTCCAAACAATGCACTATTCAATGTTGCAGTTCCCGCCGGCTCTACACCGCCGAGATTTGCAGACCAGTATCAAAACATTGAAGGCGTAGCCACGCCAACTGGGGTGAGCTATCCGAGTTCTGAGTCCTTGGATGAAGTCACAAAACTAATTAATACAATGGAATCTGAAGGTGTTGCATTTTCATTCGAGGACTCTCTTGGGCGTTCATGTGCGATAATATATGATAATGGACAATTCCTTTTGCCTCTAACAATTCAAGAAGACGTAAAGTCAGAGAAATCAGCAGACGGATGGGTGTGGACAATCAGGGGTAGCGACAGGAATGTCATTGCTGGGTTCAACGATCGCGGCGAGGCTGTCGGATTTTACACCCCACCAGTTGAAAGCAACGCACCGGCGGCCAGGAATGAATCGCTATTTTTAACGCCAAACAGCTTTGATGGTGCGACACAAATAGACCGGATAAAAGCAGCGCTGGATTTAATCGAGTTTAACGGTGGCGGGACTCTGACGCTGGGTATCGATACCGTTACTGTACCAAACACCAACATTTGGCTCATACCAGAATCTTTACTGCTTCCTGACTATACGACGCTGTACATTGATAACGCCAAGTTAAAGCTTCAGAATGGTGTGTTTGATAATATCATCCGTAACAAGGGCATTGTGGTTGATCCAGCTAATCCATACAGCTTCGCCTTGAAGCTAAATGAGAATAGAGGGATAAAGATAAAAGGCAGTGGTATTACAACTGCTTTCATAGAAGGCCCTGACGTTCCATACGTAGCTCCACACCCAGTAACTGGTGGGGAGCCCGTTGCGTGGGTTGGTGATGCATATGGCTGGCGAACACTCGGCATCCTGCTCGCGAACACGAAAGACTACGAAATTTTCAATTTTAAAATGCAAAAAACAACCTGCTGGGCCATTTCTCAAGAACATGGCTGTGATGGGATGTATTTGCATGATCTTGACTTCAATACAACCGTTAAAAATGGAGACGGCATAGACTTCAGGAAGGGATGTTCTAACGGAAGGGTTGAGAGAATAACGGGTGTAACTGCTGACGATACGATAGCAATGACAGCGCTGTTGAATTTTATCGATACGTATCCGTTTGGAACCTATATTTATCCGCTACAAGTCGGTGGCGATAAACCTAGCCCCCTGGGTGACAACATTACTAATATTTCCATCTCTGGCGTATCAAGTAAGTCCGCGCATAATCAGGTTCGTATTTTGCCAACTGGCGGATCGGTGATTGATACTGTGAGCATTTCTAATATTGAAGACACTGCCGCAACTGGGGGGAGCCAAGTATTGGTTTCCACTTCATCGTCATACGGCAGGCCTGCATTCTTGACAGATATGCGGAATATTGTAGTGAACGGCATCAAGTCTAATTTCTCTCAAAATCCGCTGACCATCAGTGGTCCATTGATTAATGCCAGATTCAACTTTATTCAACAGGCTAAAGCAGGCGGTAACCTTTACGTTCAAAGTTCCGCATTCCCGTATGTCAATGTTTCAATTACTAACGCAAAGGCTGTTTAACATGGCGACAAAAATAATTGCAGCAGGAACGGTATTTACTAATTTTATCGGTGCGGATCGCTTGCTCGGCATGTACCCTGGTGCGTCCGCTGCTTACAGTTTGCGCCAGGTGGGTAGTGGTATTTATGCCGGGCCACTCGTCACGATTCGTCGTTCTTCTGACAACTTAACCATGGACTTCTACGCCGTAAACAACGCCGTTAGCATCGATGATGTCAAACTGTTCGTTGGCAGCGGTGATGGTACAGTGGTTACACTCTATGACCAGACTGGTAATGGTTTGCATGCAACACAACCAACATCAGGATATCAACCTAAAGTGATTTCTGGCGGGACGCCTGTGCTAGTCAACGGCAAGCCGTCAATCATGTTCGATGGTGTCGATGATTTCCTTTCCGTTCCACAGGCTCTTCCCCAGCAGTTCACTGCGGCAAACGCCAGCCTATCTATGTTCTTCGTTGCAGAAACAAAGACGACCGCATCGTTTACAGTGCTCTCGATGGCTGCCAGGGATTCAACGGTAGCGAATGATAACGATCTGCTGCTGTTCCAGTGCAACGGCCAGTATTCCGGAGTGAATGGAGGGGTGGGGATGTTCTTGCGTATTGTTCGAACATCAACAGCGATAAAATCCGTCGTATCACCAACAGCATTGAAAATTGCGGGTCGTTCTGGCGGAGTGATTCGCTCCGGATTAACGGCCTTTGCTATTGATGGGGCTGTAGTGGGCGCGCCTGTCGATATGAATGCTATCGCAATGCACCTGGAGCAGGCGACGATTGGCGCTACGCGTAGGGGGATAAACCCAACCACTGAGGGCTCAAACCCCAATAGTAAAATCGCTGAAATCGTCATCTATCCAAGTGATAAAGGGGCGGTGAACCAGGGGATCATTGGGAATATGGCTAACTACTACAATACTATCTAGCACTTTCTTTCCTTCCCGATCAGCACTATACCATTCACCAGCCAAATCGATCTTCACACAAACATTTCGCTGTGTTTATACTGTATGCATAACCAGTAATTGTTGTGTGAGGATTGTATGGCATCAAAATTCCCCAGCCCGGCCCAGGACTACGCGCATAGCCGCATAAGCTTTGATGAGATGTGCGGTACTGGCCGAGCGTCAGTGTTTCTCGTTACAGCCAAAGGCGGTGCTATCACCGCTGGCATTCACCCAGGCGCAACGCTTGTTGTTGATAGGGCGCTCACGGCGGTAGATGGCAGCGTAATACTTGCATCTGTCGGCGGCGAGTTCGTTATCCGCCGCTTGCGACTGGTGCCGGTTCGTTGCCTGGAGTATCTCGATGGTTCTGGGTCGGTGACGATGATAGACGAGGGGGATGACATTACTGATGATGTGGGGTCGATCGAGGTGTTTGGCGTGGTCACGTATGCGCTGAACGATATGCGCACCAGTGAGTTTGACGATCTGGTGGTGTGAGGGGATTTGGCGATGGGGCATACATGGGGCAAAAAATTACCGCAAAACGATACAACTACCTACCTAGTAGTGGCTCGACTTGCGGTAATGCTTTGTAGTTAACCGTGATTCAACCTTACTTCCAATCGACTCCTCATCTTATGGAGGCTCATCCTCAACAAACCCAGTTGGGCTAGATAACGGAATGATATTGAAAGGGATTTACATCACTTGAAAGATGCTTGGGGCATCTGTGGGGCATTGCTCGTAAAGTTTGCGTTTAAAATGCTCAGTTGGTCCTGGTTATTGTCGCTCATCCACTTCCCGTAGACGGTGTAAACCATCTGTGCAGAAGAGTGGCCCATTTGCGCCGCGATGAAGTTCGGATTCACTCCGGCGCTTAATGCCCAGCAGGCATATGTATGCCTTGACTCATACGCCTTGCGGTGCCGTATACCTGCCCGCTTTAAAATAAAGTTCCAGGTAGAGCCAAAAGAGCCAGGACCATACCAGTCTCCTCCTTTACCATTCCTCGCAGTTAGCCTTGGTACAAACACAAAAGTGCATTCATCAATGCGGGTTCTGCCGAACTCGCGTAGATGGACACTGACCTTGTGCTGCTTTCCTAGCCGGGTATATTCCATCTGGCTCTTTAACGCCTGAATGGCCGCGTCAGTAAGGTTTATTGTCCTAATGCCGCTGTCAGTTTTGGGAGGGGTGAAGTGGCCTTTCATCGCGATGTTCCGGCTTATTGTGATCGTCCAATTCTTTGTATCGATATCCTCCCACGCAAGTGCGCTTATCTCGCCATGCCTCATTCCTGTATTAACGGCTAGCACCCATAAGTTTCTGATCTGCTCTGACGGAACCGCATCAAGCAGCCTGCGGTACTCATCGCGGGAAAGAGGATCTGGTTCTGACTTGCTTTTGCGGAGCGGGTCAACGCCGACAAATGGCGACTTGCTAACGTAACCATTCCTTACTGCAAATTCGAAAGCACCCGATAGGCACGTCATATACACGTTTACGGTTCTCACCGTGCGACCCTTCTTCATGCAACGCGTTTTCTGGTGTTTCCCGCAAATCTGATACCCGGTTAATAACTCCTTTCTTGTCCTTAAAATATCCTCGTGAGTTATTGAAGAAATAAGACGTTCAGGCCCAAGTATTTCGGTAGTGACCTTAATGTAAGAGGTATAGCGATTCATCGCATTTAAACTGATCTCCATGCGTTTCAGCTCTAACCATCTCATTGCAACATCACCCAAAGCCATGCCGGGCGCGACCAGGCCAAACTTGGCTAGGTTAGTTGATTGCGGGAACTGTGACGCATAGTTAAATGTGCCAGTCTTTATGGCGTAGCAGACTGAAGAACGAAGCTCTCCAGCTGCTTTCCTGTTCTTTGGTGTGTCAGGAACGCCCAGATTCTCCCTTACTCGTCGTCCTTGATAGCTGAACCACAAACGGAGAGAGCCTCCATGGCTCTCAACACCGGTTGGATACTTTGACATAGCAAACCCTCGCTGGTTGATAGGAAAGGGCATTTAAGCAGAAATCCGCCGTCTTTTCGCCGGGCTTTGTCTCTCTACCCAGTTATCAACCTCATGCCGGTTGTACATGATTGTGCTGTTTTGCGCTGGCTGCATGTCAGCTGCTATATGCCGATATTCACGGCCCTCCATCCACGATGTACGGCGGGCATGCTGAATCATGTGCGTTGTCAGGCCGGTCAGTGTTATCAAAACATCCTCAGCCACCCACTTGTTGGGCGTCAGTTGGATCACGTTATCCATGGTTTACCTCTTTATCGATAAGATGCACAAAATAGCTCAGCCAAAGTTTTGCGCTGAATCTGCCGGGTGGTAGTGCGGTGATTTTTTTTGCGTGATAGTCGAGAATTGCTGTGGTGATGGGGTCGTGCTGTTTCTTCGGTTTGCCTTGCGTCTGAGCTATTATTTCCTGTCTACATCGCCGTGCTTGACTTCGAAGCGCGTTCTCTACTGCTGTATCCATTCGTCACCCCGCCATACCCCACCCAAGAATTACCGCCGCCGCACATAGCAGGCCGATCACAATCACCACATCCCAGTTATCTTTAATCACGCCCATACTCCCCATCCGTTTTTCTTTGCCGCGATGCAGAAATCGAAACGGGTGATTGCCCACCCCCTATTAGTACCGCTTGCCTTATCGAATGCCTGGCTCCAGATTGCGGCCGCATCACTGAATTCCCCACGTCGCTCCGCCTGACTGGCCCTTAGCGCCAATTCTCTGTATGTGCTCATTGCTGGCTCCCGTAATGTAATTTCGTCAGATTGCGCACCCCAGTGATGACCGTGGCCGCAATTGTTGTTTCGCGAGTGATTACTTCGATTTGATAGTTTTTACTGCGGTATTTGACGGGGTAGATGATGGGGTGATACTTGTTGCCTTCGCCGTATTTGGCCTTGTGTCGTTCGATTGCCGTGTTGGCTGCGACTATATCCTCAAGTGTCTTATCACCCCTGATAACCTCTTTCATGGTTCAATTCCCAATATTTCCAGAACATCACCAACGGCACACCCGGAAGCAAGCACCGCCTTCTTGTCATGCAAAGAAACAACAACCGGCGCAGGCATCACGCCGGTCTTTTTCCACAATCCCTGATGGATAACACTGCTTAATTCGTCCGTAGAAACGCGCCCAGCAGCAAAGAACGCGCTAGGTAACTTCACGCTGATGATGTTCATAGGGGATACTCCGAAGGATTTCGGGTAATAAAAAACCCGCACTTGGCGGGTTGATTGGTGGTGCTTATCGGCTACTTCTTGCCGTTGGCCTCAGCCATCTGCTGATAGACCGGCGCGGAACCGGTGGGCAATTGCTTGCTGACGCCGCGGTAGTGGGCTAGACGCTCCAGAAAATACTCACGCAAGTGCTGCGGCTGCTGCGCTGCCACTTCAGCGGGTATCACTGGCATATTCATTCGTTCTTTGTAAGCAACGCCGGACGCTGCAAGGTCAACGTTTACCTTGTCCATATCGTCTTTGGGTAGGTCTGCGAGATTGTAAGACATGAGGTTCCTCCTGGTTGGGAGGATTATAGCGTGGGCTAAGGCTTGTGGCCTCTATCCTTTGTATCCTCGCACATATCCATTACCTTTTTCTTAAAGAAGTCACTCCAGCAGTCTGCATGCATTTTCTCACCAGTCACGACACCAACAATCCCTTGCTTTGTTTTCATTGGCTTTCCACACACTGCGCATGGTTCACCATTTGCTTTATGGGAAAAAATACTTTCCTGCCTACTGCTTCCCCTGCTCAAGATAAGGTTTGAAATGCGGATTAATGTAAGTGGCCACAGTAGAGAAAAATAAAGCGGCGCGGCAATGTTGTTTAGTACGCCATCCGCCTCAACTCTTCCGGTGGCGAAGCATAGCGCATAGAGACAAACACCGATAATCAGGTAAATCCAGCACCACTCCATCAGTTGCCACCTTGTTTTATGGCCTTCAGGTCAGCCACGGTAATCACCCCACCCATGCCGCCATTTCGAGCATTGGCTTCATCCTGAAGGCGTTGCAGTAAATCCCATGCCTCGTAGTATTTAAGTGCGTCACTACCCAAAAGAGCATGAGCAAGGTCTGCTGCTTCCTCATTTTCGTATGCACCAGGCAACCAGCCGCCCTCATCGCTTATGCTGAAATATCCTTCTTCACCGAGCCAGTATTGGTTTTTGCCTTTGCTGAATGGCCTGTTTATTCTTTCCCTTGGCGATTTCATGATTTTTCCTTCCCTGGGATTTCGTCTGGGAAACCTTCAACTTTCAGGCCCTGGTAGCGAAGCAACCATGCAATGCTCTCAATCAAATAGTTCCGGCTGCGGATGAGATGCCTGGTTTCCCTGGTTGCGTCCTCTGCTATTTCCATTAACTCAGGTAGCTTTATTGGAGGGATTGAGGCCAGTAGTTCAGAAATATGCTCTTGCTTTTCCGTATTGCGTCTCAATAGTGAAGGAACGCTCTCGTTCTCGTGTTTGACGGGGTAACGGGCTGCCTGGCAAGCTTCGCCGAAAAGTTCTTCATACTTGGCAATAGAATATTCGCTCACCGCCTTGGTAGGGGTAGGTGCTGCTGCCAGCATTGCTTTGAACTTGTTCGCCATCCACGTTTCGGCTGCCTTGTCGGTTTCAAAGTAATACTCGTCACCATCAATTTCAGTAGCCGCTATCATCTCTGGCGTCGGCTCTACCGGCACCAGCTTGTAGCCCTTCGGCAACGTGTAACCCTGGCTAACAGGTTGGAGCATTGCGGCGCGGCAGCTTTTATAGACAAACTCTTCATACTGAGCGACTACATCATCGTCGGCTGCTGCGCAATCAACGAGGTTCCCTACTATCTCCTTGGTTAGCTTGCCGAAGTCCGGCAACTTGATAGGTTGCTGTAGTCGCTGCTCTGCTGCCTCTGCGCGTAACCGCTGCTGTGTGCCGTAATCGGTGTACTTATCAACCAGCTCAAGCAGCCTTGCGATTTCCTGGTCTTTCTCTTCCAGCGCTGCCAGCAGTTCACCGATAGCCTGTGACGCTTTATCTGCCGTTTCAGTTATCGAAACGTCAGCGCCGGTATCACAGCCATTTTCATCTTCAAACCGTATATCTACGATGTCGCCGTCAATGTCCCAACTGTCGAAACTGGCAATATCTCCGAGCAAGCGAGCGATGCCCCTTGCCGACGCTTTCAGTGCTTCTAATTTATCTGTCATCACTCGTCGTCCTCATCGTCGCCACTCATTACCAGTCGCGTATCATCTGGCACTTCCAGCGTCAGCAGAACGCTGTAGCCACTCTCGTGCGTTGAGTACGTAACCGGCCACGCGGGAATCGGCACGCCCTCATCTACTTGGCACGCGCCAATTGTCCAGCAGGCGATGTTGCCTACGCCGTACAAGGCAATAACGAGCAACTCACCATCGGCGGATTTCAGGTGATACGTTCCCGGTGCACTAAAACAGCCAATCTCTTCTGTGATAGCGCCTTCACACTCGAACAAGTCATCACTTGCTCCATAAAATTGCAGCGTCTTACTCATAGCTTTGCTTCCTCCTGGGCGTCAGCCCTTAAACTTCCAGTGAGAGTTGAGGCGTAAACTTCTCAGCATCTTCGTTGTACTCAAGAGTGCCGGGACTGTTGAATGCTTCGATACGCTCCGCCATTACCGCAGCACGGGTTTCTTTCGATGCGGGCGAGTAAGTGCCTTGCCACTTCTTATCGATGCCGATATTGCGCGCTACGTTCGTGCTATCAGCGCTGGCTAGCGGCAGTTTGGTAAATATCAGCGGGTTCAGCATGCGCAGGCCGTGCAACTTGGTGATCGGCTGGCCGTGCTCATCCACAACATGGCGAATAATGTCTTTCATCCGGGTTACTGCTAGCGTTGGCCGCTTAACGTCATATTCGCCACAACTGCCGATCGCTACCCGGGGATACTCATTACAAAGCCGGATAAACCGGTCATCGCTTTCGTTCATGTGCCACACTGGTACGCCGAAAAACTTGCCGTAGGGCCACTCGGCCAGCAATGCATCGTTCTCCGCTGCGCCGCCGTCGATAACGTCAGGGATAATCGCGAAATCGAATCCGGGGTGATTCATCCAGCGCTTAACGAACTCGTAGTAAGCAGTCCAATTAACGCGGTTCTTGCCGGCTTTTTTCCAGATTGGAAACGCGCCGTTATCCAGCGAAAATGACTGACAAATCTCAGATGCAAGGCCAATCTGTCCGGGGTGGGCAAACGAGATAAACGCATGACGCGCCCGCCAGGCTTTCATGGCGCACGTATCCGGAGTAATCGGGCCGCCGTGGTAGTGAATCATCTCTCCCCCTGTGTGTGCTGCCCGATAGCTGGCTTTGGAATCCCTTCATACACTTCCGGTAAATAACCACGGATTTGCAGACGGCGCAGGGCGCTATACATCAAATCGCATTCAGCCTGTTTGTTAGCCTGGAAGGGTTTATCCGAGTACCAGACCGCGTTACCCGGCCAGCCATGAGCCTTGTAAACTCGGCTCCCTTTCGCATACAGCAAGCCCCAACCTTCCGGCAAATCTTCGGGATTGATAATCCCAGGCTCACAGATGAAGAAGCGCCAATCCCCCATGCCTAACTCGGACTGAATACGAAACCGTTTTTTACGGTCAGCGAGGAAGTCTGCACGGCTTGCCTTGGCTTCGATAAGACATGACGACCCGTTACGGAACCCGATAGCGTCCGGCTGCTCTCCGGTTGATACAGAGGCCACAAAGCGATCATGGAATGCCACTTTGAAGCCGTTATTTCTGAGAAAGCGCTCGGCAATCAGGCAAAGTTCATCATGTGTTAGTTGGTTACTCTTCATGATGGGCCTCGCTGTCACTATCTTTCCCGGTTCCGTGGCAGAAGGGGCACTCCTGCGTTTCAAATCCTCCTTCACCGGAGCCATACCAAACCATACCGCCAACTTCTCCACGACCGTCACAGCCATCGCAACGCTTCAGTTCGCTATTAGTTGCCATCACGCACCCTCCAGCCCGTCAAATTTAAGAGTGGCCGCAAACATGTCGCTTGGGTCCCTGAAGTATTCAACCTTCTTCACAGCCAGGCGCATGACAGGCCCCTCTGTTGAGGATATGAGGATGAAGTCACCTTTCTTAATGCGTGGGCAGAAAAGACCGCCTATGGGGCCGTGGCCGGTCACTTTCATCTGCTTCTTCGTGCTCCAGTTGTCTGTTAAACCCTGGATTGCGTGGCCCCAGTGCATGCGCGTGTAGTTGTGCTTTGCCGGTATGTGCTTTGGTTTTCTGCGGAAAATATCAAATAGGCTCATACCCGGCCCTCCCGCAGCACTTTGGCGTGACGCATAAGCAACTCAAAGGAATAGCCGCATGCGAATAATTCCTTCGCCGCCTTCTCAATCGCTTTAACCTCTACTTCTGCCAGTGCTGCGGAGGTGGCGGGTGTTAACAGCTCATTCAGTGCTTCGATGTAGCCACCGCCGCCACCGTCTGCTGTTGCCATTTCTTCTGCGTCCTGTGCTGTTTCAGCTGCAAAAGCCTGCACACGCGCATACTCAGAAACAACAGCATCCAGCCGCGCCTTGAGCTGCTCGTAAGTCAGTACGTTCATGACTGTTCCTTTTGTTCTGTTTTCAAGCGCAAGCTGACGCCGATTTTCCGGGCCATCCGCTGGATGCCTCGCTGGGTACGCTCAAGCTTTTCTGCGATAAGGGAGGAAGGCATAATTCCAGCCACCTCCTGGATGAATTGGAGTTCGTAGGGTTCCCACTTTTCAGCCATGGTTTGCTTTCCTACCGGATAATTAGTGATTTTTTGCCAAGCGTTATTTTTGCCCCGGGGACATCGTGGCCAGCGTCAAGCTGGTGCTTAATCGCAAGCTTGTCTGGTTTAATAACGGTTTCATATTCCACAAATTGAACGGGCAACAACGATGCATCTGCGATATCGACTATCCGTGATGGGGCCCGGACGGTAACTTGATGCAGCCCGGCGCGGATCGAAGTGATTTTTGCGGTTTCTAATGAGTTGGCGATGTAAGCCTTGATGCTCAATATCTTGTTGTCGATTGCCGATGCCCGCTCAAGCAGTGACTTGGCCTCACTTCGCAGGCATTCAGAGTAACCTTGCTCGTTTTTACAGATGGCGAGAAGCTGCTCAATCTTGTCTGTCAGTTCGCCCTCTATGCCATCAATGGTGTCAGCAATCAGCTCCGGTGCCATCCCGGAGTCCATGAGCTTGGCGTAATCGTTGGCTATGTCATAAAGCTTGCTCATGATACGGGCGCCTCCAGCTTGGCTTTGCACTCTGCATAAATCGCCTGAACGTTCTGCTGAAGTTTCATGCCTCGCGTAATCTTGAATGCCTCAGCGAATAATGGCTTTAGCTCGCCCATGCTTTGCGCCAGTTCCATCCGTTGGCACAGCTCATTAGCCTGATCGAAAACCTCCTGTTTTCGGGCATTCTCTTCGGCAATGATTTCACTTTCTGGTACGTGCTCCATCACTGGCTCCTGGTGCATGCCTTCATCTTCATTGAGAACCTGAATGGCGTTATCAAGCCGTTCCGCTCGGGGCCAATACTTGCTTGCGCGTTTGACTATTGTCTTGCGGGCCATTTCAGCCCAGAAGTTTTTCCAGGGGCCATTCTTAGCCTTGCTTGTTGCCTCTGTGGCTTTGATTTCTGCGAGGCTCATTTCCTCGGTTAAGTAGTCGCCGTCAGGAGTCTTAACGGTGCAGTACCCACCGACTACTGGCCCTCGGTCGCCGAACGCGTTGTATTTGTGGGTGGGGGCGCTATCAAGGCCATTCGACTCGTAGGTGTCGGCTTGATGCACAAGCTTGCACTGCCCCCACTTAATCGCGCCAGTAGCTTGGGCAAGGTGCAGAAGGCCAATGTAACTGATATCTAGGCACACCATTCCATCGCGTGGCACCAGATAGGCCAACTTGCTGGCCGGGTTTAAAGTGATGCCGATTGCGGCGACATTGATAATGGCGCTCTGGGCGCTGGCCGGGTTGGCGATAGCAGTCTTTGTCAGGAAGTCGTTCTTCTGGAACAACTGCATAGCAAACTGGCTTTCCTTGGCCCAAGTCACGGATTGCTCAGCTGATTTAGTGAGCGCTCCATGGAATAGCGGCTCCTGCTGCCGGACAAACTCAACAATACTGAAGCTCATCACGCCACCTCATCATAATGTGCCGGTGCTTCCGCCTGCGATAACTCCCAAGCGCGTTCCAGCATTACTTTCCGCTGAACGATTTCACGCTGCAGATCACCCAGCTTTTCGTCCATCCAATCCGAATCCATCACCGCGCCAACCTGCCGATGATCCGCATGAGGGAATAGGGCGGCCGCGGCATTGCGCAGGCCGTGAAGTTTCAACCCACGCATTTCGATATCCACGCGATCGCCGATCAGGTCTTGCTCTTCCTGCGACCCGGCTAGCGTCACTTCGTACTCTTCAAGCATTTGGTCAATCATCTGCTGGTAGTTCATGGGTTCCACCTCATCCGCAACACACGCACAAGCCGCTTAACCAAGCTGACAAGCGGGTTATTTTTCTTTGCCTGCACACCGTGAGGCTTTTTCATCAGGTCATGCATAGGGGTTATCATGCGTATGCCTCCGGGCCGGGCTTAGCGCCAGCAATAAGGAATTGTTTGATACGGTCGAGCAGGGTTTTAACGACGCCAATAGCGCCGCCGATAGCTAGTGCCATTGACGTTTACTCCGTTGGTTGGTTGATGTGCATAACTGAACCAGCTCGAGTGAACTGGCTTAGGTATGAAAAAGCCGCTGGTTAGGCGGCTTGTGATTTAAGTTTTAATATCTGCTCATCAATCTTATTCAGTGATGATGCAAATTGCCGTTCGAGGCTTCTGCGCATTGCAATTAGCGCCTTTTCTTCTGTGCTGTATTGTCGAATCCCACGCTGTGACGCACTTCCCGGCCTACCACCTTCAGTAATGTGTCCGTCGCCGTGAGTTACCGAGCAAGACCAAGTCTCATAAGCGACGCCCCTGTAGGCGTTAAAGCTCCATCCGTTTACAAACTGATTAAACCCATCAGGCACAGGAATGTCAGGACTCTCTTCACCATCACTCCATCTAAGCGCTCTGTTTTGAGCGGCCTCAATAGTCAGGCTCTCAACGAGCGCCTGTTCTTTTTTATTCATAGCCATAAAGTTTCTCTTTAAAAAAAACGGCCTCACGAAGAGGCCAAGAATGACATTGAGGGTTTCGCACTGGTCTGGAGCCAGTATCAAGCCCACTCGAAAATGAGCTTTGTACTGTGCTATTCGCTTCTGGCTTTTAGCATGGCGTCTGCCAGTGCATAAGAATGTCGGGCTAAATCATCTGCGCAATCGCGCTGAGCTGGGTGAGCTGAATCCTCACCGAAGGATGCAAGCCAACCCTGCATAGCCAGGCCTGCAAAGTGGTCACGAATAGACATCCCTGACGCGCAAACGCTCGTTTCATGCCAGATTGGAAACGCTGGCCCGCCTGTTTCTTTGCTCATCCCCAAATCCCCCACATAACCACAATCCAAAACACAGTGCAGCCGCTTATCATGGCTACCCATACTTTCCCGCGATAAGACATGCTGCACCCCGCGCCGCTATTGCTTGCTCTCAATAGCAATCTGATTGTTTTGCTTTGCAGTCTGGATAACCATCTCTGCAAATTTATCCGACACGTTTTTACGGATTCCGGCGTTAACCGCATTGGCAATGGCTGTATCGATGTCCTTCTGAAGCGGCTTGATTTTGGCCTGCACCAACTCTTCCATGCGCTTACCCATCAGATATTTAATCAGTGGCATGGAGTTATAACTGTCGTTTGTAAATTCGCCGCTTGAGTTGACTTTCTTTTCCATAACCTTGTCAAAGCTGCGTTTTATGATGTCGGTAATAGTCAGGCAGTCCTGAACATCGCCCCACTTATCAGTAACCGTCACTTCTTTCTCAAGCCATTCATCAGCAAAGTTAATGGCCTTCTGCTCAATGGCTTTCTTCGCTGATAATATGGATTCGCTAATTGCCTGGTTAATCTGGGTTGATGCTTCTTTCTCTACCTTCGCTAGGCAGTCACGCGAAATGGCGCTTTTCACGCCGTTGATGATTTCATGCTTGATTTCAGCGTCCATGTCGCCATCTTCACCAAGCCACTCTAAATCTACGGTAATGTTGATTTTCATATTGTTTTCCTGAATTTTGGGTATAAAAAAAGCCGCATAGCGACTTGTGATAGATGCCCCGGTAGGGGTTAGTGGAACCTTACGCATCCGTTTTCAGATGCCATTTCAAATGCTGATTGCCAAAGCTGATACAATGTGGTGAATCGCTCACCCATACCCTTGGAATTCCCTTCAAATTTAGCGAAATCAGCAGCTAACTTTTTGCTCACTTCGGTTCCAATAATTCCCTCGCTATCGCTGAAGTTAATTAGCTCGAAGAACGGTCCGCTATCAGCCTGACAGGCTCCACCAAAATGATTTCGTTCTTTGGTGACGCCAGTATCTAATTCAGCGACCGCATAACCAGCCATTTTTGCCAACTCATCACGCCACCAAAAGTGGCTGACATACCCAACACCGTGACCTGTGCAATCTTCGTACGTGTAAACTGCACCATCTTCGATGTCGTCAGCCCGGCCAGGAAAATCAGGATTCAACCAAGTGGAAAAATAGACTCCATTGGCAAGTTCTGCTCCTGTCGCTGGGTCAATGGCATAGCCATCATCATTAATCTTCGCCTCTGACTTTTTGATGTTTTTATAAGCTGTAATATCTAATCCCATCATCCAACCCTCTCTGTTAGTAATCTTGCCGAAGCCCCCACGTATAGAGGCAGCGGTAAAGCTACTGGGAGTTATTTCAGGTGTTCAGCTGAATCCCTCAGCAACTCAATTCTCGTTACAGCTGCGTACATTTTTCGCAACTGCCCGTCCTTAAACCCAATCGCTTTCATGCTGCGAATTTCACCCCTCAAGGCGTCTATCGCTTGATTGAATGCTTCCTCCCTAGCTTTTGCCACCTCCTTGTTTATATTGCGGCGCGGTGATTTTGTTGCTGGTTTATGCCAGTGCGTGCCAATTGATTTAAGTTCGGCATTTCTAACTGTTTGGCGTTTAATTGCTTCGCTTAAATCCATCGTGTAACCCTCACTTAACAATGTGAACTGCGTCTTTGCGTGTCTTACGATGCCCTGCGTTGAACATCGCTACCTGGGGTAAGCACATGGCCCCACATTCTTCCTGTATCTGCCGTGGTGCTGCCGGGCCGTCTATCATGGTCAATGCCTTGGCTACTCGCTGCGAGCCGATTAAGCATACAGAGATAGCCTTTTCCAGCCTGATATCCTTGCTTGCCTCCGCTGCTTTACGACTGTTGAACGCTGCCATGCGTTTTTTATTGAAGCGTTGCTTAGAGTTCATGGTGATTCCTCCGGTGGTTTTAGTCCTGTCCGCCTCGTCTTGACAGCGGCAGGGTAAATCCACTTCGCCACACTTTCGCAGTGGCCGCGCTCATGCCCTTGAGTCTTCTGTCGCACTATGGCCGCCCATAACCAGTTCGGGATTGGCTTTCCCGATGCTTCCCCGGCGCACCTTCGATTTATTAACCCTAACCAGATGCGAAGCTGGCTCCCTGTGGCGGGACTCGGGACGGCATCATTGCTGCCGTGTTGGCTTTCGCCTGCGGTCTAACCGCGTTAGTGCACCATTCGGCACCTCCCTAGTTGGTTAAACTTTTTCTCTCCTGTATTCAGGAGAAGCTAGATTGTTAAAGAGCGTGACACTTGCCAACTGCTGGCTTCGTGTCGGTGTTTCGTTTTGATGGGTTAAATGTACAGTCAAAACTGTATTTAGTAAACAGGTAAAACTGTAAAATTTACAGGAAAGGATGTAATTGGTTGGAATATAAGGTGATATATTTTTGTTTAGGCATAAAAAAACCCCGCCGAAGCGAGGTTTGGTGTTGGGATAAGGGGCTATTGAATGGTGACGCCGTACCAGAATACAGATCCTACCACTCTGATTTTGTTGGTATCTTCTCCTACATATACTTCATCTGGGAATTCATCAGTATTGAATGATCTTAGCCGCACACCGCCGCCTGGTAGGCGGTACATGATTTTAACTCTCGCCATGCCATCATGATCCAGTGCGTAGATTTTCCCATCTTTAATCTCTGTATTGCCTGTGTTGATGGCTACCGTGGCCCCATCAGGCAAGACAGGCTCCATGCTATTACCCCAAACAGACATGCAGGCTGCTTCTTCTGGCTTTACGCCAAGCTTGCGCAGGCTGCGTAGCGAGAACTTAAGCTTTCGTCCATCGCAATCCAATTCAACCACTCTGCCATTCCCCGCGGCTAACTGAGCTTCTTTGAAGAATGGGAGATAAACATCATCGTCATCATCGGCTTCTTCATCTGACCACAGAGAAATGCCTTCGAGCTGAATCGCGTTAGACTCATGAACCCCGGTCTTAAGCCACTGCATTGAGCATTTAAGAGCCTGGGCAAGCTCAAAGATTTTCCGTGGGTTCTTGGTCTCACCATTTTCAATACTAGCAATGGATTGTTGTTTTATCCCTACCAAATCCGCCAGTTCTGTTTGTGTGATCCCAAGGGCATCACGGCGTTCCTTTACTCGATCTGCGAGGCTCATGGCCTTCTCCTGTGGAAGATAATAAGTTGCGCCGATCTTCACAGTAAATACTGTATTTGACAAACAGCCTTGCCTGTAAGAGAATACAGATAAAACTGTAGGAGAACGGAATGGATACAGACAAAACCATCTCCCAGCGCGTTAAGTCTCAACGAACAAAGCTTGGGCTTACCCAGGCAGAAGTTGCAGAGCAAGCTGGGATTACCCAACAGTCATATCAGCAGTTAGAAGCGGGTGAAACAAAGAGGCCACGCAATTTATTAGAAATTGCCTCAGTTCTTAAATGTACCCCGCACTGGCTGGTGTATGGCGTAAACCAGAAAGCCGCATAGCACCACTGCTCTTTAAACAATCTGGCCGCTCTCTGAATACAGGAGCAAAACAACAGTGGTCACTCACGGGCTGATCACATCACTTATTTGATAGGGACATTATCAACAATGCAAAACGCAAGTTACAGCAAGCCAACAGAAACAGAGATTAACCGCGCAGAGACGGACCTTCTGCTGACCGTGTCACAAGTCACCGGGCGCAAGTTCGCCGAGCTGGCAGGGTGGCATGAGTCGAAGATAAGCCGGACTAACTGGCGGGACATCGCAACCATCTTTTGCATAGCTCGAATGGCTGCTGAATGTAGCCCATTGGGAAGGGCAGTGCAGGAAGTGTTTAAAGCGGTAGGCAATAAAAAACCCCGGTCGGCTAACCAGGGTTCTGAGCAGATAACTATGTCTTTCTAACGAGGTAATTATACATGCAAAACACTGGATCAGTAAACAGTGATAAAAGCCAGCTAAAGGCTGGCGATAAGTTCGATACCCCGTACCCATTCAAGGAGTACGAATACACCTACCAGAATTACGACGGTGATATCGAATCCGTAACTCAGTGGGTTGGCGGATGCCATAAGAAGCTAGAAGCCGCTGATTGTGGCTACGGACAGCAGGCCTACTACGTTGCTGATGGAGAAGGTCGTCGCATCCTGGAAGTTCTGGCCGTTGTGGACATGCCGGGGAAGTGGCAGCGCCGCATTCTCTACTCATGCACCACGATCCCGCCGAACGAAAAGCCGCGGCTAGGCCGTAAAGCCTTCACTGTCACCGAGTCTCGCTTCAAAAAAATGATTGGTGGCTACTTTGCTGATTACGAAGTTGAGGTCGCCGAATGAACACAGCAGAAGTTATCAAGTTCCCCAGACAACCAGATAAGCCAGGAGGCCAAGTGGCCGATCTTGAAAATGGCTATCTGCGACTGGCAAATCAGATTCAGGATGCGGTATGCAAGGTTGAGCTTTCGGGGCGTGAGTTTCGCGTTCTGAATGCTGTTATCCGCCTAACTTACGGATGGTCGAAGAAAGAAGATCGGATAACCAACAGCCTAATTGCTGACAAGACAGGGCTTGCTGTTAAGCACGTCTCTGAGGCTGTTCTAACGCTTGCAGCACGGCGCATCATCCTTCTGAGGCGCATAGGGCAGACACGCTACATAGGAATCAATACAGAGCTGCACAGGTGGGCATACGGGAAGCCGAAGTGTAAATCCTGCGTCATTTCCTTCTCTCAAATCACAGAGGAAAATTGCTACCGGATTGAAATCACCATCCCTGAAAAAAGGGATAGCAAAAATGAGCCTCAAACCATCCCCGAAAACAGGGATAACCATCCCCAAGAACAGGGAAAGGTATCCCCGGAAACAGGGAACACCAAAGACATTCTTTCAAATACAGATAAACATAAAGATCT
>Ga0302347_1000676_pt1 | contig 49542 bp, 47 predicted proteins | sample PhyWR1_FD_202178 | JGI IMG/M metagenome (GOLD analysis project Ga0302347, IMG submission 202178) | Leaf surface microbial communities from wheat plants in UC Gill Tract Community Farm, Albany, California, United States - DLSL W.R1 (v2)... | ecosystem: Host-associated > Plants > Phyllosphere >... | reverse complement strand
CTATGCACGTCCGGAATTTTGTACCGATAACGGCGCGATGATCGCCTATGCAGGGATGGTGCGTTTTAAAGCTGGCGCAACAGCGGATCTGGGCGTTACCGTTCGTCCCCGCTGGCCGCTGGCGGAACTGCCTGCGGCCTGAGCCACTCTCTCCCTCTCCCTGAGAGGGAGGGGGAGAGCCGAATACGCATGCCACCGCACCTCCGGACTCATGCGGTCCGGTATTGCCGGTTTTATCCTTTCAACATCCCTTTATCTTCCAGAAAGGCAATGATCTTCTCCAGACCCTCACCGGTCTTCAGATTGCTAAACGTCCACGGGCGTTCACCGCGCATACGTAATGTGTCGCGCTCCATAACCTCCAGCGAGGCGCCGACATAGGGCGCGAGATCGATTTTATTGATCACCAGAAAGTCAGATTTTGTGATCCCGGGTCCGCCTTTGCGCGGAATTTTTTCGCCCTCTGCTACATCAATAACGTAGATCGTCAGGTCGGCCAGTTCCGGGCTGAAGGTGGCGCTCAGATTATCACCGCCGCTTTCAACGAAAATTAACGCCAGGTTGCCGAATTTTTCGCTGAGTGCTTCAACTGCCGCCAGATTCATGGAGGCGTCCTCACGGATCGCCGTATGTGGGCAGCCGCCGGTCTCCACGCCGACAATGCGATCCGGCTCCAGCGCGCCCGCTTCAGTCAGGATGCGCTGATCCTCTTTGGTATAAATATCGTTAGTCACCACCGCAAGCTGGTACGTATTGCGCATCGCTTTGCACAATGCCTCCAGCAGGGCTGTTTTTCCCGATCCAACCGGTCCGCCGACGCCAACGCGCAGTGGATGTGTAATGTGTGACATATTCTCTCCTCAGGAACGGAACAAACGCGAATATTGGGTTTCATGACGGGCCGAGGCGATGGCGGCAAGCGGCGTGGCGGAGCCAATATCACGCTCATCGCAGTGCAGCGCCCGATCCATACCTGCTGCATACTGTTCAGACAGTGAAAGGATCAGCTGCTGCGCCGCTTTCTGACCAAAAGGCACCAGCTTGACCCCGGCCATTACCGCACTTTCGATCCAGCTGTAGCCAAGACTCAACGCCAGCGCGGGCAGGGCAATCTGCCAGCGCACGCCGAGCCAGGCCATGCCGCAAAGCTGACTTTGCGCAAATAGCGTGCGCCAGGCCGGGGGGCAATCAGGCTCCCAGTCAGTGACCAGACGGGTAAACGCCGCGCCGCGATTACGCTCTTCTTCGCGGAGTTCACGCGTTTCCCGGCAGGCCAGTAGCCAGGCGGTCCAGCGTTGGGCTTCGTGGAGGTCATCACGGGTGCAAGCCTGATACAGACGGGCAAAAATCGGCAGATCCACGCTGAAAAAGTTGTGTTCCATCTGCTGAGTCTGCCAGCGCTTAAACGCGGCGCTGTCTGTTACCCAGCCTGCTTCCGTAGCCCATTCCAGCCCCTGTGACCATGTAAAAGAGCCAACGGGCAGGCTGCTGCTGGCAAGCTGCATCAGGCGCATCAGTTGAACAGAGTCGGTCATTTAATGTGCATGTGCATGAGCGTGGGTTTCTCCGGAGTAAGCCCCGGCCTCCGGTTCAAACGGCAGATGGGCGAACGTCACCTCCAGCGTCAGCTGGCGCAGCATATCGTCCAGCACATGATCGTGGTGATAGCGCAACTCTCCCGGCAGGATCTGGAGGGGCACATGGCGATTACCAAGGTGATAGCAGGCTTTGGCGAGCAGAAAAGGATCGTCGCAGCGTACGACGGATACCGATTCATCAGCGGCAACGATCCTGACGATTTCCAGACCGTCTTCGCTACTTAACACATCACCGCCGCGCAACAGCAGCCCTCGCGGTAACATCAGTCCGGCTTCGCGGCCGTCGCTGAGAGTCACTCTGGCGCGGCTTTTTACCCGCACGTCGACAGGCAGCGTTAGCGTGGCGGTCACCTGGCCAGGGGTGTCAATTCGCTGAGTCAGATAGAGCATCATACCTCCTTAAAACAGAAAATAACGCTGTGCCATCGGCAGGATGTCAGCGGGTTCGCTGGTGATTATTTCGCCGTCGATGCGCACTCCATAAGTCTGGGCGTCAACGGTAATGTTGGGTTGCAGATGGTTGTGGATCATGTGGCACTTTTTCACCGTCCGACAGCCTTTGACCACGCCGATAATGCTCTGAAGATTGAGCTGCTGCGCGATATTACCCGCCTGTGCCGCCTGAGAAAGGAAGGTCATCCGGCAGGCATGACGGGCCGCGCCCAGTGCGCCAAACATTGGCCGGTAGTGCACCGGCTGTGGCGTAGGAATGGACGCGTTAATATCGCCCATTGGTGCCGTAGCAATCATGCCGCCTTTCACCACGGTTGCCGGTTTGACGCCGAAAAAGGCCGGCGACCAGACCACTAAATCCGCCAGTTTCCCGGCCTCAATCGAGCCAACTTCGTGAGCGATGCCATGAGTCAGCGCTGGATTAATGGTGTATTTGGCGATATAGCGCTTCACGCGAAAATTATCGTTATCGCCCGTCTCTTCCGGCAGCGCGCCGCGCTGAACTTTCATCCGGTGCGCCACCTGCCAGGTTCTCAGGATCACCTCGCCGACGCGTCCCATGGCCTGCGAGTCCGAAGAGGTCAGTGAAAATGCGCCGATATCGTGCAGCACATCTTCTGCGGCGATGGTCTCCCGGCGAATGCGGGATTCGGCAAATGCGACGTCTTCGGCAATATCCGGATCAAGATGATGACATACCATCAGCATATCCAGATGCTCATCAATCGTATTCACGGTGTAGGGCAGCGTCGGGTTGGTTGACGACGGTAATATATTGGGATGTTTGCAGGCCGTAATAATATCCGGCGCATGGCCGCCGCCGGCACCTTCAGTATGAAAGGTATGAATAGTGCGATCGCCAATGGCCGCCAGGGTATCTTCGACAAAACCAGACTCGTTGAGCGTATCGCTGTGCAGAGCCACCTGAATATCCATCTCATCGGCGACCGTCAGCGAACAATCAATGGCGGCAGGCGTTGCGCCCCAGTCTTCATGAATTTTCAGGCCGATAGCGCCGGCCGCTACCTGTTCGCGCAGGGTGGTCGGATTTGAGCCATTGCCTTTGCCGAGCAGGCCAACATTGACGGGCAGAGTGTCGGCGGCCTGAAGCATACGGGCGATATACCACGGGCCGGGCGTACAGGTCGTGGCATTGGTCCCTGCCGCCGGGCCGGTGCCGCCGCCAATCATTGTCGTCACGCCGGAGATCAGCGCTTCTTCGGCCTGCTGCGGGCAAATCCAGTGAATATGCGTATCTACACCGCCTGCGGTAACAATCTTACCTTCAGCGGCGATCACTTCGGTCCCGACGCCTATCGGGATCGTTACATCAGGCTGAATATCCGGATTACCCGCTTTGCCGACCGCGAAGATCCTGCCATTCTTCACCCCGATATCGGCTTTAACGATCCCCCAGTGATCGACAATCAGCGCGTTGGTCAGCACCAGATCCACGCACTCGCTGGCCGGCATTTGGCCCTGGCCCATACCATCGCGGATCACTTTACCGCCGCCGAACTTCACCTCTTCGCCGTAGGTGGTAAAATCGTTTTCTACTTCGATCCACAATTCGCTGTCGGCCAGCCGTACTTTATCACCGGTCGTCGGGCCAAACATATCGGCCCACGCCTGGCGCGAAACCTTAGTCATCGTGTGCCTCCAGCGAATTCATCACCTCGCCGCGAAAACCGAAAATGCGCCGCGCGCCGGCTACCGCAACCAGCATCACTTCCCGTTTCTGCCCCGGTTCAAAGCGCACTGCGGTGCCGGCAGCAATATTCAGCCGATAACCTTTACAGCGTGCACGATCGAACTTCAGCGCCGGGTTGACCTCATAAAAGTGATAGTGCGATCCGACCTGAACAGGACGATCGCCATGGTTTTCAACCACAATAGTTAAGGTCTGACGACCGGTATTGATGGCGATCTCACCGGGCTGGATCTGGTATTCGCCTGGGATCATAATGCCTCCTCAGATAATCGGATGATGGACAGTGACCAGTTTTGAACCGTCGGGAAATGTCGCCTCGACCTGAATGTCGGGGATCATTTCCGCAATGCCCTCCATCACCTGATCGCGGGTTAACACGTGACGCCCATCCTCCATTAATGCGGCCACGCTTTTACCGTCGCGCGCACCCTCCATAATGAATGCGCTGATGAGCGCGACGGCTTCCGGATAGTTAAGCTTCAGGCCGCGGGCCAGTCGTCTCTCCGCAACGAGCGCCGCGGTAAACAGCAGCAGTTTGTCTTTTTCTCTCGGCGTTAATTCCATAGGAGTCTCTCAGGTATGCCAGATGCGGGGAAATACGGGTGATTTTTGCAGCATTCGGGGGCGCATGTAGCGCCATATCTCGCGCATCGCCCGCAGGCAGATCAGGTTATCGTGACTGAGAAAGCGTACCGTCAGTAGCTGGTCGATAAGCGTTGCACCTGCGTACGCACCCAGCGGTTCAAGCCTTTCACGCACGCCTTCCAGCTGCGCGTCATCTGCCGGGTAAAACAGCAGCGTGCCGACCCAGGGGTGTTCGGCCACCGCAGACAAATCGCCATCGGCCAGATATAAGCGTTCAATTAACAGCGGCACACCATCTTTCCAGACGTCGATCCGATTATTCAGGCAGCCGTGGTGAAATGTTTCGTTGATAACCGGGCGTCCCAGACACAGTAAATCCCACGCCAGCAGGCGAGAGCCGGTACTGATATGGAAAACGGAGTCAACACGCGCCTGCGCGCCGGGGAAGAAAATGGCATCCTGCGGCAACCATTCCAGCGTCGCCTCAGGGGCCAGATGAAAGTGCTGACGCAGGCGGGCCGTCGGGCCACTGCTGCGATAAAATTTGCTGGCGCCGGGCATGGTCAGCAGCACATGACTTTTTGCATCCAGGGTGACGGAAATATCCAGCTCATCGCCGCCAACGATCCCGCCGGGGGGATGGAGTAAATAGAGATGACAGGTATTACCTTCAGGATAAAAAGGCCGCTGTACGGTAAGCGGACCGGTATGACGGGCCGAATGCAGTCGCGTCTTTTCCACGGAATGACAAAACTGCAACGCAAGCGAAGCCTGCCAGCCTTTATAGGTTTTGTCGGGGATCGGGTTTACGACCATGCTGCATCCATCCACTTGCCATCTCCGCTTTCAGTATGCCCTGGCAGAAATCAACCCGGTCATATGAGTCGCTTATGGATAAATAATGAATGGGATACACAGAGAAGCATCGAAGATAGAAAGGAAGATGGAGACGTGCAGGCCTGATACGCGAAGCGCTATCAGGCATTGAGGGAGTCAGGTAGCGCTGCGCTACTGCGGATTGTTGGACTTTTTCTTTTTCAGCCGCGCCCAGATTTTTGTTTCCTGCCGACGCCAGAGACGCTGAATATTATCGTGATGACGCAGCAGGATCAGACAGGAAAGCATCGACACCGGGAAGGTGAACTGCGGCATAAACCACCAGACATAAAACGGCGCGATCAGCGCGCTGACAATCGCGCCGAGCGAAGAGTAGCCGCTGAGCAAAATGGTCAATAGCCAGGTCCCGGCCATTACGCCGGTGAGATCCCAGCCGATAGGCGCAATGGCACCAAATGCCGTTGCCACACCCTTACCGCCACGAAAATGAAAGAAGACGGGCCAGATATGCCCGAGACAGGCGGCGATAGCAATCAGCCCCAGCCAGAATGGCGCGAGGCCTAGCGCATACGCTCCCCAGACGGGCAGCATACCTTTTAACACATCAAAAATCAGGACTGCTACGGCTGCTGTCTTACCGCCAATTCTTAAGACGTTGGTCGCCCCTGGATTACCTGAGCCACTTTCGCGCGGATCGGGTAAACCTGCGATACGGCAGACCAGAATGGCGCTGGAAATTGAGCCGCAAAGGTAGGCGAGGATAATCATTCCAGCCGCGATTGCACTCATAACGCTGTTCCGTTTAGAAAAAATCGGTTTATTCTCTGCATCTGTGGATAATACGCATAATTCGCCGGAAGTGGTATCCGGTTTAGCCAAAAAGCAGGCAGGTCATGATGGATATTGTATTTATAGAGCAACTTTCGGTAATCACCACTATTGGCGTGTATGACTGGGAGCAAACTATCGAACAGAAGCTAATGTTCGATATCGAAATGGCGTGGGACAACCGCAAAGCGGCAGCCAGTGACGATGTTGCTGACTGCCTGAGCTATGCCGATGTCAGCGAACTGGTGGTCAGCCACGTAGAAGGTGGCCGTTTTGCGCTGGTGGAACGCGTCGCGGAAGAGATTGCAACGCTGCTGCTGGCACGCTTCCCCTCGCCGTGGGTACGCATTAAAGTCAGCAAGCCGGGTGCCGTGGCCCGGGCGACCAGCGTCGGTGTAATCATTGAGCGTGGCAATTTTCCTAAAGAAAACATTTAAATAAATTATTATTAAACGCAGCGTGAGAACGCTGGTCATAATGCAGGATTATTTTATCGCCGCCATACTGGATGTTGCAGTCAGGCTATAAATTTTATTCATTTATCTTTTAAGGGTTTACTTGATGAGCGATATGCACTCGCTGGTGATTGCAGCGATATTAGGTGTGGTCGAAGGATTGACGGAATTCTTGCCTGTTTCCAGTACCGGACACATGATCATCGTCGGTCACCTGCTGGGTTTTGAAGACGAAACGGCAAAGACCTTTGAGGTGGTGATCCAGCTGGGTTCTATTCTGGCTGTCGTGGTGATGTTCTGGCGTCGTCTGTTTGGCCTGATTGGCATTCATTTTGGCCGCAAGCCCGATCATGAAGGCACCGGGAAAGGCCGTCTGTCGCTTATCCACATCCTGCTGGGGATGTTTCCTGCGGTCGTGCTGGGCCTGTTGCTGCACGACATGATCAAGTCGCTGTTTAATCCAATCAATGTAATGTATGCGCTGGTGGTGGGCGGCGTGCTGCTGATCGTGGCCGAATGCCTGAAGCCGAAAAAGCCGCGTGCTGAGGGCGTGGACGATATCACCTATCGCCAGGCCTTTATGATTGGCTGCTTCCAGTGTCTGGCGCTGTGGCCGGGTTTTTCACGCTCCGGCGCAACCATTTCCGGCGGAATGCTGATGGGCGTGAGTCGCTATGCGGCGTCAGAATTCTCGTTCCTGCTGGCGGTGCCGATGATGATGGGAGCCACCGCGCTGGATCTCTATAAAAGCATCGATTTTCTGACGGTAGCCGACATCCCGATGTTTGCAGTCGGTTTCATTACCGCGTTCGTGGTCGCGCTAATCGCCATCAAAACCTTCCTGCACATTATCAAACGTATTTCGTTCATTCCGTTCGCCATCTACCGTTTTATCGTGGCAGCGGTGGTCTACGCCGTCTTTATGTAAGATGCTGCCCTCAGCTTTCCGGCTGAGGGCAGTTTTTATCTTTCCACTGCGCCACCGCCCGCACGCGGCGTCGGGTTAACTCCTCGCGGATCTTCGGCCCCTGAAATCCGGCTGCCACAACCTCACTGACCGGCACGGCTTTCGCCACTTCCCAGGCGGCGCGCAGCTGGCGACCCTGCGGATAATCATTGGCTTCAAACCCGGCACGTCCACGCACATCGGCTTCGCTGGTTAACGCGATTTGCTCTACACGCTGCGGTTTGCGCCACGCATCGATGGAATCGAACAGTTTGACGATGGTCTTAGGCTGGAGCAGCGGAAAGGTATGGATGAGATCGTGGAACTCAGCCACCAGCTTTGCCAGATCGCGAATTTCATTAGGTACGCGCAGGCGGGTACAGACGTTATTGACCAGACGAACGCCGGCCGGACCGTGGCCATGATGCCGTGGCCACAGCTCAGGAGGGGTTAACCCTTTGCCGAGATCGTGACACAGTGTGGCAAAACGCACGTCAATTTCCGGGCTGAGCATCGCCGCCATCGACAGGGTCATTAACGTATGAATACCGGTATCGATTTCCGGGTGCCACTTTGCCGGTGCCGGAACGCCAAACAGCGCATCCAGCTCGGGAAACAGAACCTTTAGCGCGCCACAGTCGCGTAATACCTGAAAATAAACCTGCGGATTTCGCGTGCCAAGTGCGCTTTCAGTCTCTTTCCAGACCCGCTCGGGCGTCAGATGCTCCAGTTCTCCGGCGGCCGTCATCCCACGCATCAGCGCCAGTGTTTCATCGGCAATGCGAAAACTTAAATGTGCGTAACGAGCGGCAAAGCGCGCCACGCGCAGTACGCGCAGCGGATCTTCGCTGAAGGCGGGAGAGACATGGCGCAGAAGACGATTTCGCAAATCTGCCTGCCCGTGCCAGGGATCGATAATCTTGCCGTCGGTATCCTGAGCCAGGGCGTTAACGGTGAGATCGCGACGCTGTAAATCCTCTTCCAGCGTCACGTCCGGTGCCGCGTGGCAGGTAAAACCGGTATAGCCGACGCCAGATTTACGTTCGGTACGCGCCAGCGCGTATTCCTGGCGACTTTCAGGATGAAGAAACACGGGGAAATCGCGGCCTACCTGAAGGTAGCCCGCGTCAAGCATTTGCTGCGGTGTTGCGCCAACCACGACCCAATCCTGGTCTTTAATCGGTAGCCCTAATAATTTGTCCCTGACTGCGCCACCGACCAGATAACTCTTCACTGCACCTCTCCTCACCTATCGTCTATCGTCGAATCATACGTAAGTGTAGAGGAGAAGGCGAATCCGGCTTAATTCATCCAGCGGTCTTTACGCTTGCGGCTTGGGATCATGTGCGGCAGCACCAGTCCCAGGAGAAGCCCGATACCCAGCACGCCGCCGCCGTACATAAACCACTGCATAATGATGGTGCGCTGCTTATCATCAAGCTGCAAATTGGCGGCGCTGACTTTTTTCTGGGCGACAATAAGCTCATTTTTGAGCTTCTGATTTTCATCTTTCAGACCGTTAATCACGCTGTCGCTCTGCGCGACTTTTTTCTGCATTTCAGCGGTGCGCTGGTTCCAGGTGGTGTCGATACCGTTCAGCTTATCCGTCAGCGTTTTAACCTGGTTTTCAAGTTCCGGTACGCGTGAGCGCAGGCTTGGTTCAGTATTCAATTCTTTCAGCGGGATCCAGACGCTGCGACCGCTGCTGTCACGTACCTGACCATAATTGGTGCCGGCATCCGTCTGAAGTAGGGTAACTTCCTCGCCGGCATTTACGGTGCCAACGAGGCGATAATTATCGCCGGGGCCGCTGCGGACCCAGGTATTGAGTTCATCTGAAACATACCGTTTTTCTTCACCATGAGAAACGGTAGAAACGCTAAGGGTCAGTAAAGTTAAGGCAATCAAGCGTAATTTAGGCATTAGATCATCGTTATTGTCATAGAAGTGGAACGAATGTCGTGGCAACAGTCTGACGACGTAATGGCGTAAGCAGCAATCGGAATCATCCGGGTCGGGAAGCCAAACTTTTCTGCTTTCAACACGCACAGTTCGTGGTATTTTGCCGCAAAATACTATCTACTGACAAAAAAGATGCGTGTAAGTTCGCGCTAATTGTCTTTCGTAACAACGTAACCTTAAGAATTCCGCTATGGCTCAAGAAATCGAATTGAAGTTTATTGTTAATCCCGATGGCGTCGGGACGCTGCAAAATCATCTGAACACGCTGTCGGCGGAGCATATCCCGGCCAGCCCATTGCTCAACATCTATTACGAGACGCCGGACAACTGGCTGCGTCAGCACGATATGGGGCTACGTATTCGCGGCAATAATGGCCATTATGAAATGACCATCAAAACCGGCGGACGGGTGATTGGTGGACTGCATCAGCGCCCGGAATATAATATTGAACTGAGTCAGCCGGAACTGGATCTGGCGCGGTTCCCTGCCGACGTATGGCCGCAAGGCGAAATGCCTGCCGGACTTGCAGAACAGGTGCAGCCGCTGTTCAGCACCGATTTCCAGCGTGAAAAATGGCTGGTCGACGTGGGGGCAAGCCGCATCGAAATTGCTCTTGATTGCGGTGAAATCAAAGCCGGCGAGTGGCAGGAGCCAATTGGCGAGCTTGAGCTGGAACTGCTGTCCGGCGACACGCAGGATATTCTCAAGCTGGCGCGCCAGCTGGTCAACCTTGAGGTATTACGCCAGGGCAGCCTGAGCAAAGCAGCGCGCGGATATCATCTGGCGCAGGGCAACGCAGAGCGCCCACTTAAACCGCTGACTATTTTAAGTGTGCCGCGTAAAGCCAGCGTTGAGCAGGCGTTCGAAGCGGCGCTGGAGAACGCGCTTTCCCGCTGGCAGTATCACGAAGAATTATGGGTGCGCGGCAATAAGGCGGCCAAAGCAGGCGTAATAGAGGCTATCGCCCTGATCCGCCACACCCTCACCCTGTTTGGCGGCATCGTACCGCGGAAAGCGAGCGCTCGCTTACGCGATCTGTTAACGCTGTCAGAAACGATGCTGGCCTCGGATGTCTCAGCGCAAACGGCTGCCAGCAGCGCAAATATCGCGCTGGCGAAACTGACCCTGACGGAATGGCTGATCGCCCGCGGCTGGCAGGCTTTTCTGGATGATAAGGCGCAGGCGAAATTTGCCGACTCCTTTAAGCGCTATGCCGATATCTCACTCTCCCGCCATGCGGCTGAACTGCGTAAAACATTCGCCTATCCGCTGGTAGACAGCTATGGCGATCAGATCCCGCGCCTGAGCCGCGACATCGACAGCATTACCATGCTGGCAGGCAATTACGATCATGTTGTCGCTCAGGCGTGGCTGGAAAACTGGCAGGGTCTGCTGTATGCGATCAAAAAACGCCAGCACATTGAAATTGAACATTTTCGTAATGAAGCGCTGGCGATGGAACCCTTCTGGTTGCACAGCGGTAAACGTTAATTCAGGTCAAGGATATCCACGATGATGCCGCTTTCTTCACGCTTACAGCAGCACTGGCAAACCGTGCCAGGACGTCTGCCGGAGGATTTTCCGGTGCAAACGTTCAGCGAACAGGCACAGTCAGTGCTCACGTTCAGTGATTTTGTACAACAGAGCGTGGCGGCCTATCCTGAATGGCTGACGGCGCTGGAGAATACGCCGCCTGAAGAAGACGAATGGCAGCACTATGCGGCGTGGTTGCAGGAGACCCTGGCATCGGTACACGATGAAGCGGCGTTGATGCACGCCCTGCGCCTGTTCCGTCGGCGCATTATGGTGCGTATTGCGTGGGCGCAGGCGCTAATGCTGATGCGTGAAGAAAGCACGCTCCAGCAGCTAAGCGTGCTGGCGGAAACGCTGATTGTGGCCGCACGCGACTGGCTGTATGCCGCTTGCTGCCGCGAATGGGGCACGCCGTGCAATGCGCAGGGCGAGGCGCAGCCGCTGCTCATTCTTGGTATGGGCAAGCTGGGCGGTGGCGAACTTAATTTCTCCTCGGATATCGATCTGATTTTTGCCTGGCCGGAAAACGGTACGACGCAGGGCGGGCGACGTGAGCTGGATAACGCCCAGTTTTTTACCCGTCTCGGGCAGCGGTTGATTAAGGCTCTGGATCAGCCGACGCAGGACGGTTTTGTCTATCGTGTGGATATGCGTCTGCGGCCGTTCGGCGATAGCGGTCCGCTGGTGTTAAGTTTCGCCGCGCTTGAGGATTACTACCAGGAGCAGGGGCGTGACTGGGAGCGCTATGCGATGGTCAAGGCGCGCATTATGGGTGACAACGACGGCGTTTATGCCAGCGATCTGCGCGCCATGCTGCGTCCCTTCGTTTTCCGTCGCTATATTGATTTCAGCGTCATTCAGTCTCTGCGCAATATGAAAGGGATGATTGCCCGGGAAGTCAGGCGTCGGGGACTCAAAGATAATATTAAACTCGGGGCGGGCGGCATTCGTGAAATCGAGTTTATCGTGCAGGTATTCCAGCTGATCCGCGGCGGGCGTGAACGATCCTTACAGTGCCGTTCGCTGCTGCCCACGCTGTCCGCGATTGCGGAACTGCATTTGTTGTCAGACGACGATGCGAATGCTTTGCGCGAGGCGTATCTGTTTTTGCGGCGGCTGGAAAATTTACTGCAAAGCATTAACGATGAGCAGACCCAGACCCTGCCGGGTGACGATCTTAATCGCGCGCGGCTGGCATGGGGCATGCGCATTGATGACTGGTCGACGCTGGAGGCCGTGCTTGCCGGGCACATGCATCGCGTTCGCCAGGTCTTTAATGAACTGATCGGCGATGATACTGCCGATACGGAAGCCGATCCGCTTTGCGAGCAGTGGCGTGAACTGTGGCAGGATGCATTGCAGGAAGAGGACGTCACGCCTGTTCTGGCACATTTAACACAGGCCGATCGTCATCGGGTGGTCGCGCTGATTGCCGATTTCCGTCATGAGATGGATAAGCGGACTATTGGGCCACGTGGTCGACAGGTGCTGGATCACCTGATGCCGCACCTGCTGGCCGATGTCTGCTCCCGCGACGACGCGCCGGTGCCGCTTTCCCGGCTAATGCCGCTGCTCACCGGAATTGTTACCCGTACAACCTATATCGAATTGCTGAGCGAATTTCCCGGCGCGCTCAAACATCTTATAACGCTTTGTGCGGCCTCGCCGATGGTCGCCAGCCAGCTGGCACGTTATCCGTTACTGCTTGATGAACTGCTCGATCCCAGTACCCTGTATCAGCCTACCGCAACCGATGCCTACCGCGATGAACTGCGGCAGTATCTGCTGCGGGTGCCGGAAGAGGATGAAGAGCATCAGCTTGAAGCGCTGCGCCAGTTTAAACAGGCGCAGCTGCTGCGTATTGCGGCAGCAGATATTGTCGGCACGCTGCCGGTCATGAAAGTGAGCGATCACTTAACCTGGCTGGCAGAGGCCATTATTGATGCCGTTGTTCAGCAGGCCTGGACGCAGATGGTGGCTCGCTACGGGCAGCCTGCTCATCTGCGCGAGCGAGAAGGGCGCGGATTTGCCGTCATTGGCTATGGCAAACTTGGCGGCTGGGAGCTGGGCTACAGCTCGGACCTGGATTTAGTGTTTCTGCACGATTGCCCGGCCGAGGTGATCACCGACGGGGAACGCGAAATTGACGGTCGTCAGTTCTATTTGCGACTGGCGCAGCGCATTATGCACCTGTTCAGCACGCGTACTTCTTCCGGCATCCTGTACGAGGTGGATGCCCGGCTGCGGCCTTCTGGTGCGGCAGGCATGTTAGTAACCACCGCTGACGCGTTCGCCGATTACCAGAAAAATGAAGCATGGACATGGGAGCATCAGGCGCTGGTGCGCGCCCGCCCGGTGTATGGCGATCCGCAGCTAAACCGCCAGTTTGATACCATCCGCCGCGAGATTTTAAGCCTCCCGCGCGAGGGCGAAAAGCTGCAAACAGAGGTCCGCGAGATGCGCGAGAAAATGCGGGCGCATCTCGGGCATAAACGTCGGGAGCGGTTTGATATTAAAACCGATGCCGGTGGTATTACTGATATTGAATTTATTACCCAGTATCTGGTGCTACGTTACGCGCCTCTCCAGCCCAAATTGACCCGCTGGTCAGATAACGTGCGCATCCTCGAACTGCTGGCGCAGTACGCGATTATGGATGAGCAGGAAGCCCGGGCGCTGACTCAGGCTTACACCACCCTGCGCGACGAATTACACCATCTGGCACTTCAGGAACAGCCGGGAAATTTACCGACGGATGCCTTCATTGCCGAGCGTACCCAGGTCAGCGCCAGCTGGCAGAAGTGGCTGATGGAGCCGTACACATCCGGGCAGGTATGATATTATCGCGCGCAACAGAATGTATGACTGATGAATCTCTCAGGAGACAGGAATGAAAGTAACGCTGCCAGAATTTACACGTGCAGAAGTCATGGTGGTCGGTGATGTCATGCTGGATCGCTACTGGTATGGCCCAACCAGCCGTATTTCACCGGAAGCACCGGTGCCGGTAGTGAAAGTCGATACCATTGAAGAGCGTCCTGGCGGCGCGGCAAACGTGGCGATGAACATTGCCTCGCTGGGCGCAGCCTCACGACTGGTTGGTCTCACCGGAATTGATGACGCCGCCCGCGCCTTGAGTAAATCGCTGGCAGACGTCAAGGTAAAGTGTGATTTTGTCTCCGTACCGACTCATCCCACCATCACTAAACTGCGCGTGCTGTCGCGTAATCAGCAGTTAATCCGCCTGGATTTTGAGGAAGGTTTTGCCGGGGTTGATCCACAACCCCTGCACGATCGCATTCAGCAGGCGCTGGAACATATCGGCGCACTGGTGCTTTCCGATTATGCGAAAGGCGCGTTAGAGAGCGTTCAGCAAATGATTGCCCTGGCGCGTCAGGCCGGGGTACCGGTATTGATTGATCCGAAAGGCACTGATTTTGAGCGCTATCGCGGGGCCACGCTGCTGACGCCAAACCTCTCCGAGTTCGAAGCGGTGGCCGGGAAAAGCCAGAGCGAAGAAGAGCTGGTAGAGCGCGGCATGAAGATCATTGCTGATTTCGAACTTTCGGCGCTGCTGGTGACCCGTTCAGAGCAGGGCATGACGCTATTACAGCCGGGTAAAACGCCGCTGCATATGCCGACGCAGGCGCAGGAAGTCTACGACGTCACAGGTGCCGGCGACACGGTGATTGGCGTGCTGGCGGCGACGCTTGCCGCGGGCAACTCGCTGGAAGAAGCCTGTTACTTCGCCAACGCCGCCGCTGGCGTCGTGGTGGGCAAACTGGGAACCTCAACGGTTTCGCCTGTAGAACTGGAAAATGCGGTCCGCGGTCGCGCGGAAACCGGTTTTGGCGTTATGGATGAAGCGGAGTTGCAGCAGGCCGTTGCCGCCGCCCGCAAGCGCGGTGAGAAAGTGGTCATGACTAACGGCGTGTTCGATATTCTTCACGCCGGTCACGTCTCCTACCTCGCCAACGCACGCAAGCTGGGCGATCGGCTGATTGTTGCCGTTAACAGCGACGCCTCCACTAAGCGCTTAAAAGGCGAGTCACGACCGGTTAATCCGCTGGAGCAGCGGATGATCGTTCTGGGGGCGCTGGAAGCGGTAGACTGGGTTGTCTCATTTGAAGAGGATACCCCGCAGCGTCTGATCGCAGGTGTATTACCCGATCTGCTGGTGAAAGGCGGCGACTATCAGCCGGAAGATATCGCAGGCAGCAAGGAAGTCTGGGCTAACGGCGGCGACGTACTGGTGCTTAACTTTGAAGACGGCTGCTCGACCACCAATATTATCCGTAAGATCCAGAAAGACAGCCGCCAGTAATGCGAAAAGGTGTCGGATAAGCGCAACGCTGTCCGGCACCTGACTACCGCGCCAGGGTGACTTGCGCGTTTTTTACCCATTCAGATCAACTTTTCCTCACTCAGCCCTGTACCCGTCCAGATTTGACCTAAGCTTAAAAAAATGGACAGGAGATGCAGTAAAGATGAACGAACAGGATTTGTACTCGGTACAGAACTTTGATTTTCTGGCGCGCAGTTTTGCCAGAATGCAAAGCGAAGGACGCCATATTGATATCAGTAACGTCACCGGAAATATGGATGAAGAGCATCGTAGCTGGTTTCGTCAGCGCTACGAGTTTTATCAACGTCAGGCGGTATGTGAATAAGCATCATGGCCCGGTACTGACCGGGCCATTTTTTTAGCGGATTTACTCTTGTGGATTAACCGGCGGAATAGCCGGCGCAGGTTTCACCGCTACCGTTTCGCCGGACGAACGGTTTTCCAGTTCGGTCAGTCGCTGTTCAAGCAGCGCCAGTTTCTCACGCGTGCGCAGTAATACCTGGGTCTGTACATCAAACTCTTCACGACTGATTAAATCCAGGCGGGTTAACTGCGACTGCAGCACCTGGCGGATTTTCTTTTCTACATCATCCCCGAAGTCCCGGATCCCCTTCGGCATCGATTCATGGACCTGGCGGGCAAGTTGTTCAATTTTTTTCGGGTCAATCATTGTCGTTTCCTGATTTGATAGGCTCTCTTTATTGTAGTTTGAGAACGCCACTCTATAAACAATTGTTTGAATTGAATGGATTGCCCAAAGTAGTTAACGGCGTTATAGTTGCTGTGATTATTCTCAGGGCGGGGTGTGATTCCCCACCGGCGGTAAATCGACTGTTGTCGAAAGCCCGCGAGCGCTTCCGGCGGTGCCGGAAGGTCAGCAGATCCGGTGTAATTCCGGGGCCGACGGTTAAAGTCCGGATGGGAGAGAGTGACGATCCAACAGGCAATGGCCTGCGCACGTTATTTTTTTGACTCCTAAGTCTGCCCTGATTCTGGTAACCATAATGTTAATGAGGTTTTCTTACCATGAATCAGACTCTTTTTTCTTCTTTTGGCAATGCATTTGAGCGTGTAGAACAGGCTGTTGCTGCGCTGCGCGAAGGCCGTGGTGTGATGGTGCTGGACGACGAAAGTCGTGAAAACGAAGGTGACATGATCTTCGCCGCAGAAACGATGACCACCGAACAAATGGCCCTGACTATCCGTCACGGCAGCGGGATTGTGTGCCTGTGCATTACGGAAGAGCGTCGCCAGCAGCTTGATCTGCCAATGATGGTTGAAAACAATACCAGCGCTTACGGCACCGGTTTTACCGTGACCATTGAAGCCGCTGAAGGTGTCACTACCGGCGTCTCTGCCGCTGACCGTATTACTACTGTCCGTGCCGCAAGTGCTGACAACGCCAAACCGTCCGACCTCAATCGCCCTGGCCACGTTTTCCCTCTGCGCGCGCAGGCGGGTGGCGTATTAACCCGTGGCGGCCATACCGAAGCGACTATCGATCTGGTGACGCTGGCAGGCTTTAAACCGACCGGCGTACTGTGCGAACTGACCAATGACGATGGTTCAATGGCGCGTGCGCCGGAGTGCATCAAATTTGCCCGCGAGCACAATATGGCCGTGGTGACCATTGAAGACCTGGTGGCATATCGTCAGGAACACGAGCGTAAAGCGGGTTAAGCGCGGTTCAGCCGGTTTGTCGTGCCCGGTGGCGTTTCGCTTACCGGGCGTACAAACTGTCGCAAATAGAGGCCGGGCAATCGCCGCCCGGCATAACGCTCACGTAAGATAAAATCTGTCAGCCAAATCCAATGGCCTGCAGTAACACCAGGCTCAACCCCATCACCGACATTCCGCACAGCACGCCGTAACTCGGATTGTTATTCGGGTCTATCTCTTTTGCCAGCGGCATTAACTCATCCACTGACAGCGCCACCATAATTCCTGCGACAGCAGCCATAATCGCCGCCATCACTATCGGTGACATCATGCTGCCCAGAATCAACCATGCCAGCACGCCGCCTAAAATTTCGGCCAGCCCCGAGATACCTGCCCAAAAAACCGCTTTGCCCCGCGAGCCCGTCGCCGCATACACCGGGCCGGCAACCGCCAGACCTTCCGGAATATTATGCAGCGCGACGGCCAGGGCAATACCAAATCCCAGCTCCAGGTTGTTACTTGCCGTCACGTACGTGGCAACGCCTTCCGGAAAATTATGCAGGCTGATGCCCAGCGTCAGCAAAATGGCAGTGCGGCGGATTTTGTGCGTGGACGGCAGGGAGCCGCCCGGCATCAGATCCTGCGGATGGGAATGGGGAAGCAGACGGTCCAGGCCGTAGTAACCCAGCAAACCGGCGATAAACATGCCGTAGCCCAGCACTGGCGACATATCCTGTGTTGACAGCGCAGCGGGTAACATCTCCATTAGCGAAATAAGCAGCATGATCCCGGCGGCAAAGCCGAGTGAAAACGCCAGTAAGCGGTTTGACGGCTTCTGGCCCAGCACGCCGAGGATCGCCCCAATAAAGGTGGCTGCGCCGGCCAGCACGGTCAGAATAAGGGGGACTGACATTTGCTACTCCTTTGATAATGATTCTCATTCATAATAGAGGTATCTTCCATAATGTTCGAGAGGGCATACCCGGCCTTTAATAATCCTTACATTCAAATTTTCTGACGATCATCATCATGGTTATCTGAGTTTATCGGATGTAAAAAGAGCGTAATGTGGTGTTATCAAATTATACGCTTTGTAAGGATATCATCATGTCCCGTTCCCGTATGCCAGCTCTTTTTTTAGGCCATGGTAGTCCTATGAACGTGCTGGAAGACAATAAATATACTCGCGCCTGGCAGCATCTGGGCGAAACCCTGCCGCGACCGAAAGCCATCGTGGTGGTTTCCGCTCACTGGTTCACGCGCGGTACCGGCGTCACGGCGATGGAAGCCCCGAAAACGATCCATGATTTTGGTGGCTTTCCGCAGGCATTATACGACACGCACTATCCGGCACCGGGATCGCCTGAGCTGGCGCAACGGCTGGTAGAACTGCTTTCGCCCGTGCCGGTGGCACTCGATCGTGAAGCCTGGGGGTTCGATCATGGCTCATGGGGCGTATTGATCAAAATGTACCCGCAGGCGGATATCCCGATGGTGCAGTTGAGCGTCGACAGTACCAAACCTGCGGCCTGGCATTTTGAAATGGGCCGTAAGCTGGCTGCGCTTCGCGACGAAGGCATTATGCTGATTGCCAGCGGCAACGTGGTGCATAACTTGCGTACGGCGCGCTGGCATGGCGAAAACACACCGTATCCGTGGGCATCGTCATTTAATGAGTACGTGAAGGCGAATCTGACCTGGAAAGGGACGCCAGAGGATCATCCGCTGGTTAATTATCTGGATCACGAAGGCGGATCGCTGTCGAATCCGACCGCCGATCATTACTTACCGCTGCTTTATGTTCTGGGCGCATGGGATGGAGAAGAGCCGGTGACAATCCCGGTTGACGGGCTTGAGATGGGCAGTTTAAGTATGCTGTCGGTGCAGGTGGGATAACGTTACGCTGGTTTATTCGACGGGCGGGAAGGGGAGAGCTCGATTACACACCTGAACCGGATACCAGACAATCCCCTCTCCCTGAGGAGAGGGTGAGGGAGAAACGGCCACTCACTCGACAAAAATATGCGGATAAAAGCGTGACAGATCCTGAGTGATCAGGGCGCGATCTTCGCGAATACCGATGCCGGCAGGCCGATCGTTAATGAGCCAGCTACCAATTACCATATAGCTGTCAGCAAACTTCGGCAGCGGGTAAAACTGCTGGACGATCATACCTTCTTCACCGTACGGTCCTTCAACCTGCTCGACGGTTTTGCCATTTTCGACAATCGAAACGTTAGCCCCTTCGCGCGAAAAAATGGGTTTAACCACGAATTTTTCCATTGGCGGATGATCGTCTTCGGCAAAGTAAGCAGGCAGCAAGTTAGGATGATCCGGGAACATTTCCCACAGCATCGGCAGCAGCGCCTTATTGGAAATAATGCTTTTCCACGCCGGTTCCAGCCAGCGCACGCCAGCATCTTCCAGCTTGGTAGAAAACACCTCGCGCAGCATATATTCCCACGGATAGAGCTTAAACAGATTGCCGATGACCTGATCCTGCAAATCGGTAAACTGGCCTTTTTCACCGAGGCCGATATCTTCGATATACAGAAAATCGGTGGCGATACCCGCTTCGGCGGCGCAATCCTGGAGATACTGTACCGTACCGCGATCTTCAACCGTATCGCGACAGCAGGTCAGGTGCAGAAGCTGAAAACCGTGCTGCTCACGCAGTTCACCAAAGCGTTCGATCAGTTTTTCCTGAAGACTGTTGAACTGATCGCTGCCCGGCGGCAGCTGGCCTGCCTGAAGCTGGTCTTCCAGCCACAGCCACTGGAAAAATGCGGCTTCATACAGCGAGGTAGGCGTGTCGGCATTATTTTCCAGCAGCTTAGGCTCGCCGGTGCCGTCCCACGCCAGATCGAGGCGTGAGTAGAGCGAGGGCTGATGCGTTTGCCACGACTGGCGCACAAAGCCCCACGTATGCTTCGGAATGCGGAATTTGGTCATCAGCGCATCGCTGGCGATGACCTTATCGACCACTTTCAGGCACAGCTGGTGTAGCTCTGCCGTAACCTCTTCCAGCTTGTCGACCTGAGCCAGCGTCAGTTTGTAATACGCTTCTTCGCTCCAGTACGGTTCGCCATACATAGTGTGAAAGTTAAAGCCAAATTCGGTGGCTTTTTCACGCCAGTTCGGGCGTTCAGTAATGCTGATCCTTTCCATGGTGATTACCCTCCCATTGAGCGAGAGGAGCTGCCTGTTGCGCTGCTGCGCTGCATTGTAGACTGTTTAGCGACCGACTCACCAAAGCCGCCGCGGGTGACCGTAGAGGTGGTTGCCGGTTTTGGTGCCATCGCCGTTTTAGGCACCGTCATGCTGCGGCCCGGCTGCGCTGCGCCGTAATTTTTACCGCTGGCATCGGTGTATTTTCCGTATGCCGGGCTGGACGGGTTGCGTGAGCTGAACAGCGGCTGCTGCGCAAAGCCGGCACCGCCGCCCATCAGACGACCCATCATATAGCCCGCCATCAGCGGCATCCAGATCCCGCCGCTGGACTGCGCCTGCGCCTGGTTCTCCGGTGCCATACCCGCCTGGGCCGGAGCCTGCTGGCACTGACCTTCACCGAATTCAGCCACGCAATCTTCTCGCGTGGCGTATTTGGGCGCGGTACGTTCTGCTTCTTTTAACGCATTATTATACGCGGTCGTACATTCCGCGCTCTTGCCCGGATTGGCCGAAGAACAGTCGTCAGCATTCATATAGGTAGAAACTGTTTCGTCACTTTTCTCGCAGCCGGCCAGCATAAAGACGGCCGTTACCGCAAAGGCTACAGGGGTAAGATGGCGCGCGTTCCAGCTTTTGCGGAACGTGGCATGATTAATCGTTTTTGTCCGTTTCATATTTGTCTTCCTGGACCAGTGGTATTTAAGTAGTGAATAGTGCTCAGGATAGAGGATAGGCGGTCGAAAATGAAGCAAGAAGGGCGGATTAGCAGGGGATCTTTACGTTGCCTTACGTTCAGGCGGGGACTGGTCTCCCCGCCTGACAGAATAGCTTAACGGCGGACAGAAGCAGGTTGAACTGCCGTGCCGGAGTAACCGTCTGCACTGGCAACCTGAGAAGCGTCTTCTGGCGCGACGCTTTCTGGGGTCGTAGGCACATTTTTACCCAGAGCGCTGTTAAGCGCAGCCAGATCCTGTTCATTCAGCGTACCCAGCGCATTTTTGACGTTGAGCTGATTGATCAAATAGTTATAACGGGCGCTGGAAAGTTGCTGTTTGGCGTTATACAACGTGGTGGTCGCATCCAGTACATCAACAATCGTACGGGTACCCACGGTGTAACCTGCTTCTGAGGCATCCAGAGAGCTTTGTGCGGATATTACGGCCTGCTTATACGCATTGATGCTGCTGATTGAGGCATTGATGTTGTTATAAGAAGAACGAACATTTTGCACTACGCTGCGGTGCGCACTTTCAAGCTGCTCGCTGGAACCGACGAAGTTGTACTGCGCCTGTTTTACCTGCGAGTTAACCATTCCGCCCTGATAAAGTGGCAGGGAGAAACTTAGGCCGACCTGATTCTGGCCTGCGTTGTTATCTTCATACTGCGCGCCGTTTACACCGCGCGTTTTTGAACCGTGATATGACGTGTCCGATACGCCCGATGAGGCGGTCAGGTTCAGCGTAGGCAGATGACCATCCTGCGCCTGGCGAATCTGCTCGCGGGCCAGATCCTGACTCAGACGAGCCTGTAACAGCGTCAGGTTACGATTTTCTGCTTCTTTCAACAGGCCATTCACCGCCGACGGACGCGTCGTTTTAAAAGTATCAACATTCAGCGATGCCAGCTCAGGGTAGTAATTACCCGTCACCTGACGCAGAGATTCGACGGCATTATCAAGGTTATTACGGGCCGTAACTTCATTTGCCAGCACGGTGTCGTACTGTGAACGGGCGTTCTGCACGTCAGTAATGGCGACCAGGCCGACATTAAAACGCTGCGTGGTCTGATCCAGCTGGCGATAAACAGCCTGTTTCTGCGCTTCGGTATAGGAGAGTGCATCAATGGCGCTTAATACGTTAAAATAGGCGGTAGCCGTGTTCAGGATCAGCGATTGCTGATCGGCCTGCCAGGTTACATCCTGAATACCCGCTGATTTTTCCTGGAGCGTCAGAGCACGCCATTTCGACATATCAAAAATGGTTTGCGTTAACTGTAATGAGGCGCTTTTTGACGTGGTATCAAGACCGTTGCTGTCGCGAAAACCATTGTTGTAGTTATAGTCTGCGCCCAGACCGAGCTGTGGCAACAAAGGGCTGCGCGCTTCATTGATTTTTTCGAATGCCGCATCGCGATCGGCTGCTGATTTACGCAGGTCCGGGTTGCTTAAACGGGCCTGCTGATAAACCTGTAGCAGGTTCTCTGCCTGGCTTACTGCGCTGAAGCCGGTCAGGCTCAGGCCGATAAGGATGGGGAGCAATTTCTTCATTTGCATTCCTTGTTGAGAAGCATTTTTATCGCTAAACAAATTCAAAAAATAATCGCCGATTGTAACAGAATCTGCCAGTCTAAAAGGTTGGCGTTATGTGCCATCTGACGTGAATGGGCACTAATCTACCATACAGTTCGTCAAACCGTAGTTAAACAGGTGAGAAATCCACAATTTCATCACTATTGTCATCCGGAGATAATCATGACCACACAAAATGGACTGACGGCAAATTATACAAAAAATGATGTAGAAATTATTGCACGTGAACCATTATATCGCGGTTTTTTTTCACTCGATCTTTATCGGTTCCGCCATCGCCTTTTTAACGGCGAAATGAGCGGTGAAGTGCAGCGTGAAATTTTTGAGCGCGGCCATGCTGCGGTATTGCTACCCTTTGACCCGGTACGCGATGAAGTGGTATTGGTTGAACAGATCCGCATCGCCGCCTATGACACCAGCGAAAGCCCCTGGCTACTGGAACTGGTCGCCGGAATGATCGAAGAAGGTGAAAGCGTAGAGCAGGTCGCGCGTCGCGAAGCGGTGGAAGAGGCGGGGCTTGATGTCGGACGGGTGAAGAAATTTATGAGCTATCTGGCAAGTCCGGGTGGCACCAGTGAGCGCCTCTCCTTAATGGTAGGGGAAGTGGACGCCACGACCGCAGAAGGGATCCACGGTCTGGCTGATGAAAACGAAGATATTCGGGTTCATGTGGTAAGTCGGGAGCAGGCTTATCAATGGGTTGAAGAGGGGAAAATCGACAACGCGGCGTCAGTGATTGCGCTGCAATGGCTACAGCTACATTATCAAGAGTTAATTAATGAGTGGAAAAAATGAAGCGTTATACACCTGACTTTCCCGAAATGATGCGCCTGTGCGAAACGAATTTTGCCCAGCTCCGCCGCCTGTTGCCGCGTAATGATGCGCCAGGTGAAATCGCATGTTATCAGGTGGCCAACGCGCAGTACCGGTTAACCATACAAGAATCTACCCGTTACACGACGCTGGTGGCCATCGAGCAAACGGCTCCTGCCATCAGTTACTGGAGTCTGCCTTCGATGTCGGTTCGGCTATATCATGACGCCATGGTCGCGGAAGTGTGTTCAACTCAGCAGATCTTTCGCTTCAAAGCGCGGTATGATTACCCGAATAAAAAGTTGCATCAACGCGACGAAAAGCATCAAATTAATCAGTTTTTAGCCGACTGGCTACGATATTGTTTAGCACATGGAGCGATGGCGATTCCGGTTTTATAGCGTCGTTAAACCTAAGGACACCATTTGGAAAGCCTGTTAACTCTTCCTCTGGCTGGTGGGGCCAAAGTGAAGATACTGCAAATTACTGATACTCACCTGTTTGCTGAAAAGCATGAGACGTTACTGGGTGTGAACACCTGGGACAGTTATCAGGCGGTGCTCGACGCGATCCACGCTGAGCAGCGTGAATGCGATCTCATCGTAGCGACAGGCGATTTAGCACAGGATCAGTCCGCTGCGGCCTATCAGCACTTTGCTGAGGGTATCGCAAGTTTTGCTGCGCCCTGCGTCTGGCTACCCGGCAACCATGACTTCCAGCCTGCCATGTACAGCGCGCTTCAGGAGTCCGGGATTTCGCCCGCAAAACGGGTATGGATCGGCGATCGCTGGCAAATCCTGCTGCTCGACAGCCAGGTGTTCGGCGTGCCGCACGGGGAGTTGAGCGAGTTTCAGCTTGAGTGGCTTGAGCGTAAATTAGCCGAATCCACCGATCGACATACCCTGTTGCTGCTTCATCACCATCCGCTGCCCGCAGGGTGCGGCTGGCTCGATCAGCACAGCTTACGCAACGCGCAGGAGCTGGATAACGTCCTGGCGCGGTTCCCCGGCGTGAAGTCCATGCTGTGCGGACACATTCATCAGGAGCTGGATCTCGACTGGAACGGCCGCCGCATGATGGCAACGCCCTCTACCTGCGTCCAGTTTAAGCCGCACTGCTCCAACTTCACCCTGGACACGGCGGCGCCCGGCTGGCGCTGGCTGGAATTACATGATGATGGTTCTCTGGTAACGGACGTGTGCCGTTTACAGAGCACGCAATTTAGCCCCGATACCGCTTCTGAAGGATATTGATGTCTACGCTTCTCTATCTGCACGGGTTTAATAGCTCGCCGCGTTCCGCAAAGGCCACGGCGCTACAGCACTGGCTGGCCGAACACTACCCGGACATTGAGATGGTGACGCCGCAACTGCCCGCGTTTCCGGCGCAGGCGGCGGAACTGCTGGAATCCCTGGTGCTGGAGCTGGGCGGTGAGCCGCTGGGCATTGTGGGTTCCTCGCTCGGTGGCTACTACGCGACCTGGCTGTCGCAATGTTTTATGGTGCCTGCCGTTGTGGTTAACCCTGCGGTTCGTCCTTTTGAACTGTTAACGGATTACCTGGGGCATAACGAGAATCCCTACACCGGCCAGCAATATGTGCTAGAGTCACGCCATATTTACGATCTTAAAGTCATGCAAATCGACCCGCTCGAAGCGCCGGACCTTATCTGGCTGCTGCAACAGACCGGGGACGAGGTTCTTGATTACCGTCAGGCGGTTGACTATTTTGACGCCTGCCGCCAGACCGTCGAAGAGGGCGGCAATCATGCCTTTGTGGGCTTTGAAGATCATTTCACACAGATTATCAATTTTCTGGGCCTGCGCTAAGCAGCCAGAGCGACCTACGAAAACACCATGACGCAATCATATAACGCTGATGCCATTGAGGTACTTACCGGGCTTGAGCCGGTTCGCCGCCGTCCGGGAATGTACACCGATACAACACGCCCTAACCACCTGGGCCAGGAAGTCATTGATAACAGTGTGGATGAAGCACTGGCAGGCCACGCTAAACGCGTGGATGTCATTCTCCATGCCGATCAGTCGCTGGAGGTCATTGATGATGGCCGCGGTATGCCGGTGGATATTCACCCGGAAGAGGGTGTGCCGGCAGTCGAACTGATCCTTTGTCGCCTGCACGCGGGCGGCAAGTTTTCCAATAAAAACTATCAGTTCTCCGGTGGCCTGCACGGCGTCGGCATTTCCGTCGTTAACGCCCTGTCGAAGCGCGTGGAAGTCACGGTTCGCCGCGACGGTCAGGTGTACCGGATTGCGTTTGAAAACGGCGAAAAGGTTGAGGAGCTGAAAGTGATCGGTACCTGCGGAAAACGCAATACCGGCACCAGCGTCCATTTCTGGCCGGATGAAAGCTTTTTCGACAGCCCGCGTTTTTCCGTCTCCCGCATGAGCCACCTGCTGAAAGCTAAAGCGGTGCTTTGTCCGGGGGTTGAAATCAACTTTAAAGATAACGTCAATAATACCGAGCAGCGCTGGTGCTACGAAGATGGCCTTAACGACTATCTCTGTGAAGCAGTAAACGGCCTGCCGGTACTGCCGGAAAAACCGTTCGTTGGCAATCTGTCTGGCGAGACCGAAGCCGTCGAGTGGGCGCTGCTGTGGTTACCGGAAGGCGGTGAACTGTTAACCGAGAGCTACGTTAACCTGATCCCGACCATGCAGGGCGGTACGCACGTTAACGGCCTGCGTCAGGGGCTGCTCGATGCAATGCGCGAATTTTGCGAATACCGCAATATTCTGCCGCGTGGGGTAAAACTGTCCGCAGAAGATATCTGGGATCGCTGTGCGTACGTACTGTCGGTTAAAATGCAGGACCCGCAGTTTGCCGGACAGACTAAAGAACGTCTCTCGTCGCGCCAGTGCGCCGCATTTGTCTCGGGTGTCGTGAAAGATGCGTTTAGCCTGTGGCTAAATCAGAATGTGCAGGCTGCAGAAATGCTGGCTGAAATGGCCATCTCCAGCGCCCAGCGTCGCCTGCGTGCGGCCAAAAAAGTGGTGCGTAAAAAGCTGACCAGCGGTCCGGCGCTGCCGGGAAAACTGGCAGACTGTACCGCACAGGATCTTAACCGCACCGAGCTGTTCCTGGTCGAGGGTGACTCGGCGGGCGGCTCTGCCAAACAGGCGCGGGATCGTGAATATCAGGCGATCATGCCGCTGAAGGGAAAAATCCTTAACACCTGGGAAGTCTCTTCTGACGAAGTACTGGCCTCGCAGGAAGTACACGATATTTCGGTGGCTATTGGTATCGACCCGGACAGCGAAGATCTGAGCCAGCTGCGTTACGGTAAGATTTGTATCCTCGCGGATGCTGACTCCGATGGCCTGCACATCGCAACGCTGCTATGCGCCCTGTTTGTGAAGCATTTCCGTACCCTGGTAAAGCATGGACACGTCCACGTTGCGCTGCCGCCGCTCTACCGTATCGATCTGGGTAAAGAGGTCTATTACGCCCTGACGGAAGAAGAAAAAGCGGGCGTCCTGGAACAGCTTAAGCGCAAGAAGGGGAAACCTAACGTTCAGCGCTTTAAAGGGCTGGGTGAAATGAACCCGATGCAGCTGCGTGAAACGACGCTCGATCCTAACACGCGCCGTCTGGTGCAGCTGGTAATAAGCGACGAAGACGATCAGCGTACTAATGCGGTGATGGACATGCTGCTGGCGAAAAAACGTTCCGAAGATCGCCGCAACTGGCTACAGGAAAAAGGCGATTTAGCTGATATCGAAGGCTGATACGTCTTATGTCAGGCCTGCTCTCTGGCGGGTCTGACGCACGTTTTATGCCGCTTACGATACTGTAGCGGCGTCTCGCCAATCCCTTTGCCGAAAGCGCTGATAAAGTACGTCACATCCGAAAATCCTACCTGCCTGGCAATCTCCCGCACGCTTTTATCGCTGTGTAACAGGGCTTCACAGGCTTTGCGCAGCCGCAGCGTATTAAGATGATCAAGAATGATCTCCCCCGTTTCATAATGAAATCGCCGTGAAATATAGCTTTTGGATTTGCCCAGCGCATCCGCCAGTGCCGCAAGGCTGAATTTGCGCGTGTAATTCTCATCAAGCCAGAACATTACCTCGCTGGCGATGCCCGTCCGGGTGCCTGTCAACGTGTCGTTATCTTCAGGCAACAGGCTAAATAAACTCAGTAACAGGCAGGAAACTTGCTCAGCGCTCAGAGGCTTTAGTGAGGCTATTTTTTCATAACGACTGAAAAGAAAATCCACATGTGAATGGATCTCTCGCGCGTCGACTACCCAGGCTTCACCTCCCCGCACGGACAGATTTTGCAAACGCCGCTGACTCAGCGGGAAATCACGCAGAACTTTCAGAACGGCATGTTGATCGAGATGAATAATGGTTCGCCGATAGCTGTCCTGTGCCTGCTCATCGACCATGATTTTATGCAGCGTAAACGGAGGGAAAAAGAATACCCGGCCCGGACGCAGCGTGTATTGCTTATGATCGACAATCACGACCCCGTAACCCTCCTCCACATACAGCACCTCCAGACACTGATGCCAGTGATGATAGCGAACCGTATTGGCGAAAAGTCGGCTGAACGACGCCAGGGTATCGTTCAGGGCAATCGGCTCCAGACGTTCGGTGTTCCAGCGATCGGCCATAGACAACCAAATTAAATTTTTAGCCAGGGTATCTGCAAAATAAACCACTATTTTAAATTTCCTCAACAGGAGGTTTAATTAAATAGCTCAGTTGTGATGCGGATAACATTTCTGCCTCATGGCGATTCTTTATGCTTTAGCCACTTTCGGGGAGGACCAACTGATGGCTACGGCAACAGAAGAAAAATCAATATCATTGTCTTCACGCGACGACGTTACCGCCGCGCTGATGTCCATGTTAGACGCGCTGGATAAGCAATTTCCTGCGGGTAGCGCGCAGTTTTCGCTGGGTAATACCTGCGCGCATTACGACGCGTCAATCGCCAATATGGAAGGATTGTCACGCGCATTATGGGGCCTGTTTCCCCTGCTGGCCGGCGGCGGTGAAATACCACTGAGTCAGAAATACACGGATGCCATCAGGCTGGGTACCGACCCGCAAAGCGCGCAATACTGGGGCGATACCGGGCCTTACGATCAGCGGCTGGTCGAAATGGCGGCCTACGGGCTGGGACTGGCGCTGTTACAGGATAAGCTGACCCGCGTGTTTACTCCCCGCGAGCAGGAAAATCTGCATCGCTGGCTGGATCAAATCAGCGGTGCCGAAATGCCCGACAGTAACTGGAACTATTTTGCCATTATGGTGCAGCTCGGCTTTAAACGCGCTGGCCTGCCGTGGGATCGCGAGGCGGTCGAACGCCGGTTCACGCAAATGGAGGCCTACTACCTCGGTGATGGCTGGTACTCAGACGGTCCCGGGCGTCCGAAAGATTATTATATTTCAATGGCCTTCCACTTTTACGGTCTAATCTACGCCACGCTTAACGCCGAAGACGATCCTGACCGGGCGGCCGTATTGCGTGAGCGCGCACGCTTCTTTGCGCAGGATTTTATCTATATGTCTGCCGCGGATGGCGCATCGGTCCCGTTTGGCCGTAGCCTGACCTACCGTTTCGCGATGGTCGCATTCTGGAGCGCAGTCGCCTTCTCGGAGCTGGACATACTTTCTCCGGGAGAGATCAAAGGCGTGATCCTGCGTCATCTGCGCTGGTGGCTAAAGCAGCCCATCTTTGATCGCGATGGTATTTTGACTCTCGGCTTTACCTATCCCAATCTGGCGATGTGCGAGGATTATAATTCGCCCGGTTCACCTTACTGGGCGCTAAAGGTATTCCTGATCCTGGCCCTGCCCGCAGAGCATCCTTTCTGGCAGGCAAAGGAAAGGGCGCTCCCGCCGCTGGCTTCCACGCGCGCAGTGCCGCACGCCCAACAGATCCTGATGCACAGCGAGCACTCACAGCACGTGGTAATGCTAACGTCCGGACAGCTGGAACTGAATAACTACGTTAATACCGAGGCCAAATACACCAAATTTGCCTACTCCAGCCGTTTTGGATTCACCATTGAGCGCGGACGTTACGGGATCAAACATGCAGCCTGCGACAACATGCTGCTATTAAGCGAAAACGACGACTATTTTCGCGGTCGCCGTGCCTGCGACACCGTGCAGGTGGAAGCTGACTTTATCTTCTCACGCTGGTCGCCCTGGCAGGATGTGCATATTGAAAGCTGGCTTATCCCGTGCGGAGAGTGGCATCTGCGCATTCACCATATCGCCAGCGGCCGTAGTTTGAGCAGCGTGGAAGGCGGTTTTGCGGTAATCAACGCGGTACCCCAGTTAACCGACGGCGGCTGCCTGATCCCGGCGATGAACGGGACCAGTGCCATCCGCTGCCTGGCTCCTGCCGCGAAGCGTCGGGGCGACTGTATTGTCACGCCGCCCAACAGCAGCATTATGTTTGCCGAATGCGCCGCGATCCCCGTCTTGCGCGGTGAGATCCCGGTGGGCGAGAGCTGGCTTTACAGCGCGGTGGGGGCAAGCGTTAACTCACATCATACCTTTAAAAACGTGCCGGACCTGGTTGTAGATAACCAGCAGATAATAGTGACCGATCCCGCAACCGGCAAACGAGTGATGATTGCGCGGTAGTCAGTGTTGAACGGCTTGTAGCGCGAAGCAAAAAATTATCCCGCATACGGACAGCCCTCCCTCAGGGAGAGGGCTGGGGTGAGGGTGGTCAGACCCGATATCACATCAACAGATTAATTTACTGTTTAATCTTCTTTCGTCGAGGAATGTATGGAAAATACGTCAACGAAAAACAGATCTGAATATTACAAAATCAGCGCCTTTATTTTTCTCTACTTTTTTACATGGTCTGCAAGCATCGGTCTGCTGGCGATTTGGCTGGGGCAAAAAGCAAATTTAAGCGGAACGGAAATAGGCACCGTATTTGCGGTTAACGGCGTGTTCTCGGTGATCCTCAAACCCATCTATGGTTATATTCTCGATAAAATCGGGATGAGTAAATATTTGCTCTATTTTGTTGTGGTGATGTCAGCCTTAATGGCCCCGTTCTTTATTTATATCTACCAGCCGTTATTAATCTCTAATACGCTACTCGGTATTATTATTGGGGCTATTTATTTAAGCTTCGCCTGGTATGCCGGGGTCGCGGCCTGTGAATCCTATTCAGATCGCTTTAGCCGGCTTAACGGAATGGAATTTGGCCAGATCCGTATGTGGGGATCGCTTGGCTGGGCGGTGGCCTCCTCCTTCTCGGGGCTGCTATTTAATCTCTCCCCGGCGTATAACTTTATACTCGGCAGCGTCGCGTCGGTGATTATGCTGATCGTACTTATTAGTCTGAAAGTGAATGTTAATTCGGCTCAGGCGAGTGAGGTCCTGACGACACAAAAAATTGTGCCGGCCGATGTCTGGCTGCTGCTGAAAAGCCGTAAGTTCTGGGCATTCTGCCTTTATGTTGCCGGGGTGGCATGGATGATGTTTATCGCCGAGCAGCAGTTCTCTCGCTATTTTGTTACCTTTTTTGATGACGTCCATCAGGGCAACGCTATCTTCGGTTATTTGGGTACGGTGCAGTCCGGAATGGAATTTATCATGTATATGGTGATCCCGTTCTTCGTCAATGCCATTGGCGCAAAACGCGGCCTGCTGCTGGTAGGTATTCTGGTAGGGGCGCGTCTGATTATTTCCGGTCTGTGTGATTCGCACCTGCTGATTTCCGTTCTTAAACCGCTTTATGGTCTGGAGATCTGCCTGCTGCTGGTATCAGTATTTAAATACATCGCCGAGCATTTTGATAAGCGTGTTAATGCGACTATGTATTTATTGGGCTACCAGGCAATGCTGTATGTCGGCAATGTCGTGGTCTCTTCTCCGGCCGGGATAATGTATGACCGAATTGGCTTCGAGCATACCTACGTCATTATGGGCGCGATAGCGCTGTTCTTTACGTTTATTTCTGCTTTTACGCTTTCTGCCTGTCAGGTACAGAGGCGAACTAAATATGATGTCGTTGAAAACAGTACTGCTAAATAAGGAACCGAAATATGTTAAGCCAAATCATTGAGGAAAGATTACCTGAATGTCCGGATGCACCGGTAGATCCACAGGCGCTGACAGACCAGTTGAGTACTGCACGTCATCATGTCCTCGAATTGATTCGCCGCCATTTAACGCAATTCGGTGATAAATTTCCGGCAGAGGCGTGCGTAAAAGGCCACTATCCGCTGACAGATAATGTAGAGTGGACCACCAGTTTCTGGACCGGACAGCTCTGGCTGGCATGGGAAATGAGCGGTGAGGCGTTATTTCGTCAACAGGCAGAAAAGCACGTACGTTCATTTGGCGTACGTATTGCCAGCCGCCACGATACCAGTACGCATGACCTGGGCTTTTTATACACGCTTTCCTGTATGGCTGCCTGGCGACTGACCGGCAATCGGGAGGCGCGAGGCTTTGCATTACAGGCGGCAGACGCGCTACTGGAACGCTATCATCCAAAAGCACATATCATTCAGGCGTGGGGCGATCTCAACGATCCTGAACTGGCCGGACGGATGATCATCGACTGCAATATGAATTTGCCGCTGCTGTACTGGGCGACGGAGCAGACGGGCGATCCGCGTTATGCAGAGGCGGCGAAAGCGCATGTGATGCAGGCAGCGAAATATCTGATCCGTCCGGATGCCTCCACCTTTCATACGTATTATATGGATATTGTGACCGGCGAGGCGCGCTACGGTAATACGCAGCAGGGCTATGCCGATGATTCCTGCTGGGCGCGCGGGCAGGCATGGGGCATTTACGGCTTCCTGCTGAGTTATCTGTACACCGGCGATAAAACAATGATCGCCTTATCCAGGCGGCTGGCGAACTATTTTCTCAACCGATTGCCGGAAGACGGCGTTTGTCACTGGGATCTGGCGCTGGTGGGTACTGATGCGCTGCGCGACTCGTCAGCGGCGGCCATCGCGGTGTGCGGGCTACTGGAACTGGTAAAACAGTTGCCGGTAACCGATCCGGATCGCGAAACCTACCAGCAGTGGGCGCTGAAAATTTTCTCTTCTCTGACGCGGGATTACCTGACGGGTCTGAACGAGCCGGGAAACGGTTTACTGAAGCATTCGGTTTATCATCTTGCCAGCGATAAAGGCGTTGATGAGTGCTGTAGCTGGGGAGATTATTTTTACGTCGAAGCGCTGATGAGGATCACCCAAAGCTGGAAGCTGTACTGGTAATGCTGCCCGGTGGCGCTGCGAAGGGTATGAGATGTATTGATACCGGTGATTTGTAGGCCGGGCAAACGCAGTGCCGCCCGGCATGTACAGCACAGAGGTCAATTAGACTCCCTGTTCCAGAATACGGATATGGGTTTCCAGCACGTCGCCTTTTACCGCTTCGCCGTAGGCCTTCATATGCGCAGTCTGCAAATGCGCTTCCAGATGAGCGACGCTTTCCCACTGCTCCAGCATAATGATGGAATCCGGCGCGGTAGCCTGGAAACTCACGCCGGCAGCATGGTCGACCAGCGGGGCGTAACCGTGGCAACCTTCTTCCTGAAGCACCGTCGGGATAATCTTCGCAAACTGGTCCAGCACCGCCTGACGATGATGATTGCCCGGACGGGTACGGATTTCTGCAATAACTGTCAACATGATGTACTCAACTCCTTGTGCAATTAATCCTCACATTTAACCAAAAATCGCCGCCAGATGCTTGCGATATTCTGCAATATCGCGAGGAACATCGGGAAGTTTTATCACGTCGTTAGCAATAAAGGTGGGTAACGGCTCGAGTGCCAGGAACTGGTTGGCTTTGTGGAACGACAGATAAACGCCGTCCACCCCGACGCCGTGGAAAAACTGTTCTGGATCGGTAAATGCTTCCATCGGCGCGTTCCAGGTCAGAGAAAGCATGTATTTTTTACCGTGCAGCAGACCACCGGAGCCATATTTTTTACTGGCGTCAGAACGGGTGCGACCATCGCTGGCGTACAGTGAACCGTGGCCTTCGGTAAAAACATCATCAATATATTTCTTCACCGTCCACGGTGCGCCCATCCACCAGCCCGGCATCTGCCAGATAATTGTGTCGGCCCACAGGAAGTTTTGCACTTCTTCTTTCACGTCGTAGTCATCCTCTGCGCGAACAACACGTACCGCGTGGCCCGCATCGCGCAGATAGCTTTGTGCGACATCGGTCATGGTGTCATTTAACTGGCCGTTAGAATGAGCGAATTTTTTCGCGCCGTTAATAATCAGAATGTTACTCATTATAGGTTCCTGGTAAATTGCATTTGCCTGGTATATTACGCCAGCAGACAGGGCAATAAAATTAGCAAAATGTGCAAAGACTTTTGCTAAAAACGCAATAATACCGTTACCAGTAAATCTGAACCCTGAAGCCGCCCCCCGGGGCATGGTCAAAAGTCACGGACATCTGGTGCAATGCGGCAATACGCTGGACGATTGACAGCCCCAGTCCGCTTCCCGGCTGATCCTGACCGGGCGGGCGGTAAAAGCGCTCGCCGAGGCGTGCCAGCGTCGCGTCATCAACGCCGGGACCGTTATCCCGTATCGTAAAACTGTGGCTGCACAGTGTGATATCAACCTGGCTGCCCGGCGGGCTGTAACGGACGGCATTATCAAGCAGGTTACGCACCAGCAGGCTCAACAGAAGCGGCTGACCAGCGAAGGTAACGTTATCGGCATCACGATGCAGCCTGACCTCGACGCCCGCCTGATGCGCCGGATGATAGATATCCATTACGGCAGATTGCAGCAGATCTGCCATGGATAACGACTGTACGTCGTCGAGATTGGCCAGCGAATCCAGTCTTGAGAGGGTAAGAAGCTGATCAACAAGCCGGGTAGCACGGTCGATGCCCGCATGCAGTTGCAGCAGGGCTTTTTCCCGCATTTGCGGATCGTCTTTAGCCAGTTGCGCAACGTCGGTTTGTACTTTTAGCGCGGTCAGCGGGCTGCGCAGTTCATGGGCGGCATCGGAAGTAAACTGACGCTCACGGATCATCATCTCATGAGTGCGTGAAAACAGATGGTTGAGCGCATCGACCAGCGGGCGCACTTCGCTGGGAACGCCTTTGATATCCAGCGAATCTGCCGCCTCCGGCGCGCGGCGGCGCAGGGTATGCGTGAGCTTTTTTAACGGTCGCAGTTCGCGGCTTAATAATACCACCAGTAGCAACAGCATCAGCGGAAGCGCGACCAGCCACGGGGTCAACTGTGAGGTAATGATTTTTAACGCCATCTCCTCGCGATACTCCCACTCCTGACCCACCACAATACGGTAGCGTTTATCCGGGGTGGTCAGCCAAAGAAAACGCCACGTATCGTCATCAGTGGTCAGATAGCCGTCTTCAAAGCCGTCCTGATGATAGGTAAACGGAATATCGCGACCGTTTTCGCCGTCGTGGAGCACCATTGCCCCTTCCGCGGTATAGATGGTGAAAGCCATGACATCATCGTCATAGTGGCCATTTTTGACTTTTCGCGAGGCCACTAACGGCGGCTGCGGCGAGCGGATCTCATTGAAATCCATGGCGCTGATGCGTCGGGCAAACTGCAATTGCTGGGTATCAAACAGAGTGTTGAGCTGCTTGATGGTTTGATGCCAGGCCACCACGCTGGCACAAAGCCAGGCGGTCACTGCCAGCAGTAAAAACAGCAGAGTCAGCCTGAGACGCAGGCTCAGGCGCTGGGTAAATATCATGCATCACCTAATGTGTAGCCAATACCGTGAACGGTTCGGATAAAGTCGCTGCCAAGCTTGCGCCGCAAATGGTGGACATGCACTTCAACGGCATTGCTCGAGACTTCATCGTCCCATGAATAGAGTTTTTCTTCGATAAGCTTGCGCGGCAGCACCCGGCCGATATTGCGCATTAATAACTCCAGCAGCGCAAACTCTTTTGGCTTGAGAGCGAGTGATTCACCGGCAAGCGTTGCCACCAGACTACCGGGGTCGAGAGTGACGTTACCATGGGCCAACGTGCTAACGGATTTCCCGTGGGCGCGGCGGATCAGCGCTTCAAGGCGTGCCGCCACTTCGATTAAGGCAAACGGCTTACACAGATAATCATCCGCGCCAAGACGCAGCCCTTCTATCCGCTGTGCCAGCGCATCGCGAGCGGTAAGAATAAGTACTGGCTCACTGTGCTGTTTCTCGCGCCATTCGCGCAGGATCTCCAGTCCGTCAATGCCGGGCAGGGTGAGATCGAGAATAACAGCATCATAGGGGGCGCTGTACAGCGCCGATCGACCCTCTTCACCGCCGGTAAACCAGTCCAGGCTAAATCCCATCCGCGTCAGCCCGGCTTTTAAACCATCGCCGATCAGTTTGTCATCTTCTATCAGCAAAATGCGCATCCGATCCTCCTTGTTAATCTCTGCATCTGTACCCTCAGACGTTCTCATCCTGAACGGCAAATTATATTTCGTCCGCTTAAGAAGTTGTTAAGTATTACACTGTTTAATGAAGATGAAATAAACTTAAGGGAGAGAATCACATGAAAAAATTTGCTGCAATGACGGCTATCCTGGCGCTGTGCGCTGCTCCGGCGTTCGCTGCCGATCAGGGTGGGTTCAACGGACCGGGGACTACGCAGAACGCGACGCAAAACGGTGGATTCAACGGCCCTAACAGCAGCGCGGTCAGCGTTGAAAATGCTAAAAAGCTGAACGATGATGCCCCGGTGACGCTGCGCGGTAATATCGTCGAGCGCGTCTCTGACGAGCTGTATCTGTTTAAAGACGCGTCCGGAACGATTAATGTCGATATCGACAATAAACGCTGGAACGGCGCCACTATCACGCCACAGGATGTGGTTGAAATTCAGGGGGAAGTGGACAAGGGCCGCAACTCCGTTGAGATTGACGTGAAACGCATCAATAAAGTCACCAAATAATTCCTCTTCGGGCCGGTTCTCCGGCCCTTTTTCTTTGTGACTCAACGCAGCAGATAGGGTAGTATCTGCGGCAATATTGCCCATCAATAGTCGGGTGTAAGTTGAGGAATCACAATTAATGAGCGATATGGCAGAGCGCCTTGCGCTACATGAATTCACAGAAAACGCCTATCTGAACTACTCCATGTACGTCATCATGGATCGGGCACTGCCGTTTATCGGCGATGGTCTGAAGCCCGTACAGCGGCGCATTGTGTATGCAATGTCTGAGTTGGGGTTGAATGCCAGCGCGAAGTTTAAAAAATCCGCCCGTACCGTCGGTGATGTGCTCGGTAAGTATCATCCGCACGGCGATAGCGCGTGTTATGAGGCGATGGTGCTTATGGCGCAGCCGTTCTCCTATCGCTACCCGCTGGTAGACGGGCAGGGGAACTGGGGGGCGCCGGACGATCCGAAATCCTTCGCCGCGATGCGTTACACCGAATCGCGCCTGTCGAAATATGCCGAGCTGCTACTTAGCGAGCTGGGGCAGGGGACGGCGGACTGGGTGCCGAACTTTGACGGCACGATGCAGGAGCCGAAAATGCTGCCTGCGCGTCTGCCCAATATCCTGCTCAACGGCACCACCGGTATTGCCGTCGGGATGGCGACAGATATTCCGCCACATAACCTGCGTGAAGTGGCAAAAGCGGCCATTACGCTTATCGAGCAGCCGAAAACCACGCTGGGCGAACTGCTGGATATCGTCCAGGGGCCGGACTATCCCACCGAGGCAGAAATCATCACCTCCCGCGCTGAAATTCGTAAAATCTACGAAAACGGGCGCGGCTCGGTGCGTATGCGCGCGGTGTGGAAAAAAGAAGACGGTGCAGTAGTGATTACCGCTCTGCCGCATCAGACTTCCGGCGCGCGCGTGCTGGAGCAGATTGCCGCACAAATGCGTAATAAAAAGCTGCCGATGGTTGACGATCTGCGCGACGAGTCAGATCACGAAAACCCGACGCGGCTGGTGATCGTCCCGCGTTCAAATCGGGTGGATATGGACCAGGTGATGAATCATCTGTTCGCCACCACCGATCTGGAAAAAAGCTATCGCATTAACCTGAACATGATCGGCCTTGATGGTCGTCCGGCAGTAAAAAATCTGCTGGAGATTTTAAGTGAATGGCTGGTATTCCGTCGCGACACCGTACGCCGTCGTCTTAATTATCGTCTTGAGAAAGTACTTAAACGCCTGCATATCCTTGAAGGTTTGCTGGTGGCGTTTCTCAATATTGACGAAGTGATTGAGATCATTCGCCATGAAGATGAGCCGAAACCGGCGCTGATGTCGCGTTTTGGCATCAGTGAAACCCAGGCTGAAGCCATCCTCGAACTCAAATTACGCCATCTCGCCAAACTGGAAGAAGTTAAAATCCGCGGCGAGCAGAACGAGCTGGAAAAAGAGCGCGATCAGCTGCAGGGCATCCTGGCGTCCGAGCGTAAAATGAACACCCTGCTGAAGAAAGAGCTTCAGGCGGATGCTGAAGCCTTTGGAGACGAACGCCGTTCACCGCTGCAGGAGCGCGAAGAAGCCAAAGCCATGAGCGAACACGATATGCTGCCGTCTGAACCGGTGACTATCGTTCTGTCGCAGATGGGCTGGGTACGCAGCGCGAAAGGGCACGATATCGACGCGCCGGGGCTTAATTATAAAGCCGGAGATAGCTGGAAAGCGTCGGTCAAAGGCAAGAGTAATCAGCCGGTTGTCTTTATTGATACCACCGGGCGCAGCTATGCCATCGATCCTATCACGCTGCCATCCGCGCGCGGTCAGGGGGAACCGTTAACCGGTAAACTGACCCTGCCGCCGGGCGCGACCGTTGAACACATGCTGATGACCGGTGATGAGCAGAAATTGCTGATGGCCTCAGATGCGGGCTACGGCTTTGTCTGTACCTTTAACGATTTGATCTCGCGTAATCGCGCGGGTAAAACGCTGATCACGCTGCCGGAGAACGCCCGTGTTCTGCCGCCGCTGATTGTAGAAAACGAGTCCGATATGCTGCTGGCCATTACCCAGGCCGGGCGAATGCTGATGTTCCCGGTGAGCGACCTGCCGCAGCTGTCGAAAGGGAAGGGCAACAAGATTATCAGCATTCCTTCCGCAGAAGCCGCTGCCGGTTCAGATGGCCTGGCGCATCTCTTCATTTTGCCACCGCAAAGCACGCTAACCCTGCACGTGGGCAAGCGTAAAATCAAGCTGCGGCCAGAAGAGCTGCAAAAAGTGGTCGGCGAGCGCGGGCGTCGTGGTTCGTTGATGCGCGGTTTGCAGAAAATTGACCGTGTGGAAATCGACTCTCCGCACCGGGCAAGCGCTGGCGATAGCGAAGAGTAACTCTGCATTTCCCCTTCCGCTAACGGAAGGGGATGCAGCTAAAAAAAGCTGTAAAATCGTTGTTAAATCACGCGTTGCGATTAACAATACCCCTTCCGGGGATCCGCAATTCACCACACGCTGTTTCGCATAATGGTAACGTAAAATTCTAAGCGAAACGGGTGTCAGAGGTAGCTATGCTTGCAATTTTTCGTTTAATTATTGTGGTCATCTACAGCATCCTGGTATGCGTATTTGGCTGTATTTACTGTCTGTTCAGTCCCCGTAATCCGAAACACGTTTCCACTTTTGGTCGCTTGTTCGGACGTCTTGCACCGCTGTTCGGCCTGAAAGTCGAGCTGCGTCGTCCGGCGGATGCCGCAAGTTACGGCAATGCAATTTATATTGCTAACCATCAGAACAACTATGACATGGTCACGGCATCCAGTATTGTCCAGCCACCGACCGTCACCGTGGGTAAAAAAAGTCTTATCTGGGTTCCGTTCTTTGGCCTGCTTTACTGGCTGACCGGCAACCTGCTGATTGACCGTAATAACCGCTCTCGCGCCCACAGCACCATCGCTGCGTTGGTCGATCAGTTCAAAAAGCGCCGTATCTCTATCTGGATGTTCCCGGAAGGTACTCGCAGCCGGGGGCGCGGACTGCTTCCCTTCAAGACGGGCGCGTTCCACGCGGCCATTGCCGCGGGTGTGCCGGTGATCCCGGTTTGCGTATCCACGACGTCGAATAAAATCAAACTCAATCGACTGAATAACGGGTGGGCGATTGTTGAAATGCTGCCGCCCATTGATACCAGCGGCTGGGGAAAAGATCAGGTACGCGAGCTGGCCGCTCACTGTCGTGAAATCATGGCAGCCAAAATCGAAGAGCTGGATCGGGAAGTGGCAGAGCGCGAAGCCGCACAGAAGCAGTAATCCGTTTTGCCCGCCGGATAACGGCCCTTTTTTCTTATTTTTTGTTTTTATGGAGCATATATGTCACTCAGTCGGCGTCAGTTTGTTCAGGCATCAGGGTTGGCGCTGTGCGCCGGTGCGGTGCCGCTGAGGGCAAACGCGGCCGGACAGCAACAGGCACTGCCGGTGCCGCCGTTGCTGGAGTCCCGTCGCGGACAGCCGATCTTTTTGACGCTCCAGCGTTCACACTGGTCTTTTACGCCGGGGACCCGGGCTGCGGTCTGGGGGATCAACGGGCGCTACCTTGGACCCACTATTCGCGTCTGGCGCGGTGATGACGTTAAGCTCATTTACAGCAATCGCATGACTGAGAATGTCGCGATGACGATTGGCGGTTTGCAGGTGCCGGGACCGCTCATCGGCGGCGCGGCGCGCATGATGTCGCCGAATGCGGACTGGGCGCCGGTTTTGCCGATCCGTCAGAGCGCGGCGACGCTGTGGTATCACGCCAACACGCCGAACCGGATGGCTGAGCAGGTGTATCAGGGGCTGGCCGGAATGTGGCTGGTGGAAGATGAAATCAGCAAGTCGCTGCCAATCCCGAGCCACTACGGCGTGGACGATTTCCCCATCATCATTCAGGATAAACGCCTGGATAACTTTGGTTCTCTGGAGTACAGCGAGCCGGGCAGCGGCGGGTTTGTCGGTGACACCCTGGTGGTTAACGGGGCGCAAAGCCCGTACGTTGAAGTTTCACGCGGCTGGGTGCGCCTGCGTTTATTAAACGCGTCAAACGCCCGCCGCTATCAGCTGCAAATGAGCGATGGGCGCGCCATCCACGTTATCTCTGGTGACCAGGGTTTCTTACCCGCCCCGGTATCGCTTAAACAGCTTTCGCTGGCGCCTGGCGAGCGTCGGGAGATCCTGGTTGATATGACCAATGGCGATGAAGTCTCGATCACCTGCGGCGAGGCCGCCAGCATTATGGATCGTATTCGCGGCTTCTTTGAACCGTCGAGTATTCTGATTTCGACCCTGGTGCTGACCCTGCGTCCGACCGGGCTACTGCCGCTGGTCACCGACAGCCTGCCGCAGCGTCTGCTGTCGGCAGAACTTATCAACGGTGCGGCGGTGCGCAGTCGTGATATCAGCCTTGGTGACGATCCGGGTATTAACGGTCAACTTTGGGACCCGCAGCGAATCGATATCACGGCTCAGCAGGGCACCTGGGAGCGCTGGACGGTCCGCGCGGATGCGCCGCAGTCGTTCCATATTGAAGGCGTGATGTTTCAGATCCGCAACGTCAACGGGGCGATGCCGTTCCCGGAAGACCGGGGCTGGAAAGATACCGTCTGGGTTGATGGTCAGGTCGAGCTGCTGGTCTATTTTGCACAGCCTTCATGGGCACACTTCCCGTTCCAGTTCGCCAGTCAGACCCTGGAAATGGCCGATCGGGGATCGATGGGCCAGCTGCTGGTAAATCCGGCCCCCTGATAGTTTGCCGGCGCCTGTTTGTACAGGCGCTCTCGGCTTATCCCGCAAGCCATAGCAAAAATGCCCCTTCATTTATCGGTGATATTCGGCGTATAATCCACGCCCTTTGATTATTTTTTCCCCGGAAGCATTATGAGCGCTATCTCCCTGATCCAGCCGGATCGTGACCTTTTCTCGTGGCCGCAATACTGGGCGGCCTGCTTTGGCCCGGCGCCATTTTTGCCAATGTCACGTGAAGAGATGGATCAACTTGGCTGGGATAGCTGCGATATTATTCTGGTCACCGGCGACGCCTATGTCGATCATCCAAGCTTTGGCATGGCGATATGTGGACGTATGCTGGAAGCACAGGGCTTTCGGGTCGGGATCATCGCCCAGCCGGACTGGAACAGCAAAGATGATTTCATGCGCCTCGGCAAGCCGAATATCTTTTTTGGCGTGACGGCAGGTAATATGGACTCAATGATCAACCGCTATACGGCGGATCGTAAGCTGCGCCATGATGATGCCTACACGCCGGATAACGTAGCAGGCAAGCGCCCGGATCGCGCTACCCTGGCATATACCCAGCGCTGCAAAGAGGCATGGAAAGACGTGCCGGTGATCCTCGGCGGTATCGAAGCCAGCCTGCGCCGCACCGCGCATTACGACTACTGGTCAGATACCGTACGTCGTTCGGTGCTGGTGGATTCCAAAGCCGATATGCTGATGTTCGGTAACGGCGAGCGTCCGCTGGTGGAAGTGGCGCACCGTCTGGCAATGGGCGAACCGATTAGCCAGATCCGCGATGTGCGTAATACCGCGATTATCGTTAAAGAAGCGCTGCCGGGCTGGAGCGGCGTAGATTCCACTCGCCTTGACACGCCGGGTAAAATTGACCCTATCCCGCATCCGTACGGCGACGATCTGCCGTGTGCGGACAACAAGCCGGTTGCGCCGAAAAAGCAGCAAGCAAAAACCGTCACCGTACAGCCGCCGCGTCCGAAGCCGTGGGAAAAAACCTATGTGCTATTGCCTTCGTTTGAAAAGGTGAAGAGTGATAAAGTGCTGTATGCCCATGCCTCGCGTATTCTGCACCATGAAACTAACCCCGGCTGCGCACGCGCATTGATGCAAAAACATGGCGATCGCTACCTGTGGATCAACCCCCCGGCTATTCCGCTCTCCACGGAAGAGATGGATAGCGTGTTTGCTCTGCCTTACCAGCGCGTACCGCATCCGGCATACGGTAACAGCCGCATTCCAGCCTATGAGATGATCCGCTTTTCGATCAACATTATGCGTGGCTGTTTTGGCGGCTGCTCCTTCTGCTCTATTACCGAGCATGAAGGGCGCATTATTCAGAGCCGATCACAAGACTCGATCATCAATGAAATCGAGGCTATTCGTGACTCGGTGCCGGGCTTTACCGGCGTGATCTCCGATCTGGGTGGGCCAACGGCTAACATGTATATGCTGCGCTGTACGTCGCCACGTGCCGAGCAAACCTGCCGTCGACTGTCGTGTGTCTATCCTGAGATCTGCCCGCATATGGACACCAATCATCAGCCGACCATCGATCTGTATCGCCGTGCGCGCGATCTCAACGGCGTGAAGAAGATCCTCATTGCCTCTGGCGTGCGTTACGATCTGGCCGTTGCCGATCCGCGCTACATTAAGGAGCTGGCCACGCACCACGTGGGCGGCTATCTGAAGATCGCCCCGGAACATACCGAAGCGGGTCCGCTGTCGAAAATGTTGAAGCCGGGTATGGGCAGCTACGATCGCTTTAAAGAGCTGTTTGATCTGTACTCTAAACAGGCCGGGAAAGAGCAGTACCTGATCCCGTATTTCATTTCCGCGCATCCGGGCACGGAAGATGAGGATATGGTGAATCTCGCCCTGTGGCTGAAGCGGCATCGTTTCCGTCTCGATCAGGTGCAGAACTTTTATCCATCGCCGCTGGCGAACTCAACCACCATGTATTACACCGGCAAGAATCCGCTGGGAAAAATCGATTACAAAAGCGAAGATGTGGTGGTGCCAAAAGGAGATAAACAGCGGCGCCTGCATAAAGCACTGCTGCGCTATCACGATCCGGCCAACTGGCCGCTGATCCGTCAGGCGCTGGAAACCATGGGCAAGAAGCATTTAATTGGCGGTCGGCGTGAATGCCTGGTGCCTGCGCCAACCCTGGATGAGATGCGTGAAGCGCGACGGCAGAATCGCAACACGCGTCCGGCGCTGACAAAACATACGCCGGTCGTCCATCAGCGGCAGGGGCTGGCCGCGAGCAAAAAGCGGGTGAAATCAACGGGTCGTTAATACTTGCCGAGGAAAAGGTCACTAAAATGAAGAAATCTTTTGCCCCGGCAATCGTGTTAATAGCGTTATTGCAAAGCGGATGCGTCACCCATTATCAGAACCAGCCGCGAGTGGAAGGCAAGGTACTGGACAGCCACGGGCAACCGCTGGCAGGAGTTGATATTACCCTTGAAAGCAATGCCGGGGCCTCCCGCATCGTCTCTGACCGCGCCGGACGTTTTTCTTTTCCCGCAAAGTACGAATGGGCGTTCTATTTACCGCTCGGACCGATGGACTGGATGCATCGTGCACAGCTGCGCATTCAGACCGCGACCCGGCAGTATGACTATTTTGTCGCGGGGGGACTGGGCAATTCACATGTGATGGACGGCGCGGAATTTGGCGTGATATGCCAGCTGCCGACGACGCAGCTGCCGCCGCCGGAGGTGTGTCACGGTGTGGATATCCACACCGTAAAAGGCGATCAGCCGCCGAACTGATCCGGGTCAGGTCCCAGACGTTTGCCCTGATCCAGTTTTGCGATTTCGCCCAGTTCGTCTTTATCCAGACGGAAATCCCAGACGCCGAAGTTTTCAACGATCCGCGATGGCGTGACCGATTTCGGGATCACCACCAGGCCGTTATCCAGATGCCAGCGGATGACGATCTGCGCCGGCGTTTTGCCATATTTATCGGCAAGCTGACGGATGATTTTTTGATCGAACACGCCTTCGCCACCCTGGGCCAGCGGGCTCCAGGATTCAGTCTGGATCTTATGTGTGGCATTCCAGGCATGAAGCTGGCGCTGTTGCAGCAGCGGATGCAGCTCGATCTGGTTAATGACCGGGGTAACGCCCGTTTCATCGATCAGCCGTTGCAGATGGTTAATTTGAAAGTTGCAGACCCCGATGCTTTTTACCAGCCCCTGCTTTTGCAGGTCGATCATACCTTCCCACGCCTCAACGTAGTGATCGATTGCCGGCACGGGCCAGTGCATTAAATAGAGATCGACATGATCGAGCTGGAGCTTATCAAGGCTTTCCTGTAACGCATCAGCAGGCCGTTTTTGGTCGTCATTCCACAGTTTGGTGGTAATAAAAAGATCGTCTCGCGGGATACCCGCACTCTGTAACGCTTTTCCCACACCGTCTTCATTTTTGTACGCTGCAGCAGTATCAATGGAGCGATAACCCACTTCCAGCGCTTTATGAATGGCCTGTACGACCTCGTCATTACCTGCTTTCCACACGCCAAGACCCAGTTGTGGCATGAGAGTGCCGTCCTGAAGTTTGATGATGGTTGGATGTGACATTGATTCCTCCTTATTGAAACTTGCCGGAGTACTCCCCGGCAAAGTTATGTGTATTAAGTCTGGACGAAAACGTCAAAAACGAAAGTCGGGAGATAAAATGGTTAGCGCGCCGCCTCGTAAATACGACGGCTGACGTCGAGAGTAATATCGCCATGTTCACCCAGCGCAGTCATACCGTGTTCTTCCAGTTTTGCCAGCAGGGCCGGAATAGAACTGCCGTCCAGACCATAGCCAGACAGATGAGTCGGTACGCCAAGCTGTTCAAAGAAGTTCCGGGTGGCCGCAATAGCGGCATCAATACGCCGATCGTCGCTGCCTTCAGTAATATTCCAGACGCGTTCGGCATATTGCAGCAGCTTAGCGCGTTTCGTGGCGCGTTGTTCATTCCACAGCGCAGGCAGAACCACCGCCAGCGTCTGCGCATGATCCAGTCCGTGCATTGCCGTCAGCTCATGACCCAGCATGTGCGTCGCCCAGTCCTGCGGCACGCCCGCACCAATCAAGCCGTTTAGCGCCTGGGTCGCGGCCCACATGACGTTGGCCCGGACATCATAGTTTTCCGGCTCCTGAAGCGCTTTCGGGCCATCTTCGACCAGCGTCAGCAAAATACCCTCGGCAAAGCGGTCCTGAATTTTTGCATTCACCGGATACGTTACATACTGCTCGACTGTATGAACAAACGCATCAACCACGCCGTTAGCCACCTGACGCGGTGGCAGGGTATAGGTGTAAACCGGATCGAGTACGGCGAAAACCGGCTGGACGAACGGCGAGTGGAAAGCCTGCTTGTCACCGGTGGTTTTACGCGAAATCACCGCGCCTTTATTCGACTCGGAGCCGGTTGCCGGTAAAGTCAGGACCGAGCCCATCGGAATGGCGCTGCGAATATCACTGCCGGAGGTTTGCAGGATATGCCATGGATCGATGCCGTCAGCATAGTGCGCGGCGGCGGCAATAAATTTAGTGCCATCAAGTACAGATCCACCGCCGACGGCCAGCAGGAAAGTAATGTTCTCATCGCGAGCGATTTTTACCGCATTCATCAGCGTTTCATAAGACGGATTCGGCTCGATACCGCCGAACTCATGCACGTCCATACCCGCCAGGGCGGAGTAAACCTGATCCAGAACGCCGGTTTTTTTGACGCTGCCGCCGCCATAAGTGATGAGAATTCGGGCATCGGCCGGGATTTGCTCGCGCAAACCGACGATGGCGTCTTTACCAAACAGAATGCGGGTAGGCGTATGGAGAGTAAAATTATTCATTGTTCGTTCCCTCAAGTGGATAAAAAAATCAGGCTTTCATTGTGGTCCGGTGATGAATAGCTCTCAATGCATATTTCTGCCATTCTCTTGCCCATTTCTCTATAGCTCTGGAGAAAAGCATTAGATTCGCGCAAACTGGACCGGTGTTGTTATGCCCCGGAGATCGCGTTTTATGAACCGTCAGGAAACCTGTCAGCAGCTGACTGAAAAAATTAACCGGCTTAAAAGTAACGAAAAATCGCTCAGCACTCTGTTGCCAGACGTGCGTCTGCTTTACGGGACGCAGCCCGGTGCCCGTACGCCTGTGATGTATCAGCCAGGGATTATCTTTCTCTTTTCCGGCCATAAAACGGGCTACATCAACGAACGCGTTTTTCACTATGACGCGAATGAATATTTGTTGCTGACCGTTCCGCTGCCGTTTGAGTGTGAAACCTGGGCCACGCCGGAAATTCCGCTGGCAGGGCTCCGCCTCAATGTGGATAGCCTGCAATTGCAGGAGTTGCTGATGGATATTGGTGAAGATGAGCATTTCCAGCCCGGGGAGTCGGCAAGCGGTATTAACTCATCCATTTTATCGGATGAGATCCTGTGCGCCGCAGAGCGCCTGCTTGACGTAATGGAACGCCCGCTGGACGCACGTATACTTGGCCGACAGATTATCCGGGAGATCCTGTATCATGTCCTTACCGGGCCATGCGGCGGAGCACTGCTGGCGCTGGTCAGTCGGCAGACCCACTTTAGTTTGATCAGCAAAGTACTTAAGCGAATTGAAAGCCATTATACCGAGAGCCTGAGCGTGGATCAGCTTGCTGCCGAAGCCAACATGAGCGTCTCCGCGTTTCACCACAACTTTAAATCGGTTACCAGCACCTCGCCGCTTCAGTATCTGAAATCGTACCGGCTGCATAAAGCGCGAATGTTGATGGTACACGACGGAATGAAGGCCAGCGCGGCGGCCATGCGTGTCGGCTATGAAAGCGCCTCACAATTTAGTCGCGAATTTAAACGCTATTTCGGCATCACGCCGGGAGAAGATGCGGCGCGGCTGCGCACGATCCAGGGGATATAAGGGGTTCTGGCATCGCCTTGCGGAGGTGCCAGATCATCAGGCGCGGCAGAATTTCTTTTTCAGCACCAGAACAACGGTGCCCAGCAGCCCGGCAACTAACAAAAATACAGGCAGGATCATCAGAAAGGTCATGACCTGGTCTTCATGGCGCTTCACGAATGGGATCATGCTCAGTGCATAGCCGAAGCTTGTGACTACCAGCACCCACAATAGGGCGCTTAGCCAGTTGAAAAACTGGAAGCGGCGGTTTGAAAGACCCGAAATACCCGCCATTGTCGGTAATAATGTGCGGATAAAGGCCAGAAAACGTCCGGCCAGCAGCGCCAGTAAGCCGTGGCGGTCGAACATACAGGTGGCCCGCTTGTGGTACTTATCCGGAAGCTGGGACAGCCAGCCCCGCACCACGCGCGTATTGCCGAGCCAGCGCCCTTGCACATAACTCAGCCAACAGCCAAGACTTGCCGCCGTGGTCAGGATAATAACGGTGGGCATAAAACCCATCACGTCACGGGCGATCAGCGCACCTGCCAGCAACAGCAGACTATCACCAGGTAAGAAAGAGGCGGGCAGCAGACCATTTTCCAGAAACAACGTAGCAAACATGACCAGATAGACGACACCAATGACGTGCGGATCCGCCAGAGCAGCAAAATCATGCTGCCACAGCGCGGCGACGATATTATGAATAACAGCCATGAACTTTCCCGTGAAACAGCATCTATTCGACGATTCTAACCCTTTTCGATCCGGGACAAGTTGATCCCGGACGCAGCATTGCAGAATTTCCCACTATGACGTGACGAAAAGAGGTGCATCTCGTGTCTATTATTACACGATCCGGGCAAACCCCGCTGCTAAATCAAGCAAGAGATCGTCAACATTTTCCAGACCAATATGGACGCGGATCAGCGTGCCGTCAAAATCTACCTCACCATCAGGACGAATAGCCGCAATATGCTCCGGCTGATTAGCCAGGATCAATGACTCAAAACCGCCCCATGAGTAGGCCATGCTGAATAATGAGAAATGATCGAGATAGTCCGCCAGTTCTTGCTCATTCAGTCTTTTTCTAAGAACAAAGGAGAACAGGCCGCTGCTGCCGGTAAAATCGCGTTTCCAGAATGTATGGCCTTTGCTGCCGGGCAGGGCAGGGTGATTAACCTCAGCAACCTGAGGATGAATAGCCAGCCATTCGGCAATTTTTACACTGCTTTCGTGATGCTGACGCAGGCGTACGCCGAGAGTGCGCAGGCCACGACTGGTCATATAAGCCGTATCCGCATCAACCATCTGCCCCATCAGATACGCATTTTCACGCAGTTGATCCCAGCAGCGGGCATTAGCGACGGCCGTGCCAATCATTGCATCAGAGTGTCCAATCAGATATTTGGTGCCAGCCTGAATAGAGATATCAATGCCGAAATCGAGTGCTTTAAACAGAATGCCCGCCGACCAGGTGTTGTCGATCATAATAATGGCATTCGGGGCGACGCGCCTGACCGCGTCGACAATGGCCGGAACATCATGGACTTCCATGGTGATTGAACCGGGCGACTCCAGGAATACAATTCGGGTCTCAGGACGTAATTTATCGGCAATTTTTGCGCCAATAAGCGGATCGAACCAGGTGGTGGTCACGCCCATTTTGCCGAGGATTTTAGTGGCAAAATCCTGCGTCGGTTCATAAGCAGTATTAGTAATCAGAATATGGTCACCCTGTTCAACGAAGGCGAGGATCGTATTTGCCACCGCTGCGGCGCCGCACGGAAAAAGAGCACATCCGGCCCCGCCTTCCAGCTCGCACATCGCTTCCTGAAGCGAGAAGTGAGTCAGCGTACCGCGACGGCCATAAAACAGCTCTCCCTTCGCCCGGTTGCGGGTCGCGTGCTTTTTCGCTTCCACCGTTTCAAAAACCAGGGACGACGCACGCTGGATCACGCTATTTACCGAACCCTGGGTATATTTTTTACTGCGCCCCGCGTTTACCAGTGCGGTATCAATATGCTTCTCTGACATGATCACTTCACCTGTTCTTATCCATCTGGACGTCTAAATTAGCACGATTACATTATTATGCCTGCGCACAAACGTTTATTCAGAATAAAAAATTTGCCTTAATTCGCCTGACAACTTTTTTACTGCGTAAGCGCAAGGAAAATGGGCAGAATTTGCGGCATTATGTAAATACTAATGAGAACTACTATCAATTCGACATTGTTTTGATATTATTATGCTCAGATTTGTGACTTGTGTCCTGGAGATTGAGAGTGGGTAATAATTTGATGCAGACGGATCTTTCCGTTCTGGGTATGTATCAACATGCCGACATCGTGGTTAAAATTGTGATGATTGGCCTGATCCTGGCCTCCGTCGTCACCTGGGCAATTTTTTTCAGCAAGAGCGCGGAAATGTGGGCGCACAAGCGCCGTATTAAACGTGAACAGCAGCTGCTGGCAGATGCCCGCTCTTTGGATCAGGCGACTGAAATCGCATCATCCTTCCACCGTAACAGTTTGAGCACCCGCCTGCTTTATGAAGCTCAGAACGAGCTGGAACTCTCCACAGGCTCCTCTGATAACGAAGGTATTAAAGAACGTACCGGCTTCCGACTGGAACGCCGCGTTGCCGCGTTTGGCCGCCATATGGGACGCGGGAACGGTTACCTGGCGACGATCGGCGCTATTTCACCTTTCGTCGGTCTGTTCGGCACGG